>OFHA01000859.1_pt1 | contig 24003 bp, 22 predicted proteins | sample 1521891 | NCBI WGS metagenome assembly OFHA01 (sample SAMEA3504089, study PRJEB24116) | mouse gut metagenome | biome: mouse gut; feature: mouse-associated habitat; material: faeces | place: Denmark | collected 2011
TTGGCTGTTTCTATATTTTATAGTGATAAATTTATTTATTATTTCTTGCAAAACCACTTATTTGTTGGGTTTATGAGGTTTTGCTCAAAGCTACTATTTATAAATAAAGGAGTGAAATATGATGAATCAAAATAAAAAAAGATTTTCCTTGTTTTGTGCTATTACATCTGTTTGCCTGTGTAGCATCAGCGCAATACAACATATTATTTTTTACAAAGCAAATAAAAAAAATAAACAAGAATGTACTAAAAAAATGTATCCTTATCAATATGGTATGGTAGCCTATCAGGTATATGGTACAGGGCGTCCTCTTTTACTACTTCATAATACAGAAATTGGAGCAAGTGGAGCAGAATGGCAAAATAATATAGAAAGTCTTAGTCGTATGTATCAGGTATTTGTACCAGATTTACCAGGGTTTGGAGATTCTCAAAAACCAAAAATCACATATACTTCTTATCAATATGCTTTATTCATTAATTATTTTATTGAAAATGTTATACAACGTCCTGCATCTATTATAGCATCTTCTGCCTCTGCTGATTTCGCAATTATGGCATATGCTTTAAATAGTAAAAATATCAGAAAATTAGTATTGATTTCTCCCACTGGACTGCAAAATCATTTACCTACTAATAAAGAAAACCACAAAAGAATATTACTACAATCACCTTTATTGGGAACACAATTTTTTATATCTGCTACTTCTAAAAAGGCGATTAAAAAACATTTAACAGAAAATATATTTTTTAGTAAAGAAATTGTTACAAAAGAATTAATTGAAAATTATTATATTATGGCACATAAAGGAAATGAAAATGCTCGTTTTTCTTTTGCCTCTACTGAATCAAAATTCACTTATGCAGATATTAAAAAAGTATTTCAAGAAATTAAAATTCCTTTTTGTGTTGTATGGGGAAAAGAAAACAGAATCAATATGTCAGAACAAATGGATATTATAGAGCAAATGCGTCCTGATGGCACATATTTTTTATTTGAAAATGCAAGAATGCTTCCTCATTATGAAAACAGTACTGTATTTAATGAAAGTATTCATAGTTTTTTGCAATAGTATTAAAGAAAGGAAATGCGAATTATGGAACAAAAAAAAGAAATACAACAAGATATGGAAAATTATATTAAAAAAACACTTTTGCCAGAATCTTATTTACTTCAAAAAGGAATTATTTCTAAAATGAATCCTGCTTTTTTCAGTTGTGATGCTGAAAATAGATGTTTAACATTACAATTTGAAGTGCAGGAATGGCAATTAAATCCTGAAGGTATTCTTCATGGTGGTATGATTGTAACAGCATTTGATACAGTATTTGGTCTATTATGTCATTTTTATATGCAACAAAATATGATTAATACCATTGATATTTCCACAACATTTTTAAAACCCATTCCTGCAAACTGTAAATATACTATTACTGCAAAAGCAAATCATGTAGGAAATACCATTACATCTATGACAGCAGAAGCACATTTATCTGAAAACAATTTACTTTTAGCAACTGCGTCATGTACATTTATGAAATTATGTACAAAAGCTGATGATGTGCCTTACTAATTCCAAAAATATCATTAACAAATTGGTATCCTAAAATATTACTCCCTTGATGTAAATATAGGGAGTAATATTTTATACAATATATTATTTTTTAATGCGTATAACAATTTCAAAACCATCTTCTTTTATATTATTTTCATAAAAAACAGTCATACCTGATTTTTTGATAATATCAATAGATTGACGTATAGAATTTGTAAAGAGACGCATATCCTTGATATATCTTTTTTCTTTTTGTATATGCTTTTCATGTTTTTGTTGACACATTTGTTCCATTGTTTCTTCTACTAATTTTTCGGCTTGTTTTATTGTCAACTCTTTTTCTTCAATATGTTCTAATAATTTTAATTGCATTTCTTCTTCGGGTATTTTTGCAATAGCTCGTCCATATTGTTCTGTTAATTGATAATGTATCATTCTCTTTTTTACTCTATCACTTAGCTTTAATACACGCATTTTATTTGTAATAATATGCTGACTTTTTAATAATTTATTTGATAATTCCTGCTTTGTGATATGATAGTCTTCCATAATGTTTTGATAGCCTTCTGCTTCCTCCAAATAATTTAAATCTTGTCTTTGCAAATTTTCAACCATTGAAATTAAAGCGCTTTGACTATCATTTACATTTAATATAATTGCAGATATTGTAGTATAACCTGCTAATTCACAAGCTCGTAACCTTCTTTCTCCTGCTATCAATTCATAATATGTACTTCCTATTTTTCTAACTGTAATAGGCTGCAATAAGCCATACTCTTTTATAGAATTTGCCAATTCTTCCAAAGCATTAAAATTAAAATATTTTCTTGTTTGATAAGGATTCGGTCTAATTTTATTAATAGGAAGTGTTTGCATTTTGGTATCTTTTTTGAAAAACATCATATCAGCAAATTTTAAAACTTCCATAAAGAAGCCCCCTTTATAAACCATTTCAAATAAAATCATTTTCCAAATTATACCATATAATATTATATTATAGTTATTTTTTCTAGCGCAAAAAAAATGCTTTATTGACAGCTTTAAATTGTTTTTTTATTTTGCATACAAAAATCACTATATTAAAACAAAACACGGCAGACTGTAAATATCATTTTATATTACATAGATATTTTGCAATCTGCCATGTTAGGTGATTTCTATAATAACTATAAAATAGTTATTGGTAAAATAATCTTATATACTAAATCATTTGTCACAATTCTTTCATAATTAACTTGCTTTGTTATTAATAAAATAGTGATTATCTTCATTATATTTTTTTAACTATTCCTTTTTTTGTTCTTTATCAGATAGTGTAAAAGAACACATTGCTCCAAATACAAAATATGCTGTTGCTAATATTATCGTCACCATACCTAATGTAGATGGCATAGCATACTGATTTTGACTCCAAAAAAATGATGAAACAAAACTTATTATTAATGATACAGCAGAAATTTTAATATACATAAAACTTTTCTTATTCATGTTTATTCCTCATTATATAAAATATTGATTTTATTGTATTTTTATTATAAAATAGATTTTATATAAAGTAAAACTATATATTATTATATTTATATTGAGTAATACTTAAAGAAATGAGAATTTTTTTGGATACAGCACGATATAAAGCATTTTTAGTCGCAGCAGAAACAAGAAGTTTTACAAAAGCTGCTGAACTGCTTTGTTACACACCATCTGGTATAAGTCAGTTGATAAATGCATTAGAAAAAGAATTTAATTTTGCACTGTTTTATCGTAATAAAAAAGGTGTTATATTAACAAACTGCGGAGAGAAAATGCTCCCTGCAATAAGAGCATTGCTTAAACAAGAAGAAAATATTTATCAATTAGCTGCTGAATTAAATGGCTTGCAAACAGGTACTGTAACCATTGCTACATACCTTAGTATTGCTACTTACTAGCTTCCAAAAGTAATACAAACATTTCAAAAAAATTACAATAAAATTCATGTAAAACTTATGGAGGGCACACATAAAGAAATTGATACATGGCTAGAATCTGGACAAGTTGATATTGCATTTACAAGTTATATTGAACCTATGAATTATGATTGGATTACGCTTGCAGAAAATTCTATGGTAGCGGTTCTTCCACCAAATCATAGTTTTGCCAATAGTAAAAGTTATCCTCTTGAAAATTGTTGTAATGAAAAGTTTATTATGCCAGAACAAGGACGAGATGATGATGTAATCACAACGTTGCAAAAAAATGGAATTACACCTAATATTTATTTTTCTACATTAGAAACATTTACAACAATGCCCATGATTGAACAAGGGCTTGGAATTAGTATTATGAATGAACTGGTTACAGAAAGATTAGAGTACAATGTTGTAAAACTTCCTTTAGAACCTCCTCAATATATTACATTGGAAATTGCTGCACTTGATTTTAAAAATCTTTCTCCTGCTGCCTCCCATTTTTTGAAATATGCAGTAACACACTTAACACAACAGCAAAAAATATAATATAAAAAAGGTATTCACAAAATTTTGAATACCTTCTTATTTATTCTGTTTTCATATCAAAACTTTTAAAGTTATATTATTTTATAGGATTTTTTAACACTTTTCCTGCCTTTCTAGGATATTGCTTTGGTGTTTGCCCTACTTTTTTAATCAATACAATTTTATGTTGTAAATCTGTATAGGGAATCGAAATCTGTTTTAATTCTGTTATCTCTCCTCCTAATGCTTTAATCGCCTTTTGTGATTGTTCTACTTCTTTTTCTGCATCTTTACCTTTTAGAGCAACAAACATTCCTCCTATTTTTATAAAAGGTAAACAATACTCCGAAAGTGCTGCCAAATTTGCTACTGCACGAGAAACACAATAATCATATTGCTCTCTATACTGTATATCTCTTCCACTGTCTTCTGCTCTGCTATGAATACATTTTATATTTTTTAGTGAAAGTTTAGCAATAACTTCTTCTAAAAAATAAATTCTTTTTTGTAAAGAGTCTAAAAGTGTCATATGTATAGAAGGACAGACAATTTTTAGAGGAATACCAGGAAATCCTGCTCCTGTTCCAACATCAATAACAGAGGCATATTTTTCAAAAGAAATTTCAGAAACAATGCTCACACAATCTGCAAAGTGTTTTAATATCACATCTCTTTTTTCTGTAATAGCTGTTAAATTCATTTTTTCATTCCATTGCAAAAGCAGATTTTGATAATTTAAAAATTGTTCTAATTGATGTTGTTCTAATAAAACACCCATTTGTTTGCAGCTTTCATACAATAATGTTTCCAAATTGTTTTTCTCCTTTCTTTTTTGTCACAATATAAAATATATTATGTTCTTGCTTTTTGTTGTTCCATATAAATCAAAAGTACAGATAAATCTGCCGGGGAAACCCCCGTAATACGAGAAGCATGACCTAATGAAACAGGACGTATTGCATTTAATTTTTGTTGTGCCTCAATGCGCAGTCCTTTTATTGTACTATAATCTAAATCCTCAGGTAGTAATTTTTTCTCCATTTTTTGAAATTGTTCTACTTGCTTTAATTGTTGTTTAATATAACCCTCATATTTTATTTGTATGTTTACCTGCTCTTGTATAGCAAAAGGTAATTCTGGGCGTTCTGTATCTAATACAGCAAGTTTTTGATAGTCTAATTCTGGGCGTTTCATTAATTCAGAAAGACGTATACCTGTATGAATAGGTGTACTATTATATTTTTGCAATAGTTCTTCTACAACTTCTGAAGGTGCTATAATTACATTAGATACCCTTTTGATTTCTTCTGTAACTTGCTGTTGTTTTTGTAAAAAATGTTGATATCTTTGCTGTGAAATTAAACCTAATTCATATCCTAAAGGTGTTAATCTTTGGTCTGCATTATCTTGACGCAACAATAACCTATATTCTGCACGAGAAGTCATCATACGATAAGGCTCCTTTGTTCCCTTTGTCACTAAATCATCAATCAAAACACCTATATAAGCATCAGAACGTTTTAATATAATAGGGGATTCTCCTTTAATATATTTTACTGCATTAATACCCGCAATTAATCCTTGTGCTGCTGCTTCCTCATAACCTGAACTACCATTAAATTGTCCTGCACTAAATAATCCCTTTATATTTTTAAACTCTAAACTAATTTTTAATTGTGTTGCGTCAATACAATCATATTCTATGGCATAAGCATTTCTTGTCATTTCACAATGTTCTAATCCAGGTATTGTTCTATACATAGCAATCTGAACATCTTCTGGCAATGAGGAAGACATACCTTGTATATACATTTCTTCTGTATTTTCACCTTCTGGCTCTATAAAAAGCTGATGCCTTTGTTTATCTGCAAAACGAACTACTTTATCTTCAATAGAAGGGCAGTATCTTGGACCTGTTCCTTCAATTACACCTGAATACATAGGAGAACGATGTAAATTTTGTTTTATAATATCATGCGTTTGTTCATTTGTATATGTCAGCCAACAAAGTACTTGATTTCTTTTGATATCTTCTGGCGTATTTTCAAATGAAAATGGTACAACATTATCGTCACCATATTGTGGCTGCATTTTTGAAAAATCAATAGAGTTTTTATTCATACGTGCTGGTGTGCCTGTTTTAAAACGATATAGCTGAATTCCTAAATCTTTTAAACATTGGCTTAATTTTGTTGCTGCCATTAAATGATTAGGTCCACATTCTGTAATAGTATCTCCATATAAACAACGTGCTTTTAAATATGTTCCTGTGCATAGTATTACTGTTTTACATTCATAAATACTATTTCCATTTGTTTTTACACCTTTTATCATATTATCTTGTACAATCAATTCTATGATTTCATCTTGACGAATACGAAGATTTTCTGTTTTTTCCAACGTATGTTTCATTTCTAATTGATATTGTACTTTATCCGCTTGCGCACGTAGAGAGTATACTGCTGGTCCTTTTGCAGTATTGAGCATTTTTGTTTGAATATATGTTTTATCAATATTTTTTCCCATTTCTCCGCCTAAGGCATCAATTTCTCTTACAAGATGTCCTTTTGAACTTCCTCCAATACTAGGATTACAGGGCATCATAGCAATGCTATCTAAACTAATGGCAAATAATACTGTTTTCATGCCCATACGTGCTGCTGCTAATGCAGCTTCACAACCTGCATGACCTCCTCCAATTACTGCAACATCAATTATATCTGCAATATATGACAATATTATCACTCCTTATTGTATGAAAGATTTTAAAATAATATCATTATAAAAAATACATATTTACTAAATCATAATAATACTTATTATTTATATAAAATCAATAAAATTGAAAATATCTATTTTTCAATTTATTTTCCTAAACAGAATTTTGTAAATATTCTGTCTATAACTTCCTCATCTACACTATCACCTGTAATTTCTCCTAAAGCGACATTTGCCTCCTGTAAATCCATGGATATAAAATCTTCAGGCATATGTGTTATAATTGTTGTTAACGCTCTTTGCATTGCTTCTTTTGCTCGATATAAAGCATTTTTGTGTCGTACATTTCCTAATAAACCATCTTCCGCACTAATTGCTTTTCCTTCAAAAAATAATTTTTTTAACTGTTGTACTAATTGCTCCAATCCAATATTTTGTTTTACAGAAATGTTAATTACTTCTACATTTTGCGTATATTGTATTAACATTTCTTTTGTTATTTTCTGTTCTAAATCAATTTTATTTAAAAGTATAATTGTTTTTTTGTCTTTTATAAAATTTAATATTTCTCTATCCTCTTTCTCCAAATGACATGATGCATCTAATATTAATAATATTAAATCTGCTTTTTCTGCATAGTTTTTTGATTTTTCTACACCAATTTTTTCTACAATATCTCCTGTTTCATGTATGCCTGCTGTATCTACTATTTTAATAGGGATACCTTCTATATTAATATATTCCTCCACAGTATCTCTTGTTGTTCCAGGAATGTCTGTTACTATCGCTCTTTCTTCTTCTAAAAACCAGTTTAATAACGAAGATTTTCCTACATTTGGCTTACCAATAATAACTGTTTGTATACCTTCTCTGATTACCTTTCCTCTGTCAGCAGTTTTTAAAAGTTCTTCCATTTCTTCTATCATTTTTGTCGTTTTTTGTTCCATTGTTTGATACGTATCTTCTTCTATATCATGCTCTGGATAGTCAATTACTGCTTCAATAGAAGCAATCATATCTAATAGTCTAGAACGCATATCACTTACTTTTTTATGCAATCTTCCTTCTAATTGATTCATAGCAGATTGTCTGGAAATATCTGTTTTAGATTGTATCAAGTCAATTACTGCTTCTGCCTGTGATAAATCAATTCTGCCATTTAAAAAACTTCTTTTTGTAAATTCTCCAGGTTCTGCTAAACGTGCTCCATTGTTTAATATAATTTCAAGTACTTTTTGCATAACAATTATGCCACCATGACAGTTGATTTCTACAATATCCTCTTTGGTATATGTGTTTGGTGCTTTCATAACTGTTACTAAAACTTCATCAATAATATCATTCGTACGATTATCAATAATATTGCCATAGCTTATGGTATGGCTTTTTTTTTGCAATAAAGAAATATTTTTTTTACTTTTAAAAATTTTGTCTGCTAATGCAATACAATCTTCGCCACTCATACGTACAATACCTATCGCACCCATACCACCTGTTGATATGGCTACAATCGTATCATCTAGTCTTACACCTTTCATAATATTTGTCAATCCTTTCTATTGAAAAAAACCGATATAGTACTATATCGGTTTAAACTATCAAAAAACATTCATCTTTATTAAAATCCATTCACATTTTAAAAAAGTAATTTTAATACCATTATATTATGATTTTAATGTAATTACTACATTACGATAAGGTTCTTCCCCTTCACTATATGTTGTAACATAACGGTCATTTTGTAAAGAAGAATGTATAATTCTTCTTTCGTAAGGATTCATAGGCTCTAAAACAACATTTCTTTTTGTTTGTTTCACTTTTTTAGCTAAATTATATGCCAAACTTTCTAATGTTTCTTTTCTTCTTTGTCTATAATTTTCTGTATCTAATAATATACTGATATAAGGTGAATTTCCTTTATTTACAACAAGGCTAACAAGATATTGTATAGAATCTAATGTCTGCCCCCTTTTTCCAATCAAAACACCTATTTCGTCGCCACTTAATTCAATGGAAAGTTGTTTTTCTTTTAATTTTGTTTCAATAGAAACATTCATATGCATAGCTTGAAACATCTCATTTAAAAAAGTAACAGCAATTTTTTCTGGATTAAATTTTCTTACAACCTGTATCACTGCATCTTTTGCACCAAACATACCCAAAAAACCTTTAATACCTTCATCTATAACAGTCACTTCTACCTCATCTTTAGAGGCATTAAGTTCCTTTAATGCTTCGTGCAATGCATCATCAACAGTTTTTCCGCTTTTTGTTATTTTATCCATTTTGCTGTGCCTCCCCCTCAAATTTCTTTCTAAAATATTTCTTTAAAAGTAATTGTTGTATTATAGAAATAAAATTACTTACAATCCAATAAAGTCCCAAAGCTGCTGGTACACTAATTGTCATAATGCCCATCATAATAGGCATAACATAAAGCATAGTGTTTGTCATAGAATTTGTCATAGCTGCTGCTGGGTCATTTGGGTCTGTTGTATTATTTGTCAACTGTTGCATAATTTTGGATTGTCCCCATGTTGTTGCTGCTGCCAAAATAGGTATAATAATACCTGGGAATGTTAATCCTGGATTACTAATCAACGAAATACCTAAAAACATTTCAATATCATTTTTTTGTTGCAATAAAGTTGGTAAATTTTTTATATGCTCTCCCAATGTATCCATAACATATGTCCAATCAGCAGCCTTAAAACTATCAATGAGTGCAAAATTTTGTATCATATTTGCATCATATCCTGCTTTTGCAAAGCCTTCTAACTCCTTTGCAAGTATATCACTTTGCCAAAACTCTAAATATGGCTGGAATACTGCACTTCTAACTGTTTCTGGAGCACTAGTTAATACATTTGTAATTTCTGTGTAGTTTTGTGCAATTACATCTACATATAAATAAGCCTGTTGGAAAATATAAAATAATGCATATAATATAGGTAATTGTATCAATAAGGGTAAACAACCACTTAACATACTAATACCATTTTTTTTCTGAAATTCTTGTAATTCTAAAGCCATTTTCTGTTGTGAAAGCTGGTCTTTTTTGTCTTTATACTTTGCTCGGATTTTATTCATTTCTGGCTGTAATTGCTGCAATTTAAATGACGACCTTTGTTGTCTTATCATTAAAGGAAATAATATAAACTTCACAATTATTGTAAATAATATAATGGCAATTCCTAAACTACCATTTGTAGAAATACCATATATAAACTGAAACAAAGCATTATAAATAATACCTAAAATATTTGCAATAGGTCCAATAATAAAATTAGGTTTTCTAATTGCTAGCAATATGCCAGCGTCCATAAATGAATGGAACACATCTTTTCCTCCTTATGAGAAGCAATATACCAAATTATGCTTCGAAATAAAGTTTGTAATTTCAATTTTAACTATTTTTTTCTGGAACAGGGTCATATCCTCCTTTATGAAAAGGATGACATTTTAAAATACGTCTGATTGCCAAATAGCTTCCTTTCAAAATACCAAAGCGATTAATAGCAATATAAGCATATTCAGAACAAGTAGGCATAAAACGACAATGAGGACCAATATAAGGTGAAATAGCTACTTGATAAAATTTTATAAAAATAAGAAATAACTTTTTTATAGCATTTTTTATCATTTACATTCTTCCTTTTTTGTTATACTTGATAATAACAAATTATGCTTTTTTAACAAATGTTTTAAAGAATGGTCAATTTCTTGAAAAGAAGCACCATTTGCAAAAACACGTGCAATTACTACAATATCATATCCCTTTGCAATTTGTTCCTCTGTCAAACGATAACTTTCTCGTATTAATCTTGTAACGCGAGAGCGTACTACACTTTTTCCTACTTTTTTACTAACAGAAATACCAATATGATTCATTTGCTTGCCTGTTTTTACAACATACATTACTAAGTGACGATTTGCTAAGGACTTGCCTTTATTATATACATAGCGAAATTGAAATTTCTTTTTTAACGATACTGTGCGCTTCACTTTCATTTCTCCTTTGCAAAAAAAGAATTACGCTACATACAATAAAAGGCCACAATTTGCGGCCTTATGCTACTGCAGGTATAATCCTAACATTATGCAGATAATACTTTTCTTCCTTTTCTTCTTCTAGCAGCTAATACTCTTCTACCGTTTGCTGTACTCATTCTTTTTCTAAAGCCATGTACCTTACTTCTTTGTCTCTTTTTTGGCTGAAATGTCATTTTCATGGTAATTCGCACCTCCTTTTATTACATACCTTGCTGCACACAGGCAAGCACTGACAATATTATATTAAAAAATATGCAGTCCGTCAAGGAAAAAATAGCTTTTTTCCATAAATAGAACAATACTTTTATAATTATAAAAAATAATATGTTTGTATGATTCCTTTAAAATACTTCAATAACAAAATATACTAATCTAAAGTCATTGTATATATTCTATGTTCTAATCACAATATTTCATTTTTAATTACTTCTAAACAAATTTACATTTGAAATAAAATCAGTAATAAAATTATAGATAAAATATTAACAATAATTTGTTAATATTTTATCAAAGTTTATACAATTATCTACTTTTTATGATATCTTTTATATCTTTAATTTACAAATTAATGTTTTGCAAAAATATTATTTCATTGTGGATAACCATGTGAATACTGTGAATTTATTATTTTTCTGTCAATAAGTTTTTAATCCCTACTAAAATATAGAAATAAAAATACATATTATTTTGTTTCTATTTTATATTTTTTAAATTTTTTTAGAGATATATTAGAAAAGCTGTTGATAACTTTTCATTCTTTTGCTATACTAAGTTATCCAGAAAATTCACTTTATCCACAATTTATTTTTTCACACTACAAAAATTTGTGGATAACTATGTGAATAACTCAAAAGTTATCCACTTTTTATACACAACTATATTAAATTTTTATTGATTTATACACATTTTTTACTTGTTAATAAAAAATTTTTTTTTCTGTGGATTTTGTTTATAATATTTTATTTGTTATCTTTTTATTAAAGTTATCCACAATTTTTACACAATTATTATATATTTATCCACAATTATAAAATTATTTACAGGAGGAAAACTATGGACGAAATAAATGAATATTGGAATGCAGCTTTAAAAATCATAGAAGAAGAAAGTTCTTCTCCTGTTACTTTTGAAACTTGGATTTCGCCTATTGTTCCATATAAAATAGAAGGAGATTCTTTCATATTACAAATTGGAGATCCATTTTATAGGGGTATGATACAGAAAAGGTATTTATCTTTAATTCGTAGTGCTATAAAAACTGTTACAAATAGAGATTACGAAATAAAAATTATTACAGATGAGCATCTACCTCCTATACCTAAAAATTTGTCTTTAGCTATACCAACTTCTTCTGCCAACAATTTAAATCCTCGCTACATATTTAGTTCTTTCGTTGTCGGAAATAGTAATCGTATGGCACATGCTGCTTCTTTAGCAGTAGCAGAATCTCCTGCTCAAGCATATAATCCTTTATTTTTATATGGTAATTCAGGATTAGGAAAAACACATTTAATGCATTCTATCGCCCACTATATTTTGGATAAAAATCCATCTACTAAAGTACTATATGTTACTAGCGAAACATTTACAAACGAATTAATTAATTCTATTCAAAATAACAAAAATGAAGAATTTCGTAACAAATATCGTAATATTGATGTTTTATTAATAGATGATATTCAATTTATATCGAAAAAGGAGGGAACACAAGAAGAATTCTTTCACACATTTAATGCTCTTCATGAATCAAATAAACAAATTATTATATCTAGCGACAGACCTCCTAAAGAAATAAAAACATTAGAAGATCGTTTAAGAAGTCGATTCGAATGGGGTCTAATTGCTGATATACAAGCACCCGATTATGAAACACGTATTGCTATATTACGAAAAAAAGTTGATACAGAACGTCTTCCTGTTGGAAATGAAGTAATGGCTTTTATAGCAAAAAGTATTGTTTCAAATATTAGAGAGCTAGAAGGGGCTTTAACTCGTATTGTCGCTTATGCTACACTGACAAATCAAATTGTTTCTATAGAACTAGCTGAAACGGCTTTAAAAGATATTTTTAATGAAAAGGCTTCTATACAAATTACACCTCATATTATACAAGAAGTTGTTGCCAATTATTTTAATATTCATGTAGAAGATATCCAAAGTAGTAAAAAGCCAAAAAATATTGCATTTCCAAGACAAATTGCTATGTATCTTTGCCGAAAATTATTAGATATATCTTTACCTAAAATAGGTAAACATTTTGGAGATCGTGACCATACAACAGTAATTTATGCCGTTTCTAAAATTGAAAAATCTTTAAAAAAGGATCCTTCTTTACAACAAACAATATCTGAATTAGAAAGGCAAATTAAAGGTCAATAAAACTGTGGAATTCCTGTGGAATTTTTGTGGATAAATTTAGAAAAATTTAATCACCTGTGGATAATGTGGATAACATTTGAGTTTTTCTATTTTTATCCACAATGTTATCCACAGTAATTTTACTTATATTTTCGCTGTTTTTTTAACTTTTCCACATTTCCACAGCTACTACTACTATTACTACTAAATTAATTTTTATTTATTTACTTATTTATACAAAGGAGTTGTCCACAACTATGAAATTATATTGTTCAAGAGAACTATTATTAAATGCTCTCACCATTGTTAATAAAGCAATTTCGAATAAAACAACACTAGAAATACTAAAGTGTATTTTATTAACAGCAACAAAAGAGAAATTTATAGTAACAGCTACTAATTTAGAAATTGGTATACAATCTGCCCCTATTACAGCTACTATTGAAGAAGAAGGAAATATTGCTCTTGATGCCCATCTTTTTACTGAAATTATAAGAAAAGTAAATGGTGACACTGTTTTAATACAAACAAATTCAAAATATGAAACTTCTATTTCATGTGGTTTCTCTGATTTTAAAATTATGGGACAGAATGGAGAAGATTTTCCTGAATTACCAAAAGTAGAAAAAAAGCAAGAATATAAAATGTTTCAATCTGATTTAAAAAATATGATAAGACAGACTATTTTTTCTATTTCACAAGAAGAATTAAAGCCTATTTTAACAGGTGAATTATTAGAATTTAAAAGAAATTGTATACAAATGGTATCAGTAGATGGTTATCGAATTTCTTTTAGAAAAGAAAATTTAGTTGAAAATACACAAGAAACAAAAGTTGTAGTTCCAGGAAAAACACTTTCTGAAATTCATAAAATATTAAATGGAGAAGAAAAAGACGTTTTATTATATGTAACAGATAAACATATAGTATTTGATATTGATGGAAATATTGTAATTTCTAGACTTTTAGAGGGAGAGTATATAAAATATGAACAAAGTTTTTTTGATGAGTATAAAACTCGATTCTGTGTTAATACAAATGATTTTCTACAAACATTAGAAAGAGCTTCTCTTGTTTCTAAAGATACAAGAAAAACTCCAGTAAAATTAGATATTGCAGAAAAAAAATTAATGGTAAAAGCACAAGCTGAAATTGGTACAGCATATGAAGAGATACAAATAGAACTAGAAGGAGAAACATTACAAATTGCTTTCAATCCTAAATACTTAATAGAAGCATTACGTGTAATAGATGAAGAGACTATCTCTATACAATTTACAACACCATTAAGTCCATGCATTATTAAACCATTACAAGGCGAGGCATTTCGCTATTTAATATTACCATTACGTTTATAAACCATAAATTTTATTTAATAAAACTAAGTTTTTCACAGATTTACTAACAGTATTTTTTATGTTTTCAATAGTATTTTAGATATTTTTAATGAGGAGAAGATATTGTGAATGAAATTATAATAAAAACTGAATTTATAAAGTTACAACAATTACTAAAACTAGTAGGGATAATTAGTCAAGGTTCTGATATAAAATTGTATATTAAAGAAAATAAAGTAATGGTAAATAATGTACCTGCAACGGAAAGAGGAAAAAAAATATATCATGGAGATATTGTAATGGTAAAAGATATAGGAAAGTTTAAAGTTATAGAAAAACAGTAATATATTTGGCTACAGTATTGTTATCTGTAGCTTTTTATTTTTAATTTTGGGATGTGAATTTATGTATATAGAAAAAGTATCAGTAAGTAAGTACAGAAATTTAAATGATATGACATTATTTTTAAAAAATGGTATCAATATTTTTTATGGAGAAAATGCACAAGGAAAAACTAATTTTTTAGAATCTTTATATTTATGTTCTTCTGGACGTTCTTTACGCACAAGAAATGATAATCAATTAATAGAATTTGAATCACACGAAAGTCATATACAGATATTTATACGAAAAGAAAATAATATAGAGAAAATTGATGTGCACTTGAAAAAGGATAATAAAAAGGGCATTGCAGTAAATGGAATTCCTATTAGAAAGCTTGGAGAACTATTTGGTATTTGCCATGCTGTTATATTTTCACCAGAAGATTTGAACTTAATCAAAGAAGGTCCTGTAATACGTCGTAAATTTATGGATATGGAAATTTGTCAAATGAATATAGTATATTATTATGATTTACAAAAATATTATAGGATTTTAAAGCAAAGAAATAATTTGTTGAAAGAAATACAAAAAAATCCTTCACAAAAAAATACACTTTTTATATGGGATGAACAGTTAATTGATACTGCAAGGCGCATTATTGGCGCTAGAAGAGGGTTTTTAGAAAAGTTGAATGAAATAGCTAGTGAAAAACAAAAAAGGCTTACAGGAGCAAAAGACAGGCTAAAAATTATATATAAACCTAATAGTGTAGAAAATCAATTACCAGAAAAATTAAAAAAAAATCAACAAAGAGATATTTTAATGGGAGCAACACAATCAGGACCTCATAAAGATGATATATTATTTATGATAAATGAAAGAGATGTAAAACTATATGGCTCACAAGGACAACAAAGAACAACAGCATTAGCAACAAAATTAGCAGAAATTGATTTGATAAAACAGGAAACAGGACAAAAACCAATATTACTTTTAGATGATGTACTTTCTGAACTAGATAAAAAGCGTCAAAACTTTTTAATGGAAAGTATAGGAGAACTACAATCAATATTAACATGTACAGGAATAGAAGATAGTATAAAAAGATATATTAATCAAGCCTCACTCTTCTATGTAGAAAAGGGAAATATTAAAAAAATAGAATCATAATTGATATTTTTTTAACAATTATTTATAAAATTTTGTATAATTTACACTCAAATAATTGGTTTTTGTAAAATTTATAAAAATATATTATAAATATACAATATTTTGGTAATATTGTATTTATAATATATTTATGGATTATATAATAATAGTATAATTTAATTATTTATTTTAGTAAATGATTTTAGCAAAAAAGCATTATTATTGCCACCAAGGCAAAAAAAATAAATATACTGTAAAACCCTTGAAATAAAGGGCTTTTTTTTACTTGTGAAATTATGAAAAAAATGGTATAATAAAATTATATTTTATGTACCCTACAGGCTTTTTTATAGCCTGTTATTTTTAAGGAGAGAATGAATATGTCATCAGAGTACAACGAAAATCAAATACAGGTTCTGGAAGGATTGGAGGCTGTAAGGAAGCGTCCTGGTATGTATATTGGTTCTACTAGTACGCAAGGATTACATCACCTTGTTTACGAAATTGTAGACAATTCAGTAGATGAGGCATTAGCCGGATTTTGTAATGAAATTTTTGTTACAATACATGAAGATAATACTATTTCTGTAAAGGATAACGGACGTGGTATTCCTGTAGGCATTCAGGCACAAAGGGGAATTCCAGCTGTAGAAGTTGTTTTTACAATACTTCATGCTGGTGGTAAATTTGGCGGAGGAGGATATAAAGTTTCTGGTGGATTACATGGTGTTGGAGCTTCTGTTGTAAATGCTTTGTCTGAATGGTTAAAAGTACAGGTTTATGTGGATGGTAAGATATATGAACAAAAATATGCAAAAGGTCATGTGGTAACAAAATTACAACAAATAGGAGAAACAAATGAACATGGTACATATGTTCATTTTAAACCTGATGCACAAATATTTGAAGATGTTGTTTTTCAATTTGATATTTTGAAAAAAAGATTAAGAGAAACTGCTTTTTTAACAAAAGGATTAAAAATTAGCATAGCAGATGAAAGAGAAGGAAAACAGCAGCAAAAATCATTCCATTATGAAGGTGGCATAAAAGAATTTGTTGCGTATATTAATCAGCATAGAGATGCACTTTATGACAATATTTTTTATGCAGAAGGAGAAAAAGATGGTGTTTTAGTAGAAGTTGCATTTCAGCATAATGATGGTGCTGATGAGAGTATCTACACATTTGTAAATAACATCAATACTACGGATGGTGGTACACATTTAATAGGCTTTAAATCTGGTATGACAAAAACAATAAATGATTATAGTAGAAAAGCTGGCATATTAAAAGAGAATGATAAAAATTTAACTGGTGATGATGTAAGAGAAGGATTAGCTGCGATTGTTAGTATTAAAGTTGCTGAACCACAATTTGAAGGACAAACAAAAACAAAATTAGGTAACAGCGAGGCAAAAGGTGCTGTGGAAAGTATCATCAATGAATATTTAACTTATTTTTTAGAGGAAAATCCAACAATAGGAAGATTAATTGTAGAAAAAGGAATGCTTGCTTCTAGAGCAAGAGAGGCGGCAAAAAGAGCAAGAGAATTAGTAAGAAGAAAAAGTGTTCTAGAAACTTCCCGTTTACCAGGAAAGCTTGCTGATTGTTCTGACAAAGACCCTAAAAATTGTGAAGTGTATCTTGTAGAGGGTGATTCTGCTGGTGGCTCTGCAAAAGGAGCAAGAGACCAAAGAACACAAGCAATATTACCTTTAAGAGGAAAAATACTGAATGTGGAAAAGGCACGCATGGATAAAATATTAAATAGTGATGAAATTAAAAATATGATTACAGCATTTGGTACAGGTGTAGATACTGATTTTGATATTACAAAATTAAGATATCACAAAATTGTTATTATGACAGATGCCGATGTGGATGGAGCACATATTAGAACACTGCTTTTAACACTGTTTTACCGTCATATGCCTCAATTAATTAAAGCAGGGCATATTTATATTGCTCAACCTCCACTATATCGTGTAGAAAAAAATAAAGAGCATTATTATGTTTATGATGATAAAGAACTAGAAAACCTTTATGCCAAAATTGGACGAGATGGTATTAAAGAAGTACAGCGTTATAAAGGTTTAGGAGAAATGGATGCAGAGCAACTTTGGGATACTACAATGGACCCTGAACATAGAATACTGAAACGTGTTGATTTGGAAGATGCAGTTTCTGCGGATGAAATATTTACAAGACTGATGGGGGATAAAGTAGAGCCAAGACGAGAATTTATACAAGAATATGCAGAGAAAGTACAAAATTTAGATATATAAAACTTTTGAAATAACCAATGAATTAACAATATAGAATTTGTAAAAAGTTTTTTGGATAATCAAATGTTTTTAAGTACTTTGTAATATTGCAGAAAGGACATTTTATGAATAATACAAATAATACAGATAAAATAGTTGGCATTAACATAGAAGATGAAATGAAGAATTGTTATATCGACTATGCTATGAGTGTCATTGTATCTCGTGCTTTACCAGATGCTCGTGACGGTTTAAAACCTGTGCAAAGAAGAATATTATATTCTATGGGTGAAATGAATTTAGAGCCAAATAAACCTTATAAAAAATCAGCTCGTATTGTAGGGGATACTATGGGTAAATATCATCCTCATGGTGATAGTTCTATCTATCAAGCTATGGTTCGCATGGCACAAAATTTTTCTATGAGATATGTTTTAGTAGATGGGCATGGAAATTTTGGTTCTGTGGATGGCGATGGAGCAGCAGCACAACGCTATACAGAAGCAAGAATGTCACGTATTTCGTTAGAAATGCTTGCAGATATTGATAAAAATACAGTAGATTTTATACCTAATTATAGCGAAGAAGTAGAAGAACCTACTGTATTGCCGGCAAGAGTTCCTAATCTTTTGATTAATGGTTCTTCTGGTATTGCTGTTGGTATGGCGACAAATATACCACCACACAATTTATCGGAAGTAATTGATGGCGTTGTAAAAATGATTGATAACTATGTACAACAAAAAAGAGAAACTTCTGTGGACGAATTGATAGAAGTGATAAAAGGACCAGATTTTCCAACAGGCGGTATTATTATGGGCAGAAATGGTATATGCTCGGCTTATCGCACTGGTAGAGGTAAAATACGTGTAAGAGCGATTTCTGAAATAGAATCTATGTCTAATGGTAGAGAACGTATTGTTGTAACAGAAATTCCTTATCAAGTAAATAAAGCAAGATTGATTGAAAAAATTGCAGATTTGGTAAAGGAAAAAAGAGTAGACGGTATAAGTGATATTAGGGATGAATCTAATCGTAAAGGTATGCGTATTGTTATTGAATTAAAAAAAGATGCTAATACAAGTGTTGTATTAAATAATTTGTATAAATATACGCAATTAGAGGATAGCTTTGGTGTTATTATGATTGCTCTTGTAAATAATAAACCTGAAGTATTAAATTTAAAACAGGTTTTAGAAGAGTATCTAAAACATCAAAAAAATGTTGTAACTCGTCGTACACAATTCGATTTAGATAAGGCAGAAAAAAGAGCACATATATTGGAAGGATTACGCATTGCACTAGATAATATTGATGAAGTGATACGCATTATTCGAAATAGCTATGATGATGCAAAATTAAAATTGATGGAGCGTTTCGGATTATCTGATGTACAGACGCAGGCAATATTAGAAATGCAGTTGCGCCGTTTACAAGGGTTAGAACATGAAAAAATTGATAAAGAATATAATGAATTGATGGAAAAAATAAAGGGCTATAAAGCGATATTATCAGATGAAAATCTCCTTTATGGCGTCATAAAAGAAGAAATATTGGCAGTAAAGGCAAAGTATGGAGACGAACGTCGCACACAAATTATGCATCATTTTGAAGTAATTGAAGATGAAGACTTAATTGATGAAGAAACAAGCGTATTTACATTATCCCATTTAAATTATATTAAAAGAACACCTCTTATGACATATAAAAGTCAAAAAAGAGGCGGTCGTGGTATTATGGGTATGAATACAAGAGAAGAGGACTTTGTAAAAGACTTGTTTTTAGGCTCTACACATGATTATATATTGTTTTTTACGAACAGAGGGCGTGTGTATCGTTTAAAAGGATATGAGGTACCAGAGGCTGGAAGAACAGCAAGAGGAAATGCTATTGTTAATTTAATTGAGATTTCTGCAGGAGAAACCATTACTGCTATGATTCCTGTAAAGGAATTTACAGAGGATACTTATTTGGTAATGATAACAAAAGAAGGTATTATAAAGAAAACAGATATGATGAGTTTTGCAAATATCCGTAAAGGCGGTTTGACAGCTGTTAGTTTAAGAGAAGAAGATAGTTTAATTTCTGTTATTGTAACAAATGGAAATGATGAAATATTAGTTGCTACAAGAAAAGGTATGGGCATTAAATTTAATGAAAAAGATGTTCGCCCTATGAGCAGACAGGCAATCGGTGTAAAGGCAATTACATTGAAAGAGCAGGATTATGTTGTTTCTGCTGTAAAAGTAATAGCAGGTGCAAAAGTGCTTAATGTAACAGAAAAGGGATATGGCAAAAAAACAAATGTAGAGGATTTTAATGTACAATATCGTGGAGGAAAAGGTGTTAAAATTCATCAGTTAACAGATAAAACAGGACTTTTGACGGGTGTTTTGGTGATAGATGAAAATGAAGAATTGATGTTGATTACTTCTGAAGGTGTCATTATACGTTTAAGAGGAAATGAAATTTCTTCACTTGGTAGAGTATCTCAAGGTGTAAAATTGATAAATGTAAATGAGAATGTTAATGTTGTGGGAGTGGCTAAAATTTCTGAACAAGATATACAAATTGAGGAACAAGAACTAGAAGAATTACAGCAACAAACAGAAAAAGAGGAAGATATAGAGCAATATGTAGAATAAATATCAAAAATCAAAAACCCTCAGCATAGCTGAGGGTTTTTGATTTAAAAAATTAGTAAAATTGTTATTAAATTTCTGATTCTGTATGACTATAAAAAGGTTTTATGTTATATACAAAATAGGATATGTTAAAATATTTTTAATTTTTTTTAAGACTTTATAAGTTGTTTTAGCGTTAAATATAGTATAGTATAAAAACGAATTAGTTTTCAATTTTTAATTTATATAAAAACAAAATTTGTTATTATAATATTTGTCTATTATATTATAATGAAAGAGGTGTTTTATGCAGGATTTAATGATGGGAGAAAAACCTCCATTTGATTTAAAAAAAATTAATCCAGAAATTATAAACAGTCATTTAAGAGAAACAAGAGAAATGATGTTGATGTATGATTGTGGTATTAAAGAAGTAAAAACAAAATTAGAAATATTGAATAATGAATTTCAAGTACAAAAAGAAAGAAATCCTATTGAGTATTTAAAAAGCCGTGTAAAATCGTTGGAAAGTATTGTAATAAAGTTACATAAAAAAGGATATCAATTATCTGTGGAAAATGCTATGGAACAATTACATGATATTGCAGGCATTCGAGTAATTTGTTCATTTATTGATGATATTTATAGTGTTGCAGATATGCTTAAAAAGCAAGATGATATTACTGTGATATTGGAAAAGGATTATATCAAACACCCTAAACCCAATGGATATAGAAGCTATCATATGGTATTGGAAATACCAGTGTTTTTTTCTCAAAAAAAGCAGAATGTGAAAGTTGAGGTGCAAATTAGGACAATCGCTATGGATTTTTGGGCAAGTTTGGAACATAAATTGTATTATAAAGAAACAGATGTGACATCAGAAGAAATTTCAGGAAGACTAAAAAAGTGTGCTGATATTATTGCTGCAACAGATATAGAAATGCAGTCTATAAGAGATGTCGTAGAAGAATGGGAAAAGTTATCCCCAAAAAAAAACAAATCTGTGGAAAAAATTGTGGAAAATGTGGACAAGTAAATACAAATACAACAAAAGAATTATTTTTTATTGATAAAAAAGATACCAATCAAACAAAAAATAATACCCAAGAACTGTTGCTTTGTCATTTGCTCATGATAAATCAAAATACCAACCAATAAGAGTATGATGCCTAAAGTAATGCTACAAATAAGAGAGCATATGCTGATATTCCAGCCAACACGATAGGCTTGTATATAACCAAACTCTAAGCCTATAATGGCAATACCTAGCACAAAACTTGCCCAGTTAACTTGTTGAAATGTTTGAAAAACAGATTTAAAACGAGTGTTGATAAGTAATAATACAAATGTAATAATAGCTGCTACTGTATAAGTAATGAAAAGCGATGCAAATGAATTAGCATATTGTGATGTAGATTTAGAAGAAATATGATAAAAAGTGTTTGAAAGAACAACTATGATAATAGGGAAAAAATATGTCAGCATAAAAAAGCCCCTTTCTAAATTATAGGTTTTATTATGTAATAATCTAGATATATGTAGAGTAAATTTATTTGTTTTATTTATGTAAATGACTACATTTCATTAAAGCACTTTTTTAATATGTTGTCAATAAATGTTATAATATTTATAGGAGAAAAATAATGAGAGAGATTTCAACAGAATTGATTACAAATACCATTGCAGAAATGTGTATTCGTGCAAATTGTAATTTAAATGAAGATGTTTATGATGCTTTAGAAAAAGCAAAACAGAAAGAACAATCCCAAATTGGAAGGGAAATACTTTGTCAGTTAACAAAAAATGCAGATATTGCTCAACAAAATCAAGTACCTATTTGTCAAGATACAGGTATGGCAATTATATTTATGGAAATAGGACAAGATGTTCATATTGTAGGAGGGCTTTTACAAAATGCTGTAAATGAGGGTGTTAGAAAAGGTTATGAAAAAGGATATTTGAGAAAGTCTGTTGTGCAAGACCCATTTTTGAGGGTAAATACAAATGATAATACACCAGGCATTATCCATTACCAGATTGTGCCTGGATCACAAATCGAAATAACTGTAGCTCCAAAAGGATTCGGGAGTGAAAATATGAGCAGGGTCTTTATGCTGAAGCCAGCAGACGGCATTGAAGGAGTAAAAGAAGCAATTATCAGTGCAGTAAAAGATGCCGGGCCGAATGCGTGTCCGCCTATGGTGATCGGAGTCGGAGTCGGCGGAGATTTTGAAAAATGCGCGCTGATGGCAAAGCAGGCATTGACGCGGGATTTAAATGAACGCTCTAGAATACCTTATGTGAAAGAACTTGAACTGGAAATGCTTGACCGGATCAACTGTCTGGGCATTGGACCTGGAGGGCTGGGAGGAACTGTAACCGCACTGGGCGTTAATATTGACGTATACCCGACTCATATAGCCGGGCTGCCTGTGGCTGTCAATATATGCTGCCATGTGTCCAGACATGTGAAAAGAATTTTATAAAAAAATTGTGAAAAGGATGTATAGGAACTGAGATTATGGAGAAACATATTCATACACCAATAACGCAGGAGGTTACAAGTGAATTAAAGTCCGGGGACTATGTGTATCTGACCGGGACAATTTATACTGCCAGGGATGCAGCTCATAAACGTATGATAGAAGCATTAGACCGCGGGGAAACACTGCCGGTTGATATTGAAAATTCTGTTATATATTATATGGGGCCGTCACCGGCACGTGAAGGGCAGGTGATAGGCTCTGCAGGCCCTACGACAGCCAGCCGTATGGATAAATATGCGCCGAGACTGTTAGATCTCGGAGAAAAAGCTATGATCGGTAAGGGAAAACGGTCAAAAGAGGTTATAGATGCCATAGTAAGAAACAGTGCCGTATATCTGGCAGCTGTAGGCGGAGCCGGAGCATTGATATCGGAATGCATTAAGAGCTCCGAAGTCATTTGTTATGAAGATCTTGGGACAGAGGCAGTGAGAAGGCTGGAAGTAGAAAAATTTCCTATGATCGTTGTAATTGATACAGAAGGAAATAACCTATATGATACAGCTTTAAAGGAATATGAAAAAAAATAAAAAAATTTGAAAAAAGATATTGACAAATTATCCAAATACATGTAGAATTACTTTTGCGTTACGGCGATTGT
>OFHA01000860.1_pt1 | contig 23986 bp, 22 predicted proteins | sample 1521891 | NCBI WGS metagenome assembly OFHA01 (sample SAMEA3504089, study PRJEB24116) | mouse gut metagenome | biome: mouse gut; feature: mouse-associated habitat; material: faeces | place: Denmark | collected 2011
TGGAAGGAAAAGAATATGTCGTGCAGGACGGGGATGTGATTTTATTCCGTTTTAATGTGTGACATGCATGCAGGGCAGACGGAGCGCATATATTTTTTCAAGGAAACGGATGGGAAAAATATATGCGTTTTAGCGATCTGGCAAGGAAGGAAGTCATCAACGTCACAGACTGCAAATGCCTTGGGAATGTCAGGGATCTGGAGTTTGACGAGTGCGACGGGAGAATCAGGACCCTGATAGTACCCGGGCCCGGAAAATGGCTTGGCTGTATGGCCCGGGAATTTGAGATTTTTATTCCATGGGATAAAATAATTAAAATCGGACCGGATATCGTTCTGGTAAAGATTGAGGAGAAAGAATGCAGACATAAATTCAAATAAAGGATTTTACAATTTGTACAGCCGGACGTTTGTGCCGGGACGGCAGAGGAGAAAAGGCATGGCCGGAGAGATAGAGAAGGAACAGATCACGCTGGAAAATTACTGGGAACTGATCACGGCGCATCAGGGGGAGACTTTTTACACCAAAACGGGTCTTCCCTTTACTTATCAGGTGATCGGAAAAGAGTTGTTTGCAGACCGAAGAGAGCGTTCCATCAATCGCCAGACGTTTGAGAAGGCGATTATGCGGATTCTTGAAACACCCGGAGACATCCGGGGACCCAAAGCGCTTAAACTGTACGGGGCGCCCTACATCTGGGCGGTGCTCACACAGATCGGAATTTAGTATTCCGGACAGACCCGGAGTCGTAATTACAGAAAGCGCTGTGTGCAGGCGGACCGGGATATCCGGACGGTGCGTGCAGGCCAGAGGGCAGAAGACGCGCGCGGCGCACAAAAAGATTGCCCGGAAGCGGGGGATCGGGCGCTGCAGACGTGCATTCCGGGGACATCCGGTTCAGGGAGACGGATATCCCTGAAAGTGGTGTACGCATGGAACCTACAATTTTAGAAACTCCGGCTTTCTTTCACGAAAGACCGTGTAATAGGAAAAGCCTGCTGCGCGCAGGATCTGCGGTACTTTCCCAAAGTCATATGCCACATGCTCCGGCCTGTGCGCGTCCGCTCCGATTGTGATGATTTCCCCGCCCAGTTCATGGTAGCGCGCGATTACTTCTTCTGTGGGATTCGGGTGGCCGAGGCCGTATTTAAATCCTCCTGTATTGATCTCAATTCCTTTTCCTTTCCGGATCAGAAGTTTTAAAATCTCATCGATCACCTCAGAGTATTTCCGGTAGGAATAATCCGCGTTGCGGTTCGGGCCATATCGCACGACATAGTCGATGTGACCGTAAACGTCAAAACCGTCAAACGCGGCAATATTTTCCAGAATGGACTCAAAATATTCCAGATAACATTCCGTTTCCGTGCGATCCTCGTAAAAGGCGGGGTAATACGGGTCGTAGCCGTGCACCACATGGGAGGAGCCGATGATGAAATCGAACGGATACCGGGACGAAATCTGCGCATGCTGCGCGGCAAGGTGCGGCTGCAGGCCGAGCTCCAGGCCGAAAAGGACCGGAAAGTGTCCCGGCGTGCGCCCGCGCAGTTCCGCGATCTGTGCGGCATATTCCGGGAGGTTTAAAAGAAACGGATTGGTATCTTCGCCGTCCGGCAGCGGATAATCAAGGTCGAGATGATCGGTAAAACAGATTCCCCGGAGCTTTTTTGCGATGGCTGCGCGGATCATATCCTCCATGGGCGCCTTACTGTCGCCGGAAAAAAAACTGTGCATATGTGTATCCCAGAGCATAGTGTAACTCCCTTCTTTTCTGAAAATATCCTATCTGCAGTATAACTTAAATTGCAGGAAAAGAAAAGATGCACAAATTATACGGACAGTAAAGAGCCGGGGCCGCCGGGATTCTGGCAAATTGCCAGGGGTTTGTACAAAATTCCAGAAAACGGGCTGGAAAAATGCAGTATAGTGAAAAGTTTAACAAAGTAGAATAAAGTGGCCAAAAAGGCTTGAATTCCAAGGGGAAATTAGGTAAAATATAGAAAGCTTGGAACTGGTGATTGACAAATTGAAGGTTCCGGGGAACAGATCCCGCAAGGCAGTATCACATTTACAAATTCTAGGAGGAATTAAAAATGGCAGTAAGAGTAGCAATCAATGGTTTCGGCCGTATCGGACGTCTGGCATTCAGACAGATGTTTGGTGCAGAAGGATACGAAGTAGTAGCAATCAACGACTTAACAAGCCCTAAAATGTTAGCGCATCTGTTAAAGTATGATTCATCCCAGGGAAAATATGAATTAGCGGACAAGGTGTCTGCTGGAGAAGACTCTATCACGGTTGACGGAAAAGAGATTAAGATTTATGCTTTCCCAGATGCAAACAACTGCCCATGGGGCGACTTAAAGGTTGACGTGGTTCTGGAATGCTCTGGATTCTATACCTCCAAGGACAAGGCACAGGCTCATATCAATGCAGGAGCCCGCAAGGTTGTTATCTCTGCTCCGGCAGGAAATGACCTTCCTACGATCGTGTTCAACACCAACCATGAGACGTTAAAGGCAGAAGATACGATTATTTCCGCAGCTTCCTGCACAACGAACTGCCTGGCTCCTATGGCAGATGCATTAAACAAGTATGCAGCAATCCAGTCCGGCATTATGTGTACGATCCACGCATACACCGGAGACCAGATGACTCTGGACGGACCTCAGAGAAAAGGCGATCTTAGAAGATCTCGCGCAGCAGCAGTAAATATCGTTCCTAACAGCACAGGCGCAGCTAAGGCAATCGGACTGGTTATTCCAGAATTGAACGGCAAGCTGATCGGTTCTGCACAGCGTGTTCCGACTCCTACCGGATCTACCACGATTTTGACAGCAGTTGTTAAGGGCGCAGATGTGACAGTTGACGGGATCAATGCAGCTATGAAAGCAGCAGCAAACGAGTCTTTTGGTTACAATGAGGACGAGATTGTTTCTTCTGACATCGTAGGAATGAAATTTGGCTCCCTGTTTGACGCTACACAGACCATGGTTTCCAAGGTTTCTGATGATCTGTATGAAGTACAGGTTATTTCCTGGTATGACAACGAGAACAGCTATACCAGCCAGATGGTTCGTACGATCAAATATTTCAGCGAATTGGCATAAGCTGCCCAATTGCAGGTAAGACTCAAAAAAGGGTCCGGTCTATCAAGGACCGGATCTTTTTTGTCTTATAAGGCAAAAGCCCTCTGGGCAGGATCGCCATGCGACGGATTGGTAAAATGTCGCCGTGGCAACCCGCCTCAGGGGGGAGAATCTTGCGCAGTAGAGCTGTATCTTTTAGAAAATTTTAGGAGGAGAAAAGTATGTCTTTAAATAAAGTTTCGGTAGATGATATCAATGTGAGTGGAAAGCGCATACTCTGCAGATGTGATTTTAACGTACCTTTGAAAGAAGGGAAGATCACAGACGAGAACCGTCTGGTAGCAGCGCTTCCTACCATTAAGAAGCTGGTGGCAGATGGCGGCAAAGTGATTCTTTGCTCTCATCTTGGCAAGCCAAAGGGCGAGCCGAAGCCGGAGTTATCTTTAGCGCCGGTGGCGGCAAGACTGACGGAGCTGTTAGGTCAGGAAGTGAAATTTGCCGCAGATCCGGAAGTAGTAGGACCTAATGCAAAAGCTGCAGTAGAAGCTATGAAGGATGGTGATATCGTATTATTAGAGAATACTCGTTACCGTGTGGAGGAGACAAAGAATGGAGAGGCGTTCTCCAAAGACTTGGCTTCCCTTTGTGATGTTTTTGTGAACGATGCATTTGGAACAGCTCACAGAGCGCATTGCTCAAATGTGGGAGTCTCCGAATTGGTGGAAACGGCAGCCGTTGGCTATTTGATGCAGAAAGAAATAGACTTCCTTGGCAATGCGGTAGAAAATCCACAAAGACCTTTCGTTGCCATCTTGGGCGGAGCAAAGGTAGCGGACAAGTTAAATGTTATTTCTAATTTACTGGAAAAATGCGATACGCTGATTATTGGCGGCGGCATGGCATACACATTCTTAAAGGCGCAGGGAAATGAAATTGGAAAATCTCTCGTAGACGACAGCAAGCTGGATTATTGTAAAGAAATGCTGGAAAAGGCAGAAAAGCTTGGCAAAAAACTGCTGCTTCCGATTGATTCTGCAACTATCATGGATTTCCCGAATCCGATTGACGCACCTGTAGAAGTAGAGGTTTATGATTCTGACAAGATGCCTTCAGAGCGTGAAGGATGCGACATCGGACCAAAGACGGCAGAGATGTATGCAGAAGCAGTGAAATCTGCAAAGACCGTGGTATGGAACGGACCGATGGGCGTGTTCGAGAATCCTACACTCGCAGCAGGGACGATCGCAGTAGCAAAAGCGCTGGCAGAGACAGACGCAATTACCATCATCGGAGGCGGAGATTCTGCAGCTGCAGTCAATCAGTTAGGTTTTGGCGATAAGATGACCCATATCTCTACTGGCGGCGGCGCTTCCTTGGAGTTCTTAGAAGGAAAGGAACTTCCTGGCGTAGCGGCGGCAACGAATAAATAGAAAGAGGATTAAGATTATGGCGAGAAAGAAAATTATTGCAGGAAACTGGAAAATGAACAAGACCCCAAGCCAGGCGGTGGCGTTGGTAAACGAATTGAAGCCTCTGGTTGCAAACGACGAGGTTGACGTGGTATTCTGCGTTCCTGCTATTGATATCATTCCAGCAATGGAAGCGGCGAGTGGCTCTAACATCAAAATCGGCGCAGAGAATATGTATTTTGAAGAGAGCGGCGCATACACGGGCGAGATTGCCCCGGATATGCTGACAGACGCCGGCGTGAAATATGTGGTTTTGGGACATTCCGAGAGAAGAGAATATTTTGCAGAGACGGATGAGACTGTCAATAAGAAAGTAATAAAGGCGTTTGAGCATGGGATTACGCCGATCATCTGTTGTGGGGAATCCCTGACTCAGAGAAAACAGGGAATTTACATCGACTGGATTCGGATGCAGATCAAGATTGCATTCCAGAACGTGACTGCAGATCAGGCAAAGACGGCAGTGATTGCTTATGAGCCAATCTGGGCGATTGGCACAGGCGAAACCGCTACCTCTGACCAGGCGGAGGAGGTATGCGCAGCGATCCGTGCCTGCATCAAAGAGGTTTATGATGAAGCAACGGCTGAGTCTATCCGCATTCAGTATGGCGGTTCTGTAAATGCAGGAAATGCTGCCGAGCTGTTCTCAAAGCCGAATATTGACGGCGGACTGGTTGGCGGAGCTTCCCTGAAAGCTGATTTTGGCAAGATCGTGAATTATAAATAATAACTGCGTAGTTTCTTAAAATACGCAGTTGAGTGAAACCCACTTCTAGTTATGGAGAATCATAATGGAAGTGGGTTTTGCTGATAATAGCAAGGTAATTTGGGGTTGTTGCAAAATATAGTTTGCATACAAGATATGGATGAGATTGATTTGCCTTGAATACCGTGTCCTGTAAATAGCGGTTATTTTAAGACAGCCTCAGTGGAGCTAGATCTGGAGGAAAGACTTTATGAAAAAGATACTTGTGGCAGATGATGAGGCTGATATCCGCAGCCTGCTGAAAGAATCTCTGGAATTGGAGGGGTATCTGGTCTATACGGCGAAAAACGGCATGGAGGCAATGGGGGTTTTAAAGCATCAGCCGGACTTGATTCTTCTGGATGTCAATATGCCAGACATGGATGGCTATACCGTTTGTGAAAAAATTCGTGGCTATATAGATTGTCCCATCTTATTTTTGACAGCCCGCACACAGGAGCAGGACCGTGTCAATGGATTGAGATCTGGGGGTGATGATTATATTGTCAAGCCTTTTGGCATGGAGGAATTGTTGGCAAGGGTGGAGGCGCATCTGCGTCGTGAAGAGCGCAGCGTCTCCAACGCCAATGTCTGCTTTAGCGGAGATCTTACCATCGATTTTTCTGGTCATCAGGTATTGCTGGACGGCGAAGACGTGGGACTTACCCGCACTGAGTTTTCAATTGTAAAGCTTCTTGTCACCCACGGCGGGCAGGTGTTTGAAAAGGAACATATTTATGAACGGGTGCGTGGATTTGACGGGGAAGGAGACGCCTCCATCATTGCTGAGCATGTGCGACGGATTCGTCAGAAGATAGACAAAAAGAAAAAACATATCGAGACCGTCTGGGGCGTGGGTTATAAATGGATTGGATAGAAGAGAAAATAGAGCAGATCAGAATTTTCCTCCATGAAAAGTCTTTGGTAACAGCTTTGGTATGTTACCTCTGTATTGGAATGCTTGGCGTCGGGACGTTGTATTGGATCACCAGAAACTTTTGTTTGGCGTGGGCAGAGGTGATTTCTTTGCGTTATCAGGAATTTATGGGATTTCACTCTTTTTGGGGAGGCGTGTGGAGTGCCAATGGAATGGGTGCAAAAGAAAAATTTCTTTTGCATGTTTTGAACTTTTTTTATAGTTCCTCGCTGTATCTTTACCTATTGATTTGTTTTGCTCTTGTGGGAAAGATCTTTTTGGAGAAAAAAATAAAGCCAGCAGTGACTGCCATTACCCAAGGACTGAATTATATCAATATGGGAGACTATAGTCATGAAATTACTTGGCGTAGCCGCGATGAGATGGGGATGCTCTGCAAGGAGTTTGAACAGATGCGCAAAAACATGCTGGCAACCAAGCGAGACCAGTGGAAACAGCAGGAGGAACAGAGGAAAATCAATGCAGTTTTTGCCCATGATATCCGCACGCCTCTGACTGTAATCCGGGGTTATACCGAATTTTTGCAGAAATATGTGCCCAGCGGCAAGGTCACAGAGGAGATGATGTTGGCGAAGCTTGAGACGATGCTTCGGCAAGAAGAACGACTGCTTCAGTTCTCTAATACAATGACCACGATACAAAAAATGGAAAAGTGGCACCTTTCTGGAAGCTGGCACAATGTTTCTGAGATCATCGAGCAGCTGTGGGCGGTGACTGAGGGATTTTCCCACAGTGAAGAGAAGAAGATTAGCCTGCACGCAAGGATTGTGGAACAGAGCTTGTTTTTGGATCTAAATTTGCTGACAGAGGTATTTGAAAATTTGCTCAACAATGCCCTGCGTTATGCGGTAGAAAAAATTGAGGTGGAAATAGTGTTGTCAGGAAGCGATCTCACCCTGTTTGTCAGAGACGACGGGCCAGGGTTTTCTGTGCGGGCGCTGCGTAGCGGCATGAATGCGTATTTCAGTGAAGAGGAGGGGGACGTTGGTCATTTCGGCATCGGGCTCTCGGTCTGTAAGATGCTCTGTGAAAACCATGGAGGGCGTCTTACGCTTAGCAACAGCGTGCAGCAGGGAGCAATCAGCGCAGCCACCTTGTCTGTCGGAGTGGAAAGCTTGTATTAAAACAAGCTCCTTGGCGCAGCATGACATCGCTCCACCAATGTCAGTGAAAAATATAGATTTGTAGGAAATTCGTAGATAAATTCTGTTTATACTGTGAAAAAGTCAAAAACCTGCGGCCAACGACGGTGCTTGGCGCTTGCGGCATTACTTAGATGTCCGTGTAGGCGCAGCGGTCTGTCTGCCTGTAGGAATAAATGGAAAGTGAGGAATGTCATATGGGCATTACGATTGAAATTAATGATTTATCGAAGAATTTCGGAAAAAAACAGGCGTTAAAACATGTGGATCTCAAGATCAGTCAAGGAATGTTTGGACTGCTGGGGCCCAACGGAGCCGGAAAAACCACGTTGATGAAGGTTCTTACCACACTGACAAAGAAGAGCGGCGGGGAGGTAAAGATATGCGGGATTTTGGTGGAGCAGTGTAACAAAATCCGGCAGATGGTGGGATATCTGCCCCAAGACTTTTCCATGTATGGAAATATGGGCGCTTATGAAGCGCTCGATTACTTGGCAGTGTTGTCTGGCATGAAGAAAAAGGAGCGCAGAGAGCGGGTTCCGAAAATGCTAGAAAAAGTAAATCTTGAAGATCAGCATAGGACAAAGGTAAAAGCGATGTCGGGAGGCATGAGGCGCAGGCTTGGCATTGCCCAGGCAATCATTCACGACCCAAGGATACTTGTGGTGGATGAACCGACGGCAGGACTGGATCCGGAAGAGCGAGTACGGTTCCGCAACCTGCTTTGTGAGATTGCCAAAGACCGGATAGTGATTTTATCCACCCATATCGTGGGAGATATTGAGGCTACCTGCGAAAATATCGCAGTGCTCAACCAGGGGGAAATCATGTTTCGGGGAACGGTTTCCAACTTGCTTGAGGCGGTGAGGGGGAAGGTGTTCACGCTGGAAGTCTCTGCGATGGAGCTTCCGATGATACGGGACCAGTTTTTAGTTACTGGGATTTTAACGAACGGCAGTATGGCAAATGTCAAGATTATTGCAGAGCACTCCCCGCTCAAGGAGGCAAAGCCATGCTCTCCCGATGTGGAGGACGCCTACATGTACTTGATGCATCATGCTCCTGTCTGGAATGGCAATTGAGAGGGGGCAAAACATGTTTGGGACATTATTTTTGAAAGAATGCAAACAGATAGCAAAGAGCATGGTGTACTACATTTATGTGGTGGTGTTTGTTTTGTTTCTAACCAGCCAGTTTAGCAGCGGTCTGACTGACTATATGCAAGAACCAAAGCCAGGAAAGGAACATTATGGTTCTGTCACCAGCCATGAACCATCTGCAGTGATCGAAAAGACGCTGGCGGAGCTTGTGCTGGAGGCAAGCGATAACTCTTTTTCGACCTATCCGCTTGGGTTTTATAAAGGCGTGACCTTAAACGAGCAGGAAGAGCAGCAAGTCAAATTCATTGTGGAGCAATGTACTGGTAAGAGCTGGGATCAGACGGTGCAAGAGATGGAGAGGCATTTTTCCAGCTATGAACGAGATACTATGCAAGGTGCGTTGCAGGCGCAGACATCGTATTCCGTTGTTCCCAAAGAAGATTTAAGTTATGAGGAGTTTTGCGGTTTTATGGAGAAAGTCTGCGCAATTGTCGGTCCAGGCAGTTCTTATCGCAAAGAATCTCTGGAGGCGGGAGTATCCGTTCCGATGACTTACGAGCAGGCAAAGGAGGAATTCGAAGATCTTTGTAGCAAGGATCAGATTACTGGGGCGGCGGCAAGGCTGTTCTGTGATTATGCAGGTATTATCCTTGCCGTGCTTCCGATATTTCTTGGGGTGACCCGCTGCCTCAGAGATAAGCGCGCACAGGTGTCCCAGGTGGTGTACGCCCATAAGGCTTCTGCGCTCCATCTCATCGGGAGCAGATATTTTGCCAATGTATTTATGGCGTTCTTCCCAGTGACGCTTACGGCATTTGTGATACAGATGCCTTACCAGTACCATGCAAAGACGATAGGCGTCGCCCCTGATATTTTGGCGTTCTTAAAATACAGCCTCGTTTGGTTATTGCCGGAGATTATGGCTGTTTTGGCAGTGTCCTTTTTAATTACGGAATTTACGGAAAATGTGATTTCTATTTTTATTCAGGTATTTTGGGCATTGGGAAGCTTGTTTTCCACGGTGACCTTAAGGGGGGATTTCGGTCTGAAGCTGACTGCAAGATGGAATTTATGGGGAGGCGCCAATGAATTTTGGCTGCAGCGCAAGGAACTTTTTCTTAACAGGGGCTTTTATTTTGGGCTTGCGTTGACAGCTCTTGCCATGACTGTTGTGATTTATGAGAAGAAACGCAGGGAAGGAGAGACGCTCTATGGAAAAGTATTTAAGCGTAGGAGGTAGGTTTCTTTGCAGGCAGTATGCCCCTCATTTGCTGTTGGTACTTTTGTTTTGCCTGATGTCTGGATTCTTTGTAAGTTTTCGCAATCTCAATGCTTCCCAGGCTGCAAAGGTGATGGAAATGTATCTTGCGTTTACGGGGATTCTTCTGATGACGCCGCTGTTCATGCCAGAACAGGACAGGGAGATTTGGCTGCTAGAGCGGTCTAAGGCAATGCCTCTGTGGCAGCTTTATCTGGTCCGGGTTTTGGAAGCGCTGGTATTTCTTGCGGTGGTAGTCGCAATATTTGTCTTTCTGATGAAGAAAGGCGGCAGCGTTTTTCCTGTCGGCAAACTGTGGCTGGGAGCTTTTGCGGAGATTCTTTTTCTGGGGAGCATTGGATTTTTCGTCAGTGGCATTACCAATCAGGCTGTATTGGGCTACATGGTTTCCGTGCTCTATTTTGTAGCAAATATCGGGGCTTCCAAGTATCTGGGGAAATTTGCCCTGTTCCAGATGATGAAAGGGGATTACGGATTTGCTCCTGCAATGTCTGCGGCGGCTTTGGCATTTCTTGGAGGCGGGATTTTGATTCGGGAGAGGAGACAGGCGTAGCTGGCGTTGGGATTTTTATAAAATTACAAAATGACGAAACTCAAATAAAATTATTATTGACAAATACCTAAAAGCAGAATATAATTGCAAGAACAACGAAGAACCACATGGGTTTTGAGCTCATCCAGGTGGTTCTTTTTTTAGAGAAATTTCGTTGAAAGGAAGTGGCTGCTATGGCAAAAAGTGTGACAAAAGATATGACGCAAGGTTCTCCCATCCGCTTAATTTTACAGTTCTGCATCCCGTTATTTTTTGGAATGCTGTTTCAGCAGTTTTATAATATGATGGATACCATTATCGTGGGGAAGTTCTTGGGAGTCCAGGCGCTTGCCTCTGTGGGAGCGACTGGTTCGATTAACTTCATGGTGATTGGATTCTGCATGGGCGTGTGTAATGGCTTTGCAATCCCGGTGGCGCAGCAGTTTGGGGCAGGAGACTATCATAATTTAAGGAAATACGTGGCAAACAGCGCTTGGCTTGCAATTGCTTTTGCAGGATTCATGACGGCGGCGGTCTGCGTGTTGTGCCGTCAGATTCTGAAATGGATGAATACGCCGGCGGATATCATGGAGGGCGCTTATTCCTATATATTTGTGATATTTCTTGGGATTCCGGTTATTTACTTGTATAACCTGCTTTCTGGCATTATACGCTCTCTGGGGGACAGTAAAAGCCCATTGTTCTTCTTAGTGCTTTCTTCTGGGCTGAATATCATACTGGATCTGACATTGATTTTGATCTTTGACATGGGAGTGGCAGGAGCTGCATGGGCGACCGTGATCTCTCAGGCTGTCTCTGGCATCGCCTGTTTGATCTATATCATGCTTCGTTTTGATATTTTAAAGATTTCCAAGGAGGAATGGCGCGTGGACGGCAGATGCGTGGGCACGCTCTGCAATATGGGAATTCCGATGGGTCTGCAGTATTCGATCACGGCGATTGGAAGCGTCATTCTTCAGACGGCGGTGAATGGCATTGGCTCTATGGCTGTAGCTGCAGTGGCAGCCGGGGCGAAGATCGGGATGTTTTTTTGCTGTCCTTTTGATGCCATGGGTTCTACGATGGCAACTTATGCCGGACAGAACGTAGGCGCTGGAAAGCTGGACCGTGTTTCAAAGGGAGTGAAGTCCACCTGCCTGCTGGGCTTGGGCTATTCTCTGATCGCCGCTTTGATACTGGGGCTGTTTGGCGGAACGATTGCGCTTTTTTTTGTGGACGCTGGCGAGACGGAGATTATCCGCCATGTAACCTGGTTCCTCTGGGGAAATGTTGCGTTCTTTTTCCCGCTTGCCTTAGTGAATATTGTGCGCTTTACGATACAAGGGCTGGGCTTTAGCAAGTTTGCAATTCTGGCGGGAGTGGCGGAGATGGCGGCTCGCTGCCTGGTAGCGCTTATATTTGTGCCAGAATTTGGGTATCTGGCAGTTTGCTTTGCTAGTCCGGTGGCGTGGATTTTTGCAGATTTATTCTTGGTTCCAGCATATATGCATGTGATGAAAAAATTGCAAAAAATGAAGTTGCGGTCCGTGTAATTCCAGATATTGCCAAATTATATCAAATTTTAATGAATCTTTAAGAAATTTTTTGTAAAGAAAGGTTGATTTTTTCTATACATTCATCATATGATAGAATAACAAAAGAATTGTATTACAAAGGGTAAGGGAGAAAGCAAGATGGAAAAGCATCAAGATACTTCGAAAAGAACCATGAGCAGGAGAAAGCAAAAAAGATATATGCAGAGACGGCTGATGATTACGTTTTTTACATTATTGTTTATGACTGCGGCAGGCATGTTGGCGGCGGCATGTGTGTTAAAGAACGAGAATGATGCCGGCAGCGGAAAGAAAGATACCTTAGAGGCAAGCGCCAAACCCGCAGACGAGGAAAAAGACGCACAAGGTCAGACTGAGAAACCGGAGCCAGAACCAGATTCAGAACCGCAGCAAAAAGTGCAATCTGAAGATATGCGCACTGCAGTGATCGCTCAGGCAGATCTTTTGGCGGCAGGATATGACTATGACGGCGCAGTCGAGATGGTAAAAAGTTATCAGGGATACGAACAAGATTCTGAGATGACGGCAAAGATTGCGGATTATGAAGCAAAAAAGGCATCATGCGTCCCGGTGGATATAGACAAAGTGACCCATGTATTTTATCATTCCCTGGTAGTGGATCCAGAGCTTTGCTTTGCCAACCAGGAGACTGACCCTCAGGCTGTGGGCAATAACCAATGGATGACCACGATTGAGGAATTTAATAAAATTACCCAGTCCATGTATGATCGTGGCTATGTGTTGGTGGACCTTCATGACCTGGTGGAAGAGACTACCGATGAGAATGGAATAGTGCATTTCAAAAAGGGGACGATCATGCTTCCGCCGGATAAGAAAGCCTTTGTCTTATCTATTGACGACTTGTCCTATTATCACAGTTATGATGGATATGGATATGCTTCTAAGATGGTGATCGATGAAAACGGAAAGCCCAAATGCGAATACATACAGCGGGATGGGACCACTGTGGTGGGTGACTTTGACGTGATTCCTCTGATGGATAAATTTCTTGAAGAACATCCAGACGCCTCTTATAAGGGCGCAAAGGGAACCATTGCTCTAACCGGATATAACGGCATTCTGGGTTATCGTACAGACATCAGCTATCAGACGGTGCCCGATGATATCAATCAGGATAAGAAAAAATGGCTGCAGGAACACCCGGATTTTGATCTTGATACCGAGCGTGCCAATGCCAAGGCTGTAGCAGACGCCATCAAGGCGGACGGTTGGAAATTTGCCAGCCATACTTGGGGGCATCTGAAAGTAGGAGAGGCGTCGATGGAACGGATTCAGACAGACACCCAGAAATGGAAAGAAAATGTAGAACCTTTGGTAGGGGCTACCGATACCATAATTTTTGCCCATGGACAGGATTTGGCGGAATGGGTTACTGGATATACGCCGGACAATGCTAAGTTTAATTACTTAAAGGAGCAGGGATTTAATTATTTTTGCAATGTAGATTCGAAACAGTACAGTGTGCAGATCGAGGATAATTACTTCCGCCAGGGCCGCAGGAACCTGGATGGTTATCGTATTTATTTTAATACGACTGGGGAGATGGACAGTGTCAGTGATTTGTTTAATGCTTCGGATGTGATCGACCCCAAAAGGCCCCCGGTAAAGCATCTATAAGACGTTGGCTATACGGGATTTTTTCGGGGCTGTCGCACGAATATATTCACTTGTTCGTGCGACAGCCCCGTATCTTGTTTTGATCCTTTGGTGCGAACCATCTATTTTGTCCGTTTGCTTTAGGATTCGCCTTCTTTGACGATCTTCTCCAAAACCTGAATTAAGTCTTGGAGGGTGTTCAAGCGAACGTTACGTTCTAGAATACAATCCTTTAACTCTGGGGACAAAGATTCAAATTTTTCCTGCAGGGCAGGCGCTACATAGGATGCCATAAAATCACCTCTTTGACAGTATGTGAAAGAAAACCTCATTTTATGCAGAATTTTTAAGTTTTGGCGCTGTTACTTCAGATAAAATTTGAAGAATGGTTGTTTTCAAGAAAGGAAAGTATTATAATTGATTTCAGAAAAAGAGCCGATCAGGAAAGGAACAGTACATGAAAGACGAGAACAAATACGCTCTGTTGATTGATGCAGAGAATGTATCATCAAAATATATTGAAATCGTAACAAAGGAAGCGCAGACATTGGGGAATGTGACGATCCGCAGGATTTATGGTGACTGGACGGCAAGCGCTAAAAATTCCTGGAAGGATTCTCTCTTGGAGAACTCCTTGTCGCCGATTCAGCAGTATAGCTATACTGTGGGAAAGAACTCTTCGGATTCAGCAATGATTATTGACGCCATGGACATATTGTATACCAATGACGTGGATGGTTTCATCATTGTATCCTCGGACAGTGATTTTACAAAGCTGGCAATGCGGTTGCGGGAGTCTGGCAAACGAGTGATTGGGATGGGAGAGAGCAAGACGCCCAAGCCGTTTGTCAGAGCGTGTGAACAATTTAAAACTTTGGACGTGTTGTATAAAAATCATCACCCTGATCAAAAATCCAGTTTGCCGGAGCGGACCAGGAAGCAGGAAATCCGGTGCGTGCCGACGGAAAAAGCTCTGCCCAAAGAGCAGCAGCCGAAAGATGCGCAGCCGATTACCAATCTTCGCGCTATCAAGGACACGGTGATTTCCTTGCTGGATGAGAATTCAGATGAGGACGGGTGGATGTATTTGTCAGAGCTGGGAAACATGATCCAGAAAATGTATTCTGATTTTGATTGCCGCAATTATGGGTTTCACAAATTTGGAAAGCTGATTGAGTCGTTTCCAGAACTTCAGACTAGGAAAGATGATTCCAGCAATGGGATTACAAAGATTGTGCTGGTGCGCAAACGCGAGGAATGGTAGTTCTGAAATATGGCTGCAAAAGCCTGTGACTGGCATCTCAGATCATCAGGGGACGGGATATTTGACTTGACAGCAGCAGAGGAATTAAAAATAGAAGGTTTATCAGGAACGATTTTGTGGATTATTAAAAATATTAAAAAAGGTGTTGACAAATTTTGCTTCTATGTATATAATAGCTATTGTGAGTTCTACAGAATAGAAAAGATTTGTGGAACTACATAATTGCAGGAGTGGCGGAATTGGCAGACGCGCAGGCTTCAGGTGCCTGTGGTAGCAATATCGTGTGGGTTCAAGTCCCATCTCCTGCATCAATAGAGAGCTGTTGCTAATGCAACAGCTTTTTTTCTCCTATAAGGATTAGAGTGACAAAGGGTTTGAATATCCCGAAAGATTGAGAGGCAGGGGAGCTAAAGTGGGATGGCCCGCTTTGCTCTTGAATGATACCAGGGTCGAATTAGCATTTGTAATTTGACCCTGGCATTATCTCTATCGAAAATTGCACAGTTTTGGAAGGAGGTTGTGATGTTATATAGGACAAATGCGCGCAATCAGCAGCAGCTATCCATTTTAGGCTACGGATGTCTGCGTTATTCCCGCAAAGGGACAAGCATTGATCAGGCAAAAGCGGAGCAGGAGATGCGGATTGCCATCGAGCACGGCGTCAACTATTTTGATACGGCGTATACTTATGGCGGAAGCGAGGCATGTCTGGGGAAGTTCTTAGCAAAAGGTTATCGTGACAAAGTGAATATTGCAACGAAGCTTCCCCATTATTATGTGAAGGCGCAAGGAGACATGGAACGGTATTTCCAAGAACAGTTAGAACGGTTGCAGACGGATCATGTAGAATATTATCTGATGCATATGCTCAACGATATTGCTGCTTGGGAACGTCTCAAAGAATTGGGGATTACAGAGTGGATTGCAAAAAAGAAAGAAAAAGAGCAGATTATGAATATTGGATTTTCTTTTCATGGCAATACCAATAATTTCCTGAAAATTTTAGAGGCTTATGACTGGGATTTCTGCCAGATTCAATATAATTATATGGATGAACATTCTCAGGCAGGCAGAAAGGGCCTTATGCGGGCGCATGAGAAAGGGATGCCTGTGATCATCATGGAGCCTTTGCGGGGCGGACGTCTGGTACAGGGCTTGCCAAAGACCGCCGTCAGGCTCTTAGAACGGCAAAATCCAAAGCGCAGCCCGGCAGAGTGGGGGCTGCGCTGGTTGTGGAACCAGCCAGAAGTGACAGTCGTGTTGTCAGGGATGAATGATGCTGCGCAGGTCGAAGAGAATGTGCGCATTGCTTCTGAGGCAGATGCGGGATGCATGAATGAGCATGACTTGGAAGTGATAGAACAGGTAAAAGGAGAAATCAACCGTTATATGAAGGTTCCATGTACGGGCTGCGCCTATTGCATGCCCTGTCCGGCGGGCGTGGATATTCCGGGATGTTTTTCTGCATATAATGCCAGGTATACGGATAGCTGGTACCAGGGGATGAAAACATATTTGATGTGCACCTCTCTGAAAACGAATCCTACAAATGCTTCCAAATGTATAAAATGCGGCAAATGCGAACAGCATTGCCCCCAGGGCATTTCTATTCGAAAGGAATTGCAGCAAGTGAAAAAAAAGATGGAAAATCCTGCTTACCACATTGCAAGGGCAGTGTCAAAACGGATTGGAAACTATTGATCGATGTAAAAATCTGCGGTTTTTTAGAAAAAATAAAGGAAATGGAGCATTAATACGGAATATATATATCAGAGATTACAAGACATTCTTAAGCAGAGGTGAGAAAGAATGCACATCAGAGAAAATATGGAACAACTGGAACAGCGGTATTTAAGCCCGTATGCCACGCTCAGTCAGAATTCCAGGGGGCGTGACAGAAATGAGCCTCCCTGCGATATTCGTCCCGTGTTTCAGCGTGACAGGGACAGGATTTTGCATTGCAAGGCGTTTCGCCGCTTAAAGCATAAGACGCAGGTGTTTCTAACGCCTAGAGGAGATCATTATCGTACCCGACTGACCCATACCCTGGAGGTTTCCCAGAATGCCCGCACGATAGCCAAGGCGCTGCGGCTCAATGAAGATTTGGTGGAGGCAATTGCTCTTGGGCATGATTTGGGACATACTCCCTTTGGGCATTCTGGAGAACATATGTTAAATGAGATTTGTGAAGAGGGATTTAAACACAACGAACAAAGCGTGCGCATCGTGGAAGAGCTTGAAAAGAATGGGAAAGGACTCAATCTGACATGGGAGGTGCGCGATGGCATTCTCAACCATCAGACTAGCCTTATGCCTGCCACTTTGGAGGGGAAAATTGTTCGCCTTTCTGATAAGATTGCATATATTAATCATGATATTGACGATGCGATACGAGCAAAAGTTCTGCGTGAGGAGGACATTCCGAGGGCATACAGGGAAATCCTGGGGACTACCTCCAGGAAGCGCCTGGATACCTTGATTCACAATATAGTTTCAAACAGCTTTGAAAAAGACGATATCTGCATGTCGAACGAGGTGGAGCAGGCAATGCAGGGGCTTCGTAAGTTTATGTTCCAGAATGTATATCAGAATCCCAAGGCGAAACGTGAGGAAGAGCGGGCGAAAGAACTCTTAAACAGGCTGTTTTATTATTATGCGGCACATATAGATTTGCTTCCCGAGTGGTATCTTGAGAAAATGGAACAGGGAGAAGCGAAAGAGCGCATCGTGTGCGATTACATAGCAGGCATGACGGATCAATATGCCATTGCCAAGTTTGAAGAATATTTCATGCCCAAGGCATGGCAGGTGAATTGAAAGGAGATTTTGATGCCATTTTATTCCGATGAACTGATCGAAGAAGTGCGTTCGGCCAATGACATTGTGGATGTTATTTCCAATTATGTCCGTTTAACAAAAAAGGGCGGCAATTATATGGGCTTATGTCCGTTCCACAATGAAAAGACCCCTTCTTTTTCGGTGTCTCAGAGCAAGCAGATGTTTTACTGCTTTGGCTGCGGAGCCGGCGGCAACGTCATTACCTTTCTGATGCAGTATGAAAATGATACGTTTCAGGAGGCGCTACAAACACTGGCGCAGAAGGCCGGGATAGAGTTGCCGAAGCAGGAATTGTCGTCGAAAGCAAGACGTGAAGCGGACAAGCGGGCGAGAATCATGGAAATCAATAAGGCGTCGGCAAAATACTTCTACGCCCAGCTTCGCATGGAACAGGGCAAGCGGGGAATGCAATATTTTGTAAACCGGGGCTTAAGCCAGGATACCTTGAAGAAGTTCGGGCTGGGGTATTCTAACAAGTTCAGCGACGATTTATATCAGTATTTGCGCAAACAGGGATATGAAGATTCCATTTTAAAAGATTCTGGCGTAGTCGCCATTGACGAACGGCGGGGAGGGCATGACAAATTTTGGAACCGTATCATGTTTCCTATTATGGACGCCAATAACCGCGTGATCGGCTTTGGAGGCAGAGTGATGGGAGAAGGGGAGCCCAAATATCTCAATTCTCCCGAGACGCCTGTATTTGATAAAAGCCGCAGTCTTTACGGCTTACATTTGGCAAAAAGTTCCAGAAAGCCCTACATCCTGTTGTGCGAGGGATACATGGATGTGATTGCGCTTCACCAGGCAGGTTTTGACAATGCGGTGGCGTCTTTGGGAACGGCGTTTACGCCAGGTCATGCCAATCTGCTCAAACGATATACGAAAGAGGTTTATTGCACCTTTGACAGTGACGGCGCCGGAATCAAGGCCGCTCTGCGCGCCATCCCCATTCTCAAAGAAGCGGGCATTACTGCTAAGATCGTGAAGATGAAGCCTTATAAGGATCCAGACGAATTGATCCGGGCGGAAGGGGCGGAGGCGTATCAGAAGCGGATTGAAGAGGCGCAGAACAGCTTTCTATTTGAAGTTGAAGTGCTGCAGCAGCAGTATGATATGAAAGATCCAGAAAGCAAGACGGCTTTTTATAGTGCTGTCGCCAGGAAGATTTTGGAATTTGAAGAAGAATTAGAACGGGAAAATTACATAGAGTCAGTCGCGCAAAAGTACCAGGTCGGCTTTGAGAATCTTAGGAAGCTGGTACTGCATCAGGGGTCGAGAATAGGAGCCGCCAGTAAGAGTCGTCCTCTGAAATCCGGCGTTCAGGAAAAGAAAAAGAAAGAGAAAGAGAATGGCATGAAACAGTCTCAGAAGCTGATGCTGACCTGGCTGGTTGAGGATCCAACGCTGTTTGACAAGATAAAGCCGTATCTGGGACCCGAGGATTTTACTGAGCAGTTATACCGGCAGGCAGCGGAAATATTGTTTGCTCAGTGTCAGGAGGGCAGTCTGAATCCTGCAGGGATCATCAGCATGTTTACAGATGAAGAACAGCAAAGAGAAATTGCCAGCCTCTTTAATGCCAGCCTCAAAGAGATCACCACGCCGCAGAAACAGCAGAAAGCTTTACAGGAGACGATTATCCGGCTCAAAGAGAACAGCATCAGCTACCGCTCGAAGCATTTGGACCCTGCAGATATGGAAGGGCTGCAGAGACTGGTGGCAGATAAGAGGAACATGCAAAAGCTTTTTCACATCAAATTTTAAAAGGCAAAGGTTGCTCTTTTAAGATGCGAATCCGTATAAAGATACCAAATAAGGACAAAATATTAACAACGAGTGGAAGGAAGAAACGAAATGGAAGAAAAAAGTGCAAAATTTATCGAAAAGCTGCAGGAATTATTATCCATGGCAAAGAAGAAAAAGAATGTCTTGGAGTATCGGGAAATCAGCGACTTCTTTCGTGAAATGGAACTGGATGCGGAACAGTTTGAAAAGATCTTGGATTTCCTGGAGTCCAACAATATTGACATACTGCGGATTTCCGATGACGATGATGATGACGATATTCTCCTGGATGATGACGACGTGGAGGTTGAGAATATTGATCTTTCCGTTCCGGATGGAATTTCCATAGAAGACCCTGTCCGTATGTATTTGAAAGAAATCGGCAAAGTGCCGCTTCTGACCGCAGAGGAGGAGATCGATCTGGCAAAGCGCATGGAGCTGGGAGACCAGGAGGCAAAGAAGCGTCTGGCAGAGGCGAATCTGCGCCTGGTGGTTTCTATTGCCAAGCGGTATGTAGGGCGGGGCATGTTGTTTTTAGATTTGATCCAGGAGGGGAATCTTGGGCTTATTAAGGCTGTGGAAAAATTTGACTATCGCAAGGGGTATAAATTTTCTACCTATGCAACCTGGTGGATTCGTCAGGCAATTACCAGGGCGATTGCCGATCAGGCAAGGACCATCCGTATACCGGTGCATATGGTAGAAACGATCAATAAGCTGATCCGCGTGTCCAGGCAGCTGTTACAGGAGCTAGGGCGGGAGCCCTCCCCAGAAGAGATTGCGGAGGAAATGAACATGCCAGTGGACCGGGTGCGGGAAATCTTAAAAATTTCTCAGGAGCCGGTTTCTTTGGAGACGCCCATCGGCGAGGAGGAGGACAGCCATCTTGGAGACTTTATTCAGGATGATAATGTTCCAGTTCCGGCAGATGCGGCAGCGTTTACTTTGTTAAAAGAGCAGTTGGTGGAGGTGCTTGGTACTCTTACGGAACGGGAACAGAAAGTGCTGCGCTTGCGTTTTGGGCTGGACGACGGCCGCGCAAGGACATTGGAAGAAGTTGGAAGGGAATTTAACGTAACCAGGGAGCGGATCCGCCAGATAGAGGCAAAGGCTTTGAGGAAATTGCGTCATCCAAGCCGCAGCAGGAAGCTGAAAGATTATCTGGATTAATACAGGAGCGAAGAAACAGATGTTACAGTTGTCAAAGAGGCTGCTGGCGGTTGCCGGGCTTGCGGGAAGCGCCAGGATACTTGCTGATGTCGGGACGGATCATGGGTACATACCAGTTTTCCTTGTCCAAAGCGGCAGGATTCAAAAAGCGATCGCCATGGACGTCAATCAGGGACCTTTGGAACGTGCCAGGGAACATATCAGGCAATATGCGCTGCAGGAACAGATAGAAGCTAGACGTTGTGACGGATTGTCTGCGCTTGTCCCAGGAGAGGCGGATACAATTGTGATTGCAGGGATGGGCGGGGCGCTGATGATGCGGATTCTTTCAGAGGGCCAAGCGGTGGCCTGCGCTGCAGAGCGACTAGTGCTGCAGCCACAGTCTGAGCTTTATGCGTTTCGCTGTTTTCTTATGGAGCATGGTTATCAGATTACGGCGGAAGACATGGTGCATGAAGATGGAAAATATTATGTGGTGATGGCGGTGGAATATCGAAAAGATGCAGATCAGAGGCCAGGATATTCTGAGACAGAGAAAAAATATGGTCCGCTGCTGCTTCAGGACCGCCATCCGGTTCTTTTGCAATACTTGCGGTATCAAAAAGAGCAAAAGGAAAAGATATTGCGCAGCTTGGAGGCGAATGCCAGGCAGGATGCGTCACGACGCAAAAAGGAGATTATCAGGGAGCTTGCAGAATTAGGGGAAATATTAAAATAAATATGGAAGGAGCAGGTAGTATGACATGCCGTGAAATCATATCATTATTGCAGGAACAGTCCCCAGAGGAATTTGCCTGTGATTGGGATAACGTCGGGCTTTTGGTAGGCGATTTTGAACAGGAAATCAAGACAGTGTACATAGCGCTTGACGCAACAGACGAGACAATTGCCGAAGCATCGGCACAAGAGGCAGATTTGCTTTTGACCCATCATCCCATGATATTTAAAGGCTTAAAGAAAGTCAATACCCTGGATTTTACTGGGAGGCGGGTCATAAAGCTGATACAGGACCATATCTGCTGTTATGCCATGCACACGAATTTTGACGTTAAGGGCATGGCGGAGCTTGCAGCGCAACAGATGAGGCTCACGGACTGCCAGGTGCTAGAGACAACTTGCCAGGGAGCACAGGGAGCCGAGGGAATCGGGCGTGTCGGGCTTTTGCCCGAAGAGATGTCTTTAGAAACTTGTATCCATCATGTAAAGCAGGCATTTTCTGTGGACACAGTGAAAGTGTTTGGAGATTTAGCGCAGAAAGTGAGAAAGGCGGCGGTCAGCCCGGGATCTGGGAAGAGCGTGATTTCTCATGCCCTGCAGGCAGGAGCAGAAGTGCTAATTACTGGCGATATTGATCATCATGAGGGAATTGACGCTGCAGCCCAGGGACTTGCGGTGATTGACGCTGGACATTACGGCGTGGAGAAACTGTTTATATCGTATATGGTTCAGTTTCTGACAGAAAGGACGGAAGGAATTAGGATCGTGGGACAGCCTGAGAAACATCCATTTTTATTTGTATAGCGGAGGTGGCCAATGAAAAAATCATCGTATCAGATTCGCATCAACGGGGAGGAGAAGCAATATCCGGTGGGAACCGCTTTTCTGGAAATTGCCAGAGAATACCAGCCGGATTATCGGGATGATATCGTACTGGTAATGTTCAACAACCGTTTGAGGGAGCTGCATAAACGGGTGAAAGAGGATGGTGAGCTTGCTTTTGTAACCACCAGTGAGAAAGCGGGGAAGAAAGCTTACCGGCGCAGTGTCACCCTGATGATGCAGCGCGCAGTCAACAATCTGGCAAAGCAAGACGGAAAGCATGTGACTGTGCGGGTGGAACATTCCATCAGCCAGGGCTATTACTGTGAACTGCAGGGGCAGGAGGCAGATGAGGCTTATCTTGCAAGGTTGAAGCAGGAGATGACGCAGCTTGTCGGGCAAGAGCGTCCCATTGAGAAAAGGAGCGTCTCTACGGACGAGGCGGTGAGCCTGTTTCGGGAACTTGGCATGCATGACAAGGAGCGCTTGTTTGCCTACCGCAGAAGCTCAAAAGTTAATATATATAGCATTGGCAATTATAAAGATTATTTTTATGGCTATATGGTTCCCAACACCAGTTATCTGAAGTATTTTGACTTGAAGCTGTATCAAAAAGGCTTTGTACTGTTGTTTCCCAATAAAGATACCAGGGTAGCGGCAGATTTTAAACCTTCCCATAAGTTGTTTCATGTGCTCAAAGAGTCGGTAGAGTGGGGAGAGATGCTAGATATCGGAACTATCGGAGCTTTGAACGACGCAGTGGCCAAGGGGCGGATCCGGGACGTGGTCCTGGTAGCGGAGGCATTGATGGAGCGCAAGATCGGAATGCTTGCCGAGGAAATTGCAGCTAAGCCAGACAAGAAGTTCGTGATGATTGCAGGTCCGTCTTCTTCTGGGAAAACTACGTTTTCTCACAGACTTTCGATTCAGATGATGGCGCTAGGGCTGAAACCGCATCCCATTGCCTTGGATGATTACTATGTGGACCGGGTAGATACGCCAAAGCACCCTGACGGGAGCTATAATTTTGAGTGCTTAGAGGCTTTGGATATTGAATTATTCAATCAGGACATGTCTGCATTGCTCAATGGAGAACGGGTAGAGCTTCCTATTTATAATTTCCGCACTGGAAAACGGGAATATAAAGGAAAATTCAAGCAATTGGGCAAGAATGACATTCTGGTGCTCGAGGGAATCCATGGCCTCAATGACAAGCTCTCCTATTCCCTGCCAGCTTCCAGCAAGCTCAAAATTTATATCAGCGCTTTGACGCAGCTTAATATTGACGAACATAATATTTTGCCAACTACGGACGGAAGGATGATACGGAGGATTGTCCGGGACGCCCGTACAAGGAATATTTCTGCGAGAGAGACGATTGCCATGTGGGACTCGGTGCGCAAGGGGGAGGAACAGTATATTTTTCCTTTCCAGGAAGAGGCGGATATCATGTTTAACTCAGCCTTGATTTATGAACTGGCGGTATTAAAGCAGTATGCGGAACCGCTGCTGTTTCAGATTGATAAAAAAAGCCCGGAATATGCAGAGGCAAAACGCCTGTTGAAATTCTTGGATTATTTTCTTCCAGTTCCAAGTGAGGATATTGCAAAGAATTCTATTTTGCGGGAATTTATTGGAGGAAGCTGTTTTAACGTATAAGCATATCTGAAAGCAAGGGGAACATGCCTTGAAGCGTTGCGCGCTCGTGCCAGAGGAAGACATCGATATTTAACGGTATTTGGTGTGTCAAAGCGTGCAATGGGGCTGTGGCGCTAATATATTCAAAAGGGTCTGTGGCACTAACATAAATTACAAGACATAAATTTGCACAAAAGGTCTTGCCGCATTTGCGGCAAAGACAGAATGCACAAAAATCACTCTGGAAAGCTAGCTTTCCAAGATG
>OFHA01000861.1_pt1 | contig 23950 bp, 21 predicted proteins | sample 1521891 | NCBI WGS metagenome assembly OFHA01 (sample SAMEA3504089, study PRJEB24116) | mouse gut metagenome | biome: mouse gut; feature: mouse-associated habitat; material: faeces | place: Denmark | collected 2011
CCGCCGTTGCCGATCCGCCGGTGCTGATCCTCGATGAAGCAACTTCCAGCATCGACACCAGAACCGAAATGCTGGTGCAGCGGGGCATGGATTCCCTGATGAAAGGACGTACCACCTTTGTGATCGCCCACAGGCTCAGCACCGTCCGCAACAGTGACTGCATTATGGTGCTCGAGCAGGGCAGGATTATCGAACGTGGAAATCACGATGAACTGATTGCGGAGAAAGGAAAATATTATCAGTTGTATACGGGGATGAAAGCGGAAGCGTAAATCAGGCTTTTTGCAGATTCATATCTAAAGTTCCATATGCCGGCCGCATTCTTAAATGTGCTGCCGGCATATTCTAATACAGGACCTCCAGGCTCTCTTCCTCCCCTGTGCCATCCATCTTTCTCCAGACAATATGACAGATCCCGTGCTCCTCCGCCGGAACATCGAACTCCTTATTTTCAGAGAAATCCTGCAGCATATAAGTCTCTCCTCCCGTCGGCGTCAGAAAGATCCGGCACTCCACTTTATCTTCCCCCAGGGCGGCAACCGTCATCTTTAAACCGGGAGAAGCCCCCTCATCCTGCCGCTTTGTCCCATCTATCATAGTACAGTATAATCCATATACCCGCGGCTCTGCGCTTTCCAGTTTCTCCTGATAGGAACCATAAAAATACTCCGCATTTTCCTCCTCCGGCGCCGATACCACCTTATGGAAAAAATTTGTATACATCTCCGCACCGCTTGTATTCAGGTGCCCGGCATCCATAAAATACTCCGGATGCTGAATCGGCAGATATTCCTCCTTCACCATATTAAAGTCATAATATGGCACGTCATATTCCGCCGCCACGCTCCGTATCCCCTCCGCGTAGCTGTCATAACTCTCCGTTGATAACGGTTCCAGCTCATACATCGGAGCCGCACATAATACGATTGAAATCTCTTTCTTTTGGCAATACTCTATGATCTTCCGCAGGTATTTTTCAGCATCCTCCGTCAGATGCATTTCCTCCGGCCTGCGCTCTCTCACAAACAAAGGATTGGAAAATTCTTTTGCCGTCCTGTAATACCCTTTATCTTCGTATTCGGTCAGTCCATCCACATAGATATATTTTTTATAGTTTCCTGTTCTTTTATAAGTTACTCTGTCTTCTATCCAGTCCTTTTCCGTAAGATGCGCCCTGTACCGCACGTATGGGAAGGCCCCGTCCATATAGTACTTCGATGGATTCATATGAAAGAATGCCTCCAGTTTCAGCGGCGACATCTTCATATAATCCGTAATCCTCCAACTGATCTGCACGGCTTCCTTTTCCTGATAGCTGCCCTGTCCGCCCGTGGAACATGTATAATATAATTCCAGATATACTTTTTCTATTTCATTGCGCCTGTCAGCCTCTCTCAGCAAATAATAAGATCCCATCAGCGACTGTCCGGATGTTGCCAGATTGAAATTATTTTTTCCGCTTTTTTCATCCAGTATTTCAGGATCAAAGCCGCAGAACACATGAGAGGAACCAAGACAGATATTGTCTATATTTTTTTCCTGTGCATAAAAATGATGAAAGAGGATTCTTTCCCAATCCTCCTCCTGCCAGTAAAGATAATTCAGTAATTTTGCGCCTGCCAGAAAAAGAACAAACGCCGCCAATATCTGGCACACCGTCCTGCCAAACGCTCTCCGCCCGCAGAAAAAGCCTGTCCTCTCCGCATCCATGTTTTTCAGTCTGCGCTTCACTTCAGAAAAAGGTAAGCAGTCTCGTATCATAAAATAATTCCCCATCACATCCGTATTACAAAATCGGATTTATCTTTCCGGATGATACTCCTCAATTACGCAGGTATGCTCCTTTGTTTTTCTATCATAATTCACACCCACCAACAGCAGATTACCCCGATATCCTTCCAGACTTTTGCAATATTCCTTCTCTTTGATCTGCGCGATCGCACCCGCAGAATTTTTGTTCCATTTCAGTTCAACCACCAATGCCGGTTTATCCGAAAACTGTTTTCCCGGAATAAACACCAGATCGGCAATCCCCTTTCCCCCGGGCATTTCCCGGTGTATGGTATAAAAATTGCGCGCGGCATAAAGCGCTAACGAAATAGTATAGCTCAGCGCATTCTCGTCATTATATTGAATGTGGGATGTCTCAAAATGGGCCTGTCTGATCCCCTCTGCCACCTGTTCAGGGCGCTTCAGCCAGATTGCGCGCAATGTGTCCGCCGAATTTTTCAACGCTTTGGATACTTCACCCCAATCCGAAACCGAAACGGCATTTACATATTCCCCCCTCACTTCACCGTTCGGAATATATACACATCTATTGATATTGTCATACCCCAGATATCCCAGATGGATCAGCAATGTCAGAACATCATCCTCGGTCCGCAGTGTTGTCATATCATTGGTAAAGCTTCCGGTATTTACAGGCACCCTCTCTCCTGCTATCATACTCAGGACATCCTCTCTCAGCCCGTCAAAGTTCATATCAATATAAACCTGCAATGCCTCAAAAGTCTCCGTCTGGTTCCAGTAATTCCCCATCCTCCCAAAACGCATACAGCTTACCACGGACCGGGGACTGTATATGGGCTGAGAGCCCTCAAAAAGATATCCGTCATACCAGTTCTTTACTTCCTCCGGATCCATCTGATACCGCCCGCAAAGCTTCTCAACCTCATTCTCCGTAAAGCCCACATAAGAGGCAAGGGGGCCCGGATCAATCATGGTAAACTCATCAAACATATTGAGCGCTGAATGAGTTCCGTATTTTTTAATCGGCAAAATCCCCGTCATATATGCCAGATGAATATAGCCTTTATCTTTCAGCAAGTCCCTGAGAAAGTCCAGATACTGCTCCTGCGCATTTTTATCTGTTTTATACTCCCGAAATACACAATCCCACTCGTCAATGATCACAATAAACGGACATTTTGCCCTACCGTATATGTCCTGCATCGTTCTTGTCAGATTTGTTTTATCAAAGTAGCGGTATTCGGGATACTCTTCCAGAAGCTCCCAGAGAACACTCTCTCTGATCAGTGCAAGCATCCCTTCCATATTCTCACTCTGGCTTAAAAACTCCTGCATATTCAAAAATATCGTATTATACTGATTCAGATATACAGGAAATTCTTTGCTCTCTGTAATTTCCAGGCCGGAAAACAGTTCTCCCGCATCACATCCCCTGCTGTAATATGCAGCCAGCATATTTGCCGCCGTCGATTTTCCAAAACGCCTGGGACGGCTGATACAGATATATTTTTGCATAGTAGCAATCACACTGTTCGTATATTCGATCAGTCCTGTTTTATCTATATATATTTCAGAATTAACAGCCTCGTAAAATTTTTCATTCCCCGGATTGAAATAATTCCCCATCTGCCATCCCCGCTCTACTCCATAACTTTTCCAGTCTTTTGTCCATTATACGTCAGCCCCCGGACAGGGGCAACTGTTTTATACGGTATTTCCCGAATATCCGCCGGTTATTTTCCCAAAAATCCCCTGTATTCCCCTGTTTTCGACAGCCTGAACCTCTAGTACTAGTTCCTATCCAATGTCCTTCTCACGTACCCCCTGGAAAAGTTGTAACTCCGAAGTGACATTTTTTCCGCTCTTTCCGCATGTCTCGCAATATAAGAAATATACCATGTCTGTGAATCCATATATTCCTGCCCATGCCCGCCTGTGTTTGCTGCATTCTTCCATTTCTCCTGCTGTTCCAGATAAGCATCGTACTGTTCCAGATTCGCTTCGCTCAAAATAATTGGCGCCGCATCCGCCGACAGCCCTCTCAGATACCAGGTATCCGGATTTATTCTCTCCTCCTCCGCCTTTCCCTCGCCGCCTTCCAGATAAGCCGAAATATTATATCGGGCAATCCAGTAATCCGGCTGTCCAAAAGACAAAACAAGGTAACATACCGTAATCACGCAGAGCCCATACCGAAACAACGGAAAGCTGTTTTTCAGTGTTTTCCCGATGATGCCCATAAGCAGCAGCGCGATCACCCCCAGCGCCCAGAGGACAAAGATACGCAGAAAAGTCAGATAATACACGCTGATGTACAGAAGCATCCTGTAAGCGCTCGAAGCCGTCATAATAAATGTACATCCCGAGATCACCAGAAGAATCCCCTTCAGTACCCTGCTCTCCCGGAAAAATCCAATTCCGATCAGCACCAGAACCAGGTTCATCAGACAGATAAACAAAAGCTGGAAAAATCCCTGCCTTGCGTACTGCGCATAGGTATAGCCCGCCGGCAGCGTCCCGTATCCCGCAAACAGATAGACCACCTGTATCACACAAAAATAAATATAGATCACCGCGATTACCGCCGTGGCAGAGATGGCTATAACCGGCTGCCCCTTTCTGTGATCTCCGACCGTTTCACTCAGTTCACGCCCTTCCAGAAAAGATGCCATACCATAGCTGAAAAAAAACATCACGGCAGACCAGAAAATGCAGCAAATTACATCCCAGCCATCCAGATTCCCAAAAAGAACCCTCATGCTCTCTCTGAAAATCATATCCGCAGAAGAAAGCATCACAAGCACCACCACTATCAGGGGAATTGATATACCGGTGCCCGCCAGTACGTAGAGCGCCCGGGAGTTCTTTGTTCCCTTATTCTTCTCCAACCACGCCTGTGTATCCGGAAAAAAGGAAAACATCTTACCGATGCTACCAACGGCCAGTCTCAGAATACTTTTCAGAAACTTTCCGAGCTGCCAGCTTTTTGTATCAAAATAGGCTGCCAGAAGAAAATAAGCCATCAGCACAAAGAGCCATACCTTATTCATTGCAATGATCTTTGCATTGTCCGTGAAACAGTTTGAGATACCCAGCATCAGACTTGCCGCCAACGTCAAAATATGCCCTCCTTTCCAGGAAATACCGGATTTTCTGATAGTATATACAGCAAAGCCGATAGTTCCTGCCACGTAAAAAGGGTAGGCGATACCCGATGCATTTTTATAGAGACAAAAGGTAAAAAAGACAGCATAGAGAAAACTTGCCGGAGCAATCTTATGAAACAGTTCCGGTTTTGCAGAGGATGTCCTCCTTTGTACCTCCTCAGGCACTTTATACGGTAAATTAGGGTACAGGTTATCGCCTCCGGAAACAATCGCTCCCGCAGCCATACTTTCCATATTCTTTTCCATGATTCGATTCCTTTCTTTTTTGCTTTCTTATTTCCGCAGGCTCCGGTTCCTCCCTCATACCTGCGGATGCTCACATATATTTGCCTTTACGTATTTTCTTCCTCATCTTCTTCATATTGAAGAATATCTCCCGGCTGGCAGTTCAGTTCCCTGCAGATCGCCTCCAGAGTAGAGAAGCGCACCGCTTTCGCCTTATTGTTTTTTAAGATGGACAAATTCGCAAGGGTGATATCCACTTTGCCGGCAAGATCCGTGAGGCTCATTTTACGTTTCGCCATCATGACATCCAGATTTACAATGATTCCCATAATTCCCCCTTATATCGTCCAGTCAGTCTCTTCTTTGTACGCGACAGCCTGCTCAAATACGAAGCTCAGTACCTTACTGAACAGTCCGGCGATCAGGAATACAAAAATGACCACCCCCATCGCTATCGTCACATATACAATACTCCTGACGCCCGCCATCAGGGCTATGAAAAAGCTCCAGTTCCCCATTTTCCGCAGGCTGACCACATTCTCCTGCACAAAGCAGTTCTCCGCCAGCACCGTTTCGAAAATCTTCCGCAGCTCCCACAGAAGTTTCTCCGCCGCAATTCCCAGCACAAAATAGACGATCACCGTCTCCTCGTAGTATCGGACCAGAAACGGAAGCTGTTCCCCGATCCATTTGATGCTCCATGGCAAAGATGCCGTCACCAGCACTCCCGTATAAAACATAAAATCCAGCAGATATTTCGTCCCCTTTATCCAGGGCAGTTTTTCATCCGCCGCCGAACCCCAGTATACGGCCGCTCCCTCACCCTGCCCTGCAATATCCTTCTTTTTTCTCTGATCACCGTTTCCCATTTCTCCTCCATTTCTGTGTTGCCGTTTCTTATAACCGGATTCCTGCCTTTTAATCCCGCTATATGTTACTGCCGCCTGATTTTTCGGCTTTTTACTTTATTTCGGTTCCTTCTGTTATACTGATTCCCGTCCTATATTTCAACAAAATCCTTCATACTTTTCCCCGTATACTGCAGGGCAATCCGGTTTTCCGGGTTTATATCCGTCAGGTAAAGTACGATCAAAAATAACCACTCCAGGGGCTTCATCAGTAAATAAACCATATCCGCCGCATATTCGGAACGGATCAGTTTTGCCACAGGAAAGCCATACGTATCATAAAAATGCCGCACTGCCCTGTGGAAACGGGGCGTCCATTCCTCCAAAACCTGTTCAAACGCATTTGCCACACAGAGCTGTCTGTTCACGATAACCTGATGCCCATGCCGCACCCCCAGCCTTTGGGGCTTTACGATCTTTTTATGCCCTCCCGCCGCCGCGGTGCAAAGATAATGCTCGTCATAGTAGATATTCTGAGGCGCAACCCTCTGGGACAGATTCCAGTCACTGGTTTCCGTAAACGCTCTGATCAGAGCATCCGGCTTTTGCCCAAACAGAACCAAAATCCCGATCAGGATTCCCAAAAGGGGCCACATCAGTAAAAATGCCGCCAGAGGCCAATATTTCGATCTTGCCAGAAAACGATTGCACACCGAAAGGATTCCCCTCCCCTCTTCATACTGCCTTCTTCGGGCTTCATCCGTCTCCATCAGCCGCTCCCACTCCCACATCTTATGCCCCACTGTCCTCGCCGTCAGCACCAGGCAGTTAAACGGAAAAAGCAGCAGAAGAACATCAGACAAATCTCCAACAAAGACCTGCACTCCCCAGACAACCGTTTCCGCCGCCCCCAGATACATAGCCGCCATCCCAAGAACAAGGACCAGCGGCGGCATCTTTGCCAGCGGAATATAATTTACCACCAGATAACCCGCAACAGCCACAGCCGCTATTACAATTACGGAGAACTGCGCTCCGGTATAAACAGGCGTATGCGTCTGACCGTTTACAAGCTGTTCCTGCCAGTCCGCATGAAATAATACTTCCCTGAAAAGACTCAGATACATCAGACTGTAGAACACTCCCAACAGGATTCCCACCACATCAAAAATCCTGCATTTTTGATAAACCTCCTGGTCTTTTCGTCCTTTTATCAGCAGATAAATCTCCACTCCCGTAAGCACTAACGGAAACAAAATAAATCCTCCATAAATCCACATGCCTGATAAAACAGCACCGAATAACTCCGCTATCGCGCTCAGCGGATTACCTCCCATGATATACACCCCAATCATCCCCGTCTGCACCACCAGCGCCATAGATATACCGGCGCCGAGTGAAAACAATACCGCTGCCGCAAACGGGTGCTTTTTAATAAAACCTCTTTTTTTGCCGTCCCTTTTTTTATTATTGTTTTCTCCGTTCCAATCCATTTTACAATCCACCGCCTTCCGCACTTCTTTTTCCACTTTTTTTCTATTGTCAATATATCATCCATATAATTGAATGTCAATATATTTTTATTGTTTTTCAATAAATATTTATTGTTTAATTATAATCCCCATATCTCTTTATCCTATTCCTTTCCCAAAATTGCATACCAACGAAAACAAAGCCCTCAAATATTCATTGCGTGCGGCAGGCAAATATTTTATAATCAAGTAGAAATTGCCATTTACTTTACCGGAAAGGAACGAAAAAAATAAAACAGGAGAATAAATATGAACAAAGCAGCAGACTTAAGAAATTTATTAATACGGATTGACCACAGAGGCTACCCCGCTTACAAGGATACCAAAGGCAAATACCAGTTTGACCAGTATATCCTGTCCATCGACCACGTACAGGGAGATCCTTTTGCTTCTCCTTCCAAGGTCAGCCTTCTTGTACCCGGCAAAATCGCCGGCTTCGGAAAGGAATGTTACGAGACAAAAGAGCGGAGAATCGCCTTTCAGGACTATCTGCTCCGACGCATGTCCCTCAAAGTAAAGGACTTCTCTTTCAAGGCAAAAGGTTCCGGTAAAAGCGGCCTGATCGGCATCAGCCATCCGGGACAGGAAATTTTAGAGCGGAGCGCCTGCACCGTAAATCCCGCAAACGGGGATGTGGAAGTCCGCATGGAGATCGGATTTCCCGCCAACGGGCGCACCATCAATGCCGGCGAACTGATCAAAATCTTATTTGATTTTCTGCCCCTTTGTGTGCGGCAGACTTTGCTCTTAACATCCTGCCCGAAAGCATCTTTAGAAAAAGTGCTGTTTCTGGCAGATGACCAGAAAGCGATTCGGGAAGCTCTTAAAGAAAAAGAGCTTGTCGCATTTGTTGCAAACGGCGCTGTTTTACCCAGAAAGTCCGGCGTCTCTTCCCTTCCCATGAAAGAGGCGGTTCCTTTTGAGTCCCCCGCCTCCATGGAGGTTACCCTGGCTCTTCCTCATAAAGGCTCTCTTTCCGGTATGGGCATCAAAAAAGGCGTAACACTGATCGTAGGCGGCGGCTATCACGGTAAATCCACGCTCCTCGAAGCGCTGATGTCAGGCGTCTATAACCACATTGCCGGGGACGGGCGGGAATACGTTATCACCGACGATACCGCCATGAAACTGCGGGCGGAGGACGGCAGAAGCATTCAGAAAGCTGATATCTCCATGTTTATCCGTAATCTTCCCAACGGACGCGATACCACTGCCTTTTATACGGAAGATGCCAGCGGCAGTACTTCCCAGGCCGCCAATACCATAGAGGCGATGGAGGCGGGCACAAAGCTCTTTCTCATCGATGAGGACACCAGCGCCACAAACTTTATGATCCGCGATGATCTGATGCAGCGCGTGGTGAGCCGTGACGCCGAACCGATCATTCCTTTTATCGACCGGATCAGGGAACTCTACGACAGCTACGGCATCTCCACCATACTGGTAGCCGGAAGCTGCGGTTCCTATTTCCACAAGTCGGACCGTATTGTCCAGATGAAGAAGTATGCGCCGGTGGAGATCACCGCCTTTGCCAAAAAAGAAGCGGAAAACTACCCCTATCTGGCAGGTGAAGTCCCCGCCGCATCCGCTCCCGATTTCCGCAGGATCGTAAAAAGGGATGACGCTTTTGCAAGGGAAAACCGGATAAAGATGCGCACCGACGGTACGGACGGCTTTTCTATCAATAAAACCGAAGTGGATCTGCGATATGTGGAACAGCTTGTTGATTCCGAGCAGCTCACCGCCCTTTCGCATATGCTGAAATCCATGAAACTCCACGATTTTGACGGCAAAAAAACGCTGCAGGATGCCGTGGCCGGTATCTATAAACGTATTGAAACAAAGGGATTTTCCGTATTTGCCGGCGGAGACTACCTGCCGGGGAATCTGGCCATGCCGCGCCCCCAGGAATTGTACGCTGCCATCAACAGATGCAGAGAGCTGATTAAAATATAATCCGGGTTTGTCTTTACTTTAACAGGTAAAAGTGCTAAAGTGTAATGTAAATATTACAAATTTCTGAAAGGAACTAAAAAATGCCAATTACGGAACTGCTGGAACAAAACTGCAAAATGTACGGAAACGACATCTGCCTTGTGGAGATCAATCCGGAAGTAAGGGACAAGCGCAGAGTTACCTGGAAAGAATATGAACTGATCGAACCCTCCCACGCACCCTACTACAGGCGGGAAATCACCTGGAACGTATTTAACGAAAAGGCAAACCGCTTTGCCAATCTGCTTTTATCCAGAGGCATCAAAAAGGGCGACAAGGTTGCCATCCTTCTGATGAACTGCCTTGAGTGGCTGCCGATCTATTTCGGCATCCTGAAAACCGGCGCGCTCGCCGTGCCCCTTAATTTCCGTTATTCATCCAGTGAGATCGAATACTGTCTGGATCTCTCCGAGACGGACATTCTGATCTTCGGACCGGAATTTATCGGCCGTATTGAAGAAATCGCAGACCGCATCAGTACAAACAGACTATTGCTTTTCTTTGGGGAAAACTGTCCTACCTTCGCGGAGGATTACAACATTCTGACCGCGGACTGCTCCAGTATTTCTCCGAATATCACGCTGACGGACAAGGAGGATGCCGCTATCTATTTTTCATCCGGCACCACCGGCTTTCCGAAAGCCATTTTACATAACCATGAGAGCCTGATGCACTCCTGCAAAGTGGAGCAGAATCACCACGGACAGGGCCGCAATGATGTTTTTTTGTGTATTCCGCCGCTCTATCACACCGGCGCCAAGATGCACTGGTTCGGTTCCCTGTTGTCCGGCAGTAAAGCCGTCCTGTTAAAGGGCACAAAACCGGAATATATCCTGGACGCCGTATCGAAAGAAAAGTGTACGATTGTCTGGCTGCTCGTTCCCTGGGCGCAGGATATTCTCGAAGCTCTCGATTCCGGCAGGGTAAACCCGGAAGATTACGAATTGTCACAGTGGCGCCTGATGCATATCGGTGCGCAGCCTGTTCCGCCCTCTCTGATCCGGCACTGGAAAGATTATTTCCCGGATCACGCTTATGATACCAACTACGGCCTCAGCGAATCCATCGGTCCCGGCGCCGTACATCTTGGCGTGGAAAATATCCACAAAGTGGGCGCTATCGGCGTACCCGGCTACGGCTGGGAGGCGAAAATCATCGATTCTGACGGCGCTGCCGTAAAACAGGGTAATGTGGGTGAGTTATGCGTCAGAGGCCCCGGTGTAATGACCTGCTACTACAATGACGAAAAAGCCACCACGGAAGTCTTAAAAGACGGCTGGCTTCTGACCGGAGATATGGCAAGACAGGATGAAGACGGTTTTTACTATCTGGTGGACCGCAAAAAGGATGTCATCATCAGCGGCGGTGAAAACCTCTATCCCGTGCAGATCGAGGACTTTATCCGTACCCACAGCGCCGTCCATGACGTTGCCGTGATCGGACTTCCCGATAAGCGGCTCGGTGAGATTGCGGCAGCAATCATAGAATTAAAGCCCGGCACAAAATGTTCGGAAGAAGAAATGAATCTGTTCTGCACCGGGCTTCCGAGATACAAACGCCCCAGGAAGATCATTTTCGATGATATCCCCCGCAATCCTACCGGTAAGATTGAGAAACCGGTACTGCGTGAACGGTATCAGGTACATCGGCTTGTGGAAGCGGAAATCAACGCATAAACAAAGAGGGGCGCCGCGCCCCTCTTTTAAAATCCCTCTTTTCTTCTCTGCTTCCGCAGTTCCGCCCTTTTCATGCCGCTCTCCCATTCCGCCTTCTCCGACTCTGTCCTCAGTTCCAGCCCGAATGCCACCTCTTTCGGACGCTCCTTCTCATCCAGCGCCACCATCGTCACATATGCCCGGTTGATTGGACACCGAAATCCCTTTTCATCTTCCACATAGCTGTCCACCCGCACTTCCATGGAACTTCGACCGACATAAGTGATCCTGCCGATAATAACCACCATATTTCCCAGAAATGCCGGCTCCTTAAACTGAAGATTATCAATACATGCCGTGGTCACCTCCGCCTCACAGTGACGCCTTGCCGTAACACTTGCCACTTCATCGATCCACGCCATCAGCTTTCCGCCAAAAAGCCTGTTCGCACCGTTGATATCTTCATATTTTAACAGCCTGAACTGCTCCGTCTTGCTGTCTTCCACATATTTTTTTCTCATTCTGCCCTCTGCGTCTTTCGTTCCTTCTGCCGGTACAATTCCATTCCTTTATAAAAACGCCGACACGATCGGAATCGTTATAACTGACATTAGTGTCGTTAATATAATCCCTTTCGTACACTCGATCGCATCGTTTCCGCTCTCCGTTGCCAGCATAACAACGATGGAGCCCACCGGCATCGCCAGCATCAGCACAAATACGCCCTCCACCATTGCCGGCCAGGGCACAAGGCGCAAAAGGAGCGCCGCACAGATCGGTATCAGCAGCAGCTTGACCGCCATAAACCCATATGCTCTTTTGTCCAGAAAAAATTCCAGCTTGCCGCCCTGCGCCACGGAAGCCCCGATCAGCATCATGGAAACCGGCACCGCCGCATTCCCGACATATTCAAAAAACGTACATACGCTCTCAGGCATATCCAGGCCAAAAAGGAAAATAACGATCGTTACCACGCAGGCGACAACACCCGGATTAATCAGTTTCTTCCACTGATTGCCATTTTTCTTCTCCGTCTCTTCTTCCCTTTCTTTCAGGCTGCTCTTTGCCGCAAGCTGAAAACCATAAGTATAGAGAAGCAGGTTGTATCCCATATTGTAGAAGACGATCAGAAGCATGGATTCTTTTCCGAAAATACTGGAAATCACCGGAATCCCCATAAACCCCACATTGGAAAAAATAAGCATCAGTTTATACAAATTATAGTGCTCCTCTTTTGCCCGAAGGATCTTTGCCACCGGCCCGCTCAGCAGAATCAATACGGCATAATAAATCACCACAAGAATCAGCGTCTGAAAGAGCATACTCCCCTCCAACCCTGATTCACTCCCCATCACGCCGCTGATCATCAGACAGGGATTCATCACATTGATCACAATCTTTGACATTCTGCCGCAGGCATTACTGTCCAGCCATTTTATTCTGAAAACAATATAGCCGATCAGCATCATGGAAAGAAGTACCAGCATCTGTTGTATTACGACAAATATATTCATAAGTTCTCTTTACGCCTGATTATAATTATTTGCAAATCCGCCGTTTGTATTCATCTCCACGGGAGATTTGATCGCCAGATAGAAATGAACAAACGTTGCAGACATATAAGGTCCTACATAGAGCACCGCCAGTCCGCATGTAACACTGCAAAGAAGTATCCACGGGATAAACGACAGATATAACACAAAGTAATCCATCTTATGTCCGTCCATCATCGCAATACTTTCATCCAGCGCCTCCTTTGCGCTCATTTCCGGATGTTCCGCCAGAATATAGTACGCCTGAGAATAGCTGATGGCCTTGATGATTCCCGGCACCACAAGAAGCAGACTCCACAAAAATGTAAATATGGATATCAGAAGCGTCAGCACCAGTGCGTCTACAAAACGCTGAAATCCACTGAACAATACATTCACATCCGGTTCAAATCCTCTTGTCAGATTTAAATAAACATATGCCATACCAAGAGACAACGGTCCCGTTACGCACACCGATCCGATTGTTCCGACATAGGGAACCAGACTGCATGCCCCCGCAAGCGCAGCTACAATAACCATGCAGACGATGAGCATCCCCATATTTCCGCTCATGTCATTTTTTGCCCGCATCTTTAATTCCGCTCTGTTAATCATTCTTTGTTTTCTCCTTCCTCTTCAGTGAAACCGCCATGTTATATTGTTCCGCATGGCGTTTTTCCACCAGTTTTCTCTCATAGCCGATCGTTCCGTGATCATGCCATGGATCGTTGAAGTAATAGTTGTCTTTATCATACCCGACAAGCAACATACAGTGTTCATTGGAACGCCACTCAAAAACTTCTCCGGTGTCCGCAATGATCCACTCCGGTCCTGCACAGGTTTCTTTTAAATCAATGCTCGCCCAGAATATGACGGGCATGTCATTATCTATATAATCCCGTAAAAGCAATTCCATCGGTACGCCGGTCAGATCCACCGGCTCCCACGCGCTCCTACAATTCGTTTCATATCCTCCGGCTGTTCCTGCTTCCGCGCTGCTTCTCCCACTTTGTTCAAATGCTCTTGTCAGCGCCTTCCTGATCACCGGTGCGTAACACCCCATGGATTTATCATCGGCGGGATCTCCCACAAAAACCTTCCACGGATCTCCGCCGTACAGCCTTCCATCCCGCTCAAAAAGCGGTACTTTCTCAAGGCAATGCTCCGCAAATTCTCCGACGGAAATATTTTCTCCCAGATATTGCAGAAGCATCACCGCGGAAACGCTTTCGCATCCGGTAGGCCACTCTTTAGTCTGGTCAATATATGGTACTTTTATTAATTTTTCAGACCATTTCTTTTTTGTCATAAAATTTCTTAATTCCCAAAAGCGCTGCTACCAGCAAAGCTGCGCTGAGCACCAGCGTAATAAGCCAGTTTTTGCAGATTCCGGCAATGATATAACCAACTACGCAGACAACCGCAACTATCATCGCGTACTGCATCTGCGTCTGCACATGGTTGATATGATTACTTTGGGCTCCCGCCGAGGACATAATCGTCGTATCGGAAATCGGCGATATATGATCGCCGCATACCGCACCTGCCAGAACCGCAGACACGGCAATAACCATCATCTTCTCATCCGCCATCTTAAACATCTCTACAACGATCGGCACAAGAATCGCAAAAGTTCCCCAGGATGTTCCTGTGGAAAACGCAAGGAACAGCGCAACGGCAAACATGATTGCCGGAATAAAGATACTGGCGGTCGCGCTCGCTCCCACCGTGCCGTTTACAAACTCACCGATGCCCAGATTATCACCCATGCCCTTCAGCGTCCAGGCAAAAGTCAGAATCAGGATTGCAGGAACCATAAGCTTACATCCCTCCGCCAGAGAGTTCATAAACTCTTTAAAGCCGATAACTTTCCTCGGCAGATACAGAACCGCCATAAAAATAACCGTCACCGTTGTCGCAAAGATCAGGCTGATTTCCGCGTCACAGTTCGCGAAAGCATCTACGACTCCCACTGCTCCGCCCTGCATACCCGTATAGATCATGCCAAAGACCGCAGATGCAATAAGCACCGCCACGGGAAGCACCAGGTCCATCACCTTTCCGTTTTTATTGCCCTCTTCCCCGGCCGCTTCCACATCTTTAAATTCTTCCGCTCCGGAAGTAAACAGATCACCTTTTTGCGCATTCTTCTCATGCTTTTTCATCAGCCCGAAATCCAGATTCAGCCCGATTACCAGACATACCATCAACAGTGTTAAAAGTGCATACAGATTAAACGGGATTGTACTCAAAAACAACTGGAAACCAGTCAGAGAACTGTTCTCAGGCACATAAGAATTCACCGCCGCCGCCCAGCTTGAAATCGGCGCGATGATACAGATCGGAGCTGCCGTCGCATCGATGATATAGGCAAGTTTTGCCCTGGAAACCTTATACTTATCCGTCACCGGACGCATCACGGAACCCACCGTCAGACAATTAAAATAGTCATCCACAAAAATCAGCACACCCAGACCGGTCGTCGCAAAGAGCGCACTCCTTTTTGATTTGATCTTTCCGATCGCCCAGTTGCCGTAGGCTCTCGATCCTCCTGACTTCTGCATCAGCACTATGATCATGCCGAGCAGCACATCAAAAATGATAATATTCAGGTTCATACTTCCCGTCATCGTTGTAAACAATGTCTCGAATGTCCCCCAGGGCTGAAACCCCGCTGTGAACATCGCCCCGAGAAGCACCCCGACAAACAGGGAAGAATAAACCTCCTTCGTTATAAAAGCCAGCAGGATCGCCACAACGGGCGGCACCAGCGACCACCATGTACCATACATTTTTTCATCTCCTCCCCATGTTGGTTTCGCATCTGCCAAAGAGATGCTTTTCTTTTGTTTTACACTCTTACGCTTTCAGAGTGCTCTCTATCACAAACGCCAGCTTCTCATACTCCTCCACCGGCATCGGCTTCGCAAAATAATATCCCTGGACATACTCACACCCCACACTGTCCAGAAATTCCACCTGTTCCTTCTCTTCCACTCCTTCTGCGATAACCGGAAGTTCCAGATCCTTTGCCAGCCGGATCACATTTGCCACAATACTCTCGCTCCTTCTCTGGTTCTCACTGCCGGACGCAGCCATAAATTTCATATCCAGCTTCAGAACGTCCACGGAAATGTCCTTTAATACATTCAAAGAAGAATAGCCGCTGCCAAAATCATCCATAAGAATCGTAAAACCATATTCCTGAAGCTGCCGCATTGCCTTTTTGATCGTTCCCGGATTATCCGTATAGGCACTCTCCGTCAGCTCAAGCTGGAAGTATTTCGGCGGAATATTATATTTTACCGTCAGATCGTAAATCTCTTCCACGATCCTGGGATTATACATACTCACCCTGGAAATATTCACCGAGATCGGAAAAGGCTCCAGTCCCCTGTCCAGCCAGTTTCTGATCAGTCTGCATGATTTATCCCAGATATAATAGTCCAGCTTCATAATCAGGCCGTTTTTCTCAAAAACAGGGATAAATTTCCCCGGTGAGACCATACCCTTCTCCGGTGTGATCCACCGTACCAGCACTTCCGCGCCCTTCAGTTTATACTCTGCCAAACCGTATTTCGGCTGCAGATAAAGCACAAACTCCTCCTCCTTCATCGCCCGCTCCATATCGCTGACGATGCTCTGCGCTTCCTGAATGCTTTTTCCGATTTCTTCGGTATAGATATGATAATTTTGTATATAATTCCCTTTACACTCCTTCGATGCCAGCTTCGCATGATCTATCATGCCATATATGGATGCCTCTTTATCTTCTATATAAAATACACCCAGATTTGACAAAATATTGTAATCTCTCTGATAAGACTGCAGATCTTTCTGGAAACAATCCATCATCCTTTGAATATCTTCATTTCCCGCCACCGGCATACAGATACAGAATGCATCCGCCTCAATACGGCAATAGGTCATATGCTCCACATAGCCCGACATCTTCCGCAGCATATCCGCAATATGGCAGAGCAATTTATCTCCTCCCCGCATACCGAACACACTGTTATACACCTGGAACTGATAAATATCAAAATGCAGAATCATAAAATCCACATCCGGATATTCCTTCAGCATCTTCTTTGTCTGATGCACAAACATATTCTTTATATAAATACCGGTCAGGGTATCGAACTGCTCCTGGTAGCGCAGCTTTCTAAGCACATACAACTCACTTCTCTCAATAACGTTCTTTACACGGAATCTGATAATCTCCGCATTATAAGGCTTCTTAATAAAATCCCATGCGCCATACTCCAGGCATTTTACTTCACTCTCGGAATCGGACTGGCTGGTAGAAACAATAACCGGAATATTCGCAAATTCCAGGGACGATGCATAAGCCTCCAAAAACTGAAAACCATCCATTTCCGGCATGATCAGATCCGTAATCACCGCTGAAACCGAATTCTTGGAATCCTGCAGTATCTCCAGTGCCTTCCGGCCGTTTTCCGCCTCCAGCACATGATACGTATCTTCCAGAATAGTCGTCAACAGCATTCTGTTTAATTCGTTGTCCTCCACCACTAAAACTGTATTTTCCATAAGCTGCTCCTTTGCTTCACAGTACAACTTCCCTACCGGAAATTCTCATACATATTAATGATAGCAAATAAAGACCTTAAAAGCAACTATGTCAGTTCAAAAAAATTTTACCTCTGCGGCAGTTATCCATGCCACAGAGGTATGTTTTATTCAACATCCTGAAGCGCTTTATAATCTTCTTCTCCCGTACGGACTTTTACTACTTTCAGCACATTATAAACAAAAATCTTGCCATCGCCGATATGCCCGGTATAAAGAGCCTTCTTCACTGCTTCGATCACATGTTCCACAGGAATCTTGCTGACAATGACCTCCACCTTGATCTTCGGCATCAGTGTTGCATCCATCTCGACACCACGGTAATATTCTCCTGCTCCTTTCTGTATCCCACAGCCCATTACCTGTGTCACCGTCATACCAGTCACGCCCAATTCGTTCAGCGCCTTCTTCAGCGCATCAAATCGCGCCAATTTTGCAATAATGGAAATTTTATACATGCCGGTATTAAAGATCGGTACACCGTTTGCATCCGTCTCACTGCCTGTCGCCACCACCGGAATCGCCCGATCTACTTTAAACTTCCCTGCTTTTTCATAATCCTCCTCACCCAGGTCGGTATTCTCATTGATATCCATCGCTGCCGACATATCCGTAATGGAGAAGCCGGAATATGCACTGGGAAGCCCATGTTCCGTTGAATCCAGGCCGATAATCTCCTCCTCCTCAGAAACCCGCAGCCCCAGGATTGCTTTAATCAGTAAAAATGCCAGTGTGATTGTAACCAGCGTCCAGCCTGCTACTGCCGCAAAACCGATAAGCTGCAGCCCCATCAGTTCAAAACCGCCTCCGTAAAACAGTCCTGTAAGCTTTTCCCCTGCCGCATTCGTGATGGCATAGCCGGGCGCCGTATCCGTAGCAAACAGCCCTACCGAAAGAGTTCCCCAAATGCCGTTTAAACAATGTACCGCAACAGCTCCTACCGGATCATCCACACGCAGCCTGTGATCCAGAAGCCATACTCCGAATACCACCAAAATACCCGCCACAGAACCGATAACAATAGCACCGAAAGCATCCGTTACGTCACAGGGTGCCGTAATTGCCACAAGCCCCGCGAGAGAGGCATTCAGGCACATGGAAACATCCGGCTTCCCGTATTTGATCCAGGTAAAAATCATACATACCACCGTTGCCACAGCCGGTGCAATCGTTGTTGTCACAAAAATGGAACCAAGCTGTTCCACCGTGGTCGCCGCTGCTCCGTTGAAACCATACCACCCCAGCCATAATATGAATACGCCCAGACAGCCAATCGGCAGATTGTGTCCCGGGAAAGCATTCACCTTTGTAATCCTGCCATCCTTATCTCTTCCAAACTTTCCAATGCGGGGGCCCAGTATCTTTGCTCCCACCAGTGCGGAAATACCGCCTACCATATGGATTGCGCAGGACCCCGCGAAATCATGAAAGCCCATCTGTGCCAGAAAACCGCCACCCCAGATCCAATGTGCCTCAATCGGATAGATCACCGCAGAAATGATCGCGGAATAGACACAGTAAGATATAAATTTTGTCCTCTCCGCCATGGCTCCTGAGACAATAGTTGCCGTTGTTGCACAAAATACGAGGTTAAACACAAAGTTTGACCAGTCAAAACTCTCATAGGCTGTAAAAATATCAAAACCCGGTTTTCCGATCAGCCCAAACATATCTTCACCAAGCAGAAGCCCAAAACCGATCAGGATAAACACTACCGTACCGATACAGAAATCCATCAGGTTCTTCATCAGGATATTTCCCGCATTCTTGGCTCTGGTGAAACCAGTCTCCACCATCGCAAAGCCGGCCTGCATCCAGAATACCAGTGCCGCGCCAATCAAAAACCAGACGCCGAATATCTGACCATTCATTACACTCATAATCTCTTCTGACATAATACTCCCTCTTTTCTGAATTTTTTCTGCGTGAAACCTTTTTTACAGGTTTTCCTGCACAGGATTTCACGATTCGCCTCATATTTTTGCACTTAAGAGCAGCCGGCGTTCGTCCTCGTGCAATTTTTATTTCATACAAGGGAAAAGGCGCCCTGAGAATGATTCTCAAAGCGCCTTTGCCTTTGTTAATCACAAGTCTAGCATCATATTTTTCCGTTGTCAACACCGCTTTTACAATTTTGCCATATCTGCCAAACTTTACCGAAATATTTTTTTATCTTTGTCTAACATCACTCTCTTTATCGCATTTATATTTTATATTTTTATGCAGAATTTTCCATATCCGATATACCGGCATATGTCCACTTAAATGGATGTGCCGTAAGATTGTATTGTTCAATAAAGCGCAGGATGCTTGCTTTGTTATCTTGTGCTAACTCACCCGCCATATTCGCTTCGTTATCGGTTTTCTGTCCGTAAGGCTACGATTTCGCTATCCCTTCTTCTCCCCTGCACCTCACGATGCAAGCCTTAGGAGTCGCTATAAAGTTCGTCGGTAGCTACGCCTAAGTGGACTTTCACCACAGAACACGGGCATGTCCGTCATACATAAAAAAGCAATATTTATTCATTGCTATTTAAGCAATGCTGTACTAGATGTAACGGGCCGGACTGTTACCCGATATTCTTCCGGTTGCATCTCAGCCCAGATAAGTCATATACGTGTTGTAAACAATCCCCTCCAGCTTCTCCTCCCCCGTACGGGTAAACCCCAGTTTATGGCACAGCCGCTCCGATGCCGCATTATCCGGATGCATCAGAACCCGCACCTCCTCAAAGCCAAGTTCCTTCCTGCCGTATGAGAGTATTTCCCGGCACACCTCCTCCGCCAGTCCCCTCCCCTGCCACTTTTTTCCGATCACATAACCAAGCTCCGGCTCATCAAACCCCTCCCGCATGGACAGCCCCGCCCTGCCGATCACTTCACCGCTCTCCCTCAGGCACACAGTCCACATACCGAACCCGTAAAATCCATACACCTTCTCCATATAGTCCCGGATATACTGTCTTTCCTTTTCCGGATCTTCAAACAGATCTTCCATATATTTGGTAATATCCTTATCTTGGTAAATCCGGTAAAAACTTTCCACATCTTCCGGCACGCTTTCCCGCACAAAGCATCTTTTTGTCTCACAGATCCTCCAGGGAATGCCCCGATATCTCCGCCAGATCCTTTCCAGATAAGTTTCGTCAAGATTTTCCATATCCGTCACCGCATACGAAATACCAGGAAAATCCTTTCCCTCCTCTGTCAGGACCGCCGCAACTGCCATATCCAGTTTTCTGCATATACGGGCAAGCTCCGGGCTGTCCGTCAGAATCAGAAAGTCCCGCAGAATATCCCTGTCCGTCTCCCGAAACAGGATCTCCAGCTTCTTCAGCTCCTTTGCGTTCAGTTCTTCCTCCAAAATTATTTTGACGATCATACCAATATCCCTTTACGAAAAATAAGTTTTATTATATCATATATTCTACATATTTTCACAGAAAGGAATATTTATAAATGGCTCAAAATCCAATCGTAACTTTTACCATGGCAGACGGCGGCGTAATCAAAGCGGAACTTTATCCCGAGGTTGCCCCGGTTTCCGTAAACAATTTTATCTCTCTCATTCAAAAAAACTTTTATGACGGACTGATTTTTCACCGCGTCATCAAAGGCTTTATGATCCAGGGCGGCGATCCGAACGGCACAGGCACCGGCGGTCCCGGCTATTCCATTCCCGGCGAATTTGCTATCAATGGTTTTGAAAACGATTTAAAACACACAGAAGGCGTTCTCTCCATGGCGCGTTCCATGCATCCCGATTCAGCCGGAAGTCAGTTTTTCATTATGCACAAGACAAGCCCGCACCTCGACGGCTCCTATGCGGCGTTTGGAAAAGTGATTGAGGGTATGGATGTGGTAAATAAGATCGCTGAGACAATCACCGATTATTCCGATAAACCACTGAAAGATCAGGTAATGCAGACCGTTACCGTGGACTGCTTTGGTGTGGAATATCCGGAACCGGAGAAGCTTTAAGGCTTCTCCGAAAAAGTATTATTCGGTACTGTTCAGTATAATTTCTATAAAATTTGTTGTCAAAATTGTTGTCAATTTTTAATATAATAATAACGACGGGCAACTTGAGTGTCAGTCAAAGCATTGATATAAGGTGTTGTGCCAGAGGGCAGTGCCTTACGAGCTTTGAATGGGTTTGATGTTTACCGCATTCTGGCTAGACTGCATATGCAGTTGAAAGAAAACGTCAGGAAAAGCTCTGCGAAAGCAGGGCTTTTCCTGTTTCAAAAGGAAAGAGGTAAGTCTGATGCGTAATGTGTATGACTGCGTGGAGGCTTTTGAAAAACTGTTGGATAAAGAATACCATTTAGTGTTGGGAAGAAAAAATAAATCTGTTTCATTACAGATAAATTTTGACAAAAAAGAATGTTTCCGATCATCTCGATCATGTCTTTTAGCGGGATCTTGCTCTTTTCAATGGTTTTTACGGTCGCCGCCATCTCTGTAGCGTCTTTCTGCTCTAACAGTTCCCGCTCCCTTTCCTGTAAAAAAACAAGCTGCTCTCTCGTTTTTTTAATTCTTTCTCTATCCTCTCTATGGTCAATTTATCTCCTCCCTGTATTCTTCCAGTGTCTTTCCGGTATCCGGCAGGACACCTACAATATTCCTGAAAATATCATCCAGAGATTCCTCCACAGCGGGTTTTTCAGCTTCCCGACGTGAACTGAGAAACTGCACAAAGCTGTATATTACTTCTACCTGATTTTCCGGCAGTGCATGCAACAGGTCTATCGTCTTTTCTAAAATCGACATTTCTTTCCACCTCCAGCTCTCTTAAATTTTTGCGTTTTTGTATATTATATCATTATCGGGGCAAATACTATCACAAATTTTTAAAGCCTGCCAAATCCATAGAAATGGCTCTGCCAGTATGCCGAATGGATCGAAGCATCCGGAACAGGTCATCCATGAAGAGGGTACCTTTTTTGACTTCATCGAATGGCATCGAACGGCACGGTGGGTCACCGTCAGGGAACCTCTCGATTTACGGGAGCCTTCGGACAGGGAGCTGTTTAACTTTTATATGGACAGACGCTCTGACCATGGCTCTTTTGAGGAGACAAAAAAGTACCTCCGGGATGCACAGACCTTTCTGGGCTGTGAGATCCTCACTCTCATAGATTTTCTGAAAGAGAGAGAGCTGCTGTATGCGTACCTGCGTTATAAATATCCTGAACCACTGACAGGGGAAGAGGAACTTCCATTCTGATCTTTTCAGGAAGACATACCCCTGCGCAATTAATTTGCATAGGGGTATGGTTTACGATTTACTGTTCCATACGCCTTTACCAATACACCTTTCTGATGCAATGCTATTTTAATATTTGATTATTGATTATGCCAATTGCAGAACTTCTGCCTCAATCTCCTTTAATTCATCAAATGACAATATCGGGACACAGTCTGCAATATCTTCCAGCGTCATTTTTCCCTTTTGGATCATCCTTTTTGCAGTTTCCCTCGCACTTTTTAATTCTACTTCTTTTCTCATATCTTCCATCATTTTACACATGGCTGCTACTCTTTTCTCATCCCGCTTAAAGTACCTTGCCTTCTGAGCGAGTTCTTCATAATTCATATCATCGGGATCAATGCATGAGAAATCGTACATCAGCTTTCCTATCTCATCATTTCCCCTGTATTTCCCATTAACATATAGAATATGCGAACCGTCACCAAACAATACTTTGTTATCTCCAACCGTGACATATCTCTCCACCGGATATAATGGCAGTTCTCCTTTCATCACATCATTTTCCGTAATGAAAATAACATAACTGTCTGGCATCTTCTCCGTATCTTCTTTTGGTTTTAAGATATGGGCATCCAGCAGACTACTGTTATGTCGTGCTCTTTTTGCACCTGCCCCTGCATCTGACCTTTGAATTTCTATGTCATACTCTTTTTTTGTACTGTCAATTGCATGGATATCCAAAACGGCAGAACGCCCCTGCAAATTTTTCATCGGTTCCTGCGTGCGGACTGACTTTATTTTTATGTCCTCCCGCCCTAACAATATCCGAAGTATCAGCTCCACGCCTTCCACGTTATCGGCAAGGCAAACCGTCATAAAATCATCATCTATATATCGAAATGATTTTAGCCGCTCTAAATCCTGTTTGTGTACCTGCTCTGTATTGCTCAAAAATACCACCTTCTTCCGTTACTTTTATTATACATGGAACGATATCTTTTGAAAACTGTATCTTCCATGAAATTTTCTGCCAGTTTTATCCTAATTGTTTTCTCACTTCTAGACAATTTGTCCAGAAGTTCTGTTTACGGGTTCCCTATTTAGTTGTCCTCTGTCATCTACATACTTTCCTCCTCTCCGCCGATCTCTCCGCATGTAAATACCTCATCTACTTCCGTGTTTTTCGAGATTTTGAGACGATGCCGATGTTTTACATATTTTTCTATATCAAAAGCATTCTTCGGGTCATAGTCCGACAGTTCCTGATACCGCTTATGTTTTGTGATATCATATTTATCTGAGAAAAACGGCCTCACGCCCCTCAGACGCATGATACATTCCCCCCCCATCCATCACTGCTATCTCATCCTGATTCATCAGTTCTTTGCCACATTGTCAAGTGAATACTTCACTCTTTTGGATTTTTGTTTATTATA
>OFHA01000865.1_pt1 | contig 23887 bp, 21 predicted proteins | sample 1521891 | NCBI WGS metagenome assembly OFHA01 (sample SAMEA3504089, study PRJEB24116) | mouse gut metagenome | biome: mouse gut; feature: mouse-associated habitat; material: faeces | place: Denmark | collected 2011
ACGGTGGTGTGAGAGGTCGATAATTGAACTAATCAATTATCTCCTACTCGATTTTAATCAATGTTTTGACAGTCATGGCTAACTGGTAGCTCACACAGGTTCGACTCCTGGTGACTGTATCAGGTGACATTTAACTCACCACAAGGTTTATCGTTTGGAGATTACATTCAACTCCGATTAACCAATTCTCAATATACTAATTTTTATACAAAGGAGATTACACATTATGACAAAGAAGAATACTAAGAAGACATTAGCCATGGCTGCCACTGCAGCCGCCGTTACCGGTGGAACAATGGCAGTAACAGGCAATGTTCATGCTGATACCGTTAATACTCAAGCTGATACCCAAAGTCAGACTCAAAATCCACAAGCTAGTGACTTAAAGACTCAGCAAGACGCCAGCCGACAAGCTTATGCTGACGCTAACAAGGCGAATGCCGATGCACACCAAGCAACTCAAAATGCACAAGACAACTTAGTTCATGCTACAGCTAAGAACACCGAAGCACAAGGCACTGTTGATAACGCACAAAATGCTGTCAACCAAGCTTCTGATAACGTCACCGCTGCTACCAACAAGGCTAATCAAGCACAAACCGACGTTGAAAACGCACAAGACGCTCAAACACAAGCTCAAAATGACTACGACAATGCCGTAAAGCAAAGTACAACTTCTGCCGACGAACAAGCCGCCTTAGATCAAGCACAAGCCGACGCAAAGACTGCCGAAGGAGCTGTCACGGATGCTCAAAGCAAGTTAGCCGATGCTACCAGCAAACAAAGTCAAGCACAGTCCAATGCCGACACGGCTACTCAAAACGTCAAGGACGCTACTGATCGGGTAAACAGTGATCAATCTGCCGTCAGTCAAGCCGAAAACAACGTCAAGAACGCTGAAAACGACGTTCAGACAGCGCAAAATCATGACCAAGTAGTCGCACAAGACACTAACGATGTGAAGACGAAGACCAATGCCAAGAACACGGCCGACGCAAAGGTCAATGATGCACAAAAGATTAACGACGAAAAGAGCGAAGCACAAAGTAACGCACAAACTGCCGTTAATGACGCTCAAAAAACGGTTGATCAGTTAAGTAAGGACGCCAGTGCTCAACCAGTTAAGGAAAGCATTACTGTTAGTCCCGAATGGATCAATCTTGTTAAGTCAATTCAAGAACGTTTAATGAGCCCGTCAAACACCACTGACATGGACTTTACAACCGAAGAAGGACAAGAATGGTACAAGCTCGCCGCACAATTACGCAAGCAAAATAAATACGTCAGCGATCCAACTCAAGCTGCTATTCCGGTTCACATTAACAGTGACGGTACATTAAGCAAAGCTGATCAAACTGACGCCACTCAATTCTATCTTTCAATTTTAAATCCAATTCGCAAGGCTATCGGCATGCCTGAACTAAAGATCAGTGACCGATCATTACAAATGGGTGACAAGATTGCCAAGCAATACAATGACGACAATTGGGTCATCTTCCCATATACCATCAAACATGTCGGTTCCTTCGACATGGTTGGTCTAAACACTAATGATCCACACTATGGCAAGCACGATCTGAATGCCATCAACAACAATCACGCATCTTGCGAAAACGCCGGAACAGTTCCTAACTCAACAATAACGGTATACAACAATGCCGACGATCCCACAAGTGGAATTAAGAGCTTGTCATACAACACTAACTGGGCCACCAACCGAGACGAATTGCACAAAGCAATGTTTGACGATGCTGTCTACATGATCCTTGAAAACAGCCACAACCCTGGCCACGCCAAGAACGCCCTGGGACTACACAGCGCTTCTCTCGACAAAGGTAACAATTTTGCATCAATTCAAACTGATAAATTCGGCCAAATTCACTTCAACGTGGAATCCGAAACAGTCAAGGACACTTCAACCGAAATTCCAGTTGAAACTAGTTCCCAGACTGACGACCGCGCAGCCCAACTTGCCAGCGCCAAGCAAACATTGCAAGACGCTCAAGCTAAACTCAAGACGGCTACTAGTGAAGCCAGCCAAGCAAGTGCTGACTTGGCTAGTGCTAAGGCTAACGCCCAACACGCTGCCGACGAACTGAAGGCCGCTCAAGACAAGTTAGCTCACGATCAAGGGTCCAGCATGTCACTTGCTGACGCCCAAGCAGCACTCAAGAATGCCAAGGCGGTACTGGCTCAAAAACAAGCTAACCTTGCCGATGCCAAGAAGAACTTACAAAATGCCAACACGATGAAGAGTCAATCTAATAATGCGCTTGAAAAGGCCAATGCTGACGTTAAGGACGCTCAAGATGCCGTACAAACGGCCCAAGCTAAGGCCAAAGATGCCAACGCTAAGGTTGACGCTATCAAGGCCAAGATTGCTAAGAACAACAAGGTAGCTAGCGATGCCGAAACTAAACTCAACCAAGCCAAGGAAGCTCTTCAAGTTGCCCAAAGCAAGAAGGACGATGCTGATAAGGCCTTAGCCAACGCCAAAGCTAAGCTTGCCAACAAGCAAGACGCTTTGAAGAAGGCCCAAGCCGATGCACAGACTACCGCACAAAACTTGAAGAGTGCTCAAGATGCTGTCAAGAAGGCTCAAGCTCACGAACAAGACACCCAAGCTGCTCTCGCCAAGGCCAAGGACAACCTCATCACCGACCAGGCGGTCTACGGTGACTCTGTTGCCATCAAGGACCAAACCATTCACGCCAGCGAAACCAGCAAGCTCGTTGATCCACAAATTGCCAACCCAATGGCTGCGGACCCAACTCAAAATCTTGTCATGGGTGCCTTCTTACAAATGGCTGCTTCAAAGCTCGACACCATTCCTACTGGAACGACGGCTTCATGGAACGACCTCAACACGCTCAATCATGACGCCAACACCGTTGGTGACCACAGCGAAGACGTTCTGGTAACATTCCCAGATGGTTCAACCACCACCGTTAAGATGAACTTACACGTCTTGGCAGCGGCCAAGCCATCTCAGCCTGACACACCAGTTGTTAACCCTGGTCATGACCAACCAACCACACCTAGTGATCCTACAGATCAACCAGGTCACAACGTCAAGCCGGGTGACACAACTAAGCCTGCAAACAATCCATCAACTGAACCTTCAACGACACCAAGTCACGAAGAACAGCAACCTAGTACGCACACTGACACGCCAACGGCAAAGCCTAGCGACCAACAGCCATCCACTCAGCCAAGTGGTAACCAAGATCAAAGTCAACCAACCACTCCTGACCACAAGGCAACGGTAAATGATAACAGCGATGAGATCGCTACCCAAAATGTTCAGACTAATGCTACCCAAACTGCTATTACAGCAAACGGTAATAACGATGTTATAAAGATAGATGCTAACGGAGTTGAGAACAGCAACAATCTAAAGCGTTCTGACCTCAATAACGGTAGATTACCACAAACCGGTAATACTGATGAGATGGGACTCATTGGATTAAGCTTAGCAACTATGGCTTCACTATTTGGGATTGCTGGTATTCGTCGCAAGTACTAATCCTAGTAGGATCATCTTAATAAGAGAAAAAAAGACCCGTCAATTGACGAGTCTTTTGTCGTTATACGTCTAGTTTTTGTAATGCTTTTTGTATGGCTTCTGGTAGTAGATACAGCCTGATTAATACGTCGCAAGCTTCGGCACCACGAGTTACTGCATTAAAATTCGGAGATAATTCCTCAACAGCGGCACGAAGTAGTTCCCAATTTCCGACGAGATTTTTCTCGGCTTGAAGAGTGTTAAAAGTATAGCTACCAGAGCTGTTCCCAGTAACGCTATCTTCGTTAAATAAGTGTGAGTTTAAGCCGTCGATAAAATCTTCTTCATCTTCTTGTAAGTATTGTTGTTGTTCCTCAGTGGATAATTCATTTTTGAAGTAATTGATGACGTCTTGCGTTTCTTGATCTAGGTAGTTATATATTTCCATGATAATGTTTCCTTTCCTTATTATCATGGAATAAAGAAGTCCGGCTTTGCCGGACAAATGGGAGTTACTATTTTTCTGAAGCATTCATCAAACTGTTTATTCTGCTTAGGAAATCAATATTGTCGATATACTCAAAATGGTAACTATTGTTATAGAAAAGCTTTTCAGGAATTCCTAATTGTTGATGATTGTTTTTAATTAGATCGTAATTTAGTTTATCAATGATATTACAGGTTAGGGTTACTGTTAGATAATTGTTAGTTGTTTTTGATGTAATATTGAAACTTGATATTTCACCAATATAAGCATAGCTTGGGATTGGTGGGTTTTCTTCTTTAATAGAATAGAAACGTTTTAGTTTCTTGCCAGTAGCTTGCAACGCTTGGTTGTTTTCGTCGGCATAATATTCAGTGCCGTTTTTAGTAACGATATTTGATGTCATGATCTTTTCGTCATAATCATATGGTAGTTGTTCCTCGGCAAATGGACCGAATGGATGGTTCATATCTTTAACTGGATCTTGAGCAGTGTAAAGAGTACGAGCCAGCAAAAGAGGAACTTTTTGAATATGAGATTTAGTCTGCTGCCACTCCTCTCTAGAAACGTTAATCGATATTGAAGTAGTTGAATTAGAAATGTTATTTGCAATATAAATTGCAAAAGCATATTTATATTCATTTGAATTGGGAAAACGTGAATTAAATAATTTAGAAATATGTCTGATGAGACTTGATACTACAGCCTTATTGGACATTTTTTTATTATCTTTTGATTGAGAATTCTTGGGAATTTTTGAGAAATTGTGAGAAGTCTTGTCAGCGTCTTTGATAATCTCATTTAGTTGTTTGGCGAGGACTTCTGTGACTGATCCTTGATAGAGATTTTTGCTAGGACTAAGCTTGATGCCTTTTGCTCTTAAATCGTCTAGTAGAATGTTTGTACTTTGCTTAGACAAATCTTGCTTAATTTCTTTAATTATTGATTTAATATCACGTTCCTCATTGCCATCCTTGTAAACATATTTATGAATGTCACTTTCACCATTGAGATAGCGATGGGCTGATGCCTGACTGACTCGTTCCCTTTTTTTAAATGCCCAATCAAAAAGTGTGTCCACGGTAGCTTGCTGTGTCTTACCGGTTGCTTTTTGAAGCATTTGTGCGAGTTCGGCAAACGTTAATTGTTTCATGGTGCGCTCTCCTTTTTATATAAATGCGTGAAATTCAGTGAATGGTGTTGAAATTCAATGAATAAATAAAATGTATGACACGTGGTTTAATAACTACAGTTGCTGATGACCGCTTGGCTAATCAATAACTAGTTTAATACAGGAGGTTGGAAAATGGTTACGTAAAATGAAAATCAAATTGGCTCATATCACAGATTTGACGACGCATTTGCGTCGTTACTGCAGCTCCGTCAAGCAGTCTCCGAGCGATAACCGTTTGGAAGAGGGTTAAAGACTTGTTGCTATAAGCAACAAGTTCTTCTATATAGTATGTTCCAGCATACGAAGGCTGGATGGAACTAAGTATAACGTTGATTTGATGAAGGTTTTAACTCTTTACCGGAAGTTTTAGAAAGGAGTTTAAGAGAGATGAAAGATAAAGGAAATAATGCTCACTCATTGGAGAAGAAGCGTGATGATGTTGAGCAGTTATTAGCGCGCATGAAGCATTCTAGTGTAGATCTACATAAAACTGTTGTGAGTGTGCTAACTAAGCTACCGTTAACTAACAGTAATGGAACTTTTAATGCGGATATGATTAATACAGTTTGGAAGTACAAACAGATTGTTGATAGTTTAGCCGAAACTTCACGACGTTGGGCTATCAGTAAGCACTTTATTTATGATGTGTGTCTACCTGATATTTCTGATTCTAATAATGAAGACTATTCGCCAGTTTATCAACGATATGCCGCTAAGCTACCTGTTGATCAATTTGGAGAACTTGATCAAGAAGTCTTTGTTACTACTAATCCGCAAAAGACCATAGGTAAATTGGTTAAACGCAAGGACCGGCTGGTTGGCGATGCTCGACTACAAAATATTAAGACATTCGGTAGTGCATGGAATAGCGCCGGTGAGGTAATTAATACTGATACAAATAGTCATCCTATTTTAGATGGTTATGCAGGCGTTGTTGCGGGCCATATTGATGATATTGTCCGTCAAGAATTGCAACACTCTCGACGAGATCGCCATGTACAGGCTTTTATGATTGCTCATACACGTGACCGTGAGGAAGTGCAATGGAGCAGTGAACCACGATTGAAAGAGTCGCATATTCATATTGTTATCGCTATTTCGGCAGCCAAAAGTCGCTACCAGATGATGCGGTTAATGGGCTATAGCTTTGATGACCTTACTGAGACGTTTGAGTGGATTGCACAAAATAGTAGTGATGAAGAAGATATGCGAGAGCGCGCGGATTCGTTTCTGAGTACGCTGATTGGAGCGATAAAAAACTATGTTGTTCCTGCTGATTACTGTGCTGCTCTGCGTTATCTAGTTCACCAAAGCAAGAAAGCTGTTCATGATCCACAGAAGACTACGTATTCATCGAATGAGGTTATTTCATGGTTACCGGATGATCCTGGGCAAACTTACGATGACATTGCTAGTATTCATGATAATGAATCTATTGCTAATAATCTCGAAAGTCAGGTCTTATATCATCTGCAGAATTCAGCTTATTGCCAAGCTCATCATATTTTAGAAAAGTATGTTGGGGCTCGTAGAGGTGATAAAGCGTTTACTTTTGAGCAAATTGGAGAGCTTCGCAGATTAGGGAAGAAACAACCGGGGAAATTATGCTTTTCTAATCGGTCTAAAGATTCGATTCTGAGTTTGGTGATGCATTGGATACGTACTAAAAGGATCCAATTTTCCGATTGCCAGATTCTGATCCATGCTGCATTTAACGACAAAGATGCTGATGCTTTAATTGCTGATGCAAAATTTATGGATCGTTTAAGTAATGTATTAGCAGCGGAAGAACAAGCTATTATATCAGATCCTGCTGCCGTCAGAGATATGACTACCTACTGTATCTTTGCTGCACAAGGTGGGATTGGAAAGACTCGTTTAGCTAATGCAATGGCGCTATTAATGGATAAATATCGAAAGCCTTATCAAGTTGTTACTCGAAATAAGCAAGTAACTTTTGATCCATTCCAAAATTATGAAAGCGAAACATCAGTAATTATGGATGAGTTAAATCCTTCAAGTCTTGGGTGGGCGCAAATTAAGGATCTACTTGACCCATTTAAAATTCCGTATGTTGGGTCACGCTTTCATAATAAGTCACCTTGGAACATAAAACACACATTTATAACCAATGTCTTTGAAAATGGCATTTCTGACTACGTTAATGGAGTTCTTCATTATGCGGAGGGCGTTTCTAGCCTAGGTTATCTAACCAAAGATGGTGGCGATTGGAATCTAATTACGAATGATATAGAAGCTGGTAAACATTATGTTTCACAATTAAGTCAGCTTTTACGTCGATTGTCCTTTGTGATTAACTTAGCACCTACTGAGAATGGTCGTGGGACGTCAATTAAGGTTTCTACGATTAATTTCCAACCGTCTGGTCGACAGGTTGATCACTATGATTACGTGCATACACAGGATAGTTGTCATGTTTTTCGAACAGTAATTAATGATGATTTAAGGGAAAAAGATATGGAAAAGATTGCTAAGAAGGTTATTCAAATGGTTAATCAATTGAAGGTTCAAGCGAAAGAAGCCTTTAAAGCTAATCCTGATCGACTTTTGGATGGGGTTGACGGTTTTATTGCTGATCGTTGTGATTTCTCTGTTCGATATAACGCTAAGCATGAACCCTATTTAGTAGCAAAAGATGGTGAATCAGTAAGTGCCCTATTTCAAAGTGAGCCGGCAGTACCACCTACGCAGAATTTAATTACTATTTTAAATCGGACCAAGGTTTTCTTGTGGCCTGATGTTGATAAAACTAAAGTGCATGTTGACCCCAAATTAAACCAATTGGATGCTTTATTAAAAGGATATGAGGTCCCAATTGAGAAAGTCGGGTTTGACGAAATTAAGACTTTGAAACTAACAAAAGAAGCCTTAAAACTGGTTAATTCAGATCATTCAGTTACCATTTGGAAGGTACTTAATCAGGAGACGCCAAGGCAAATTGCTAGTGAATATTTTACAGTTCAAACTAACAAAAATATCGCAAACTTCAAAGTTATTTAGAAATTAGAAAGGAATGAGTAGTAATGTTAGATCCATTATCTAAGATTCTTAACCCTTATACTTTTATTCGTTTATTTATTTTTAGTGAGGTTGTAGCACGTGAAGCTATTTCACGTTACTGTTCAGAACATAATTTAGTTAAGCCCAAGGTTGGTGAACCTTGGACGTTAACTTGCCCGACTGAAGCACAAACAGTGACGTTTGAATTTGGCGATCGAGGAGACTTTTGGGACGGTGAGAGTAATACGTTTGTTAATCAATCACAAATTAATAGTTGGAAAAAATTCTTGCTTGTTTCTTCAAATGGTGATTATCGGACCTTCTTTGATATGGCATCGACTGAGCGACGTTGGCTATTTACAGCGATTAAAGAAACGCGTTCTAGTGACGATTTCGCTAGTAAACTGATTAAAAATATTAATAACCATGTGAATTATTTTAAGAATAATCGGTATGGTGAACGGCTGCTACTATTACGTCGACTATCACGTGTTTATGCTGATGATATGTTTATGAATTATGCTGGTGACCAGGTTCTTAAGTTGGTAGGTAGTGACACTCAACTTAATTTCTATCAGCAATTGGGGCTGGATGGTTTGAAATTTAATGGTCAACCAAACGCTTATTTAAGTCAAAAAGAAATTGATCATGAGCGTGAAGAACTGGGCGTTACTAAAGAAGAGTTTAAGCGCTTTTATACTCTAGATTATGGAGAGCGCTACTTACTCTTTGAATCAAGCTTATTTTATTAAAAGGAGTGAGCTTAATTGAATGTTTTTGAATTCTATTTTCAATGTATTGATACGTTGATTGATCAATATTGCGAACAAAATTGCAACGATGTTTCGATTCATGAGCTAATAGGTGTTACTTGGCGAAGCATGTATCCTCATCTTTATTATCGAGCGATTCGATATTGTATGATCTGGAACGGAAAGCCTAGTAAGTACTTACCTATTCTGCTTCTTGAACATTATAAGAAACAACATAACGTAAGTAATCATCAGTACGTTCACTTGTTTGAGTTACGAAGTTCTATGAGGCAATCGCTAATTTTAGCTTATTTACAGAATAAAAAAGACTTTGCAGCCGACCAAAGCATTGCAAAGCCATCCACAATAATTCTACCAAATCATTGTCGCCCATATTATACACCATCTCAGAAAGTTGGTGGTAATCAATGAAAGCAACGGTTTCAAAGAATGAGTTGATAGCTATGGGCTTTAAGCCTAATCAAGCAAAAACGATTCTTCATGATGCTCGCCAGATCATGGTTAAACGGGGAAAAACTTTTTGGGGTAATCCTCGCTTGCAAGTTGCACCTCGTGCTATCATAGAAGAAGTCGTTTTGGGAGTTCCTCTTGAGGAGGATGACGCTGATGGCAAAGACTAAATATCAGTCAGTATATCGGCAGCCTCCTCGAAATGGCGAACAAGGATATATTTATATTAGCGTTTATCTAGGCTTAGATCCTTTAACTGGAAAAAAGATAATTAAGAAGGCACGTCGGGATAAAAACGGTAATCGTTTTAAAACCTTGCGTGATGCTCATTTAGAAGCTGAGCGTATCCGCGATGAGTACAGTAAAAATGGTTTTCCAACGCAGTCCGGTAACGTTAAGTTATTAGACTTCTACAACAAAGTGTTTAAGCCAACTTATCGTGGAAATGTTGAAGAAAGTACTTGGTTGTCTCGTGAACCGGTTCTTGAGATGATTTTAAAGTGGTTTGGTAACAAGAAATTGAAGCAAATCCAGCCAGTGGACTGTTTACAGTTTAGAAATTGGTTGCTCTCAGAGGAGAAGGGGTATTCGCAATCGTATGCCTCGTTGGTATATGGCCTATTTAGGGAAGTACTAGATAGTGCGGTTGAACTTGATTACTTAACTCAAAATCCTTCTAGGATTAAGAAGGCAACGGGAGCAATTTCTAAAGGCCACCACATTATTCACTATTGGACGCTTGAAGAATTCAAAAAAGTTATCTCCAAGTGTTACATGGGTGATATTGAAGGCGCCTTAGCTTATGTGATGCTAAATCTTTACTATTTCACAGGAATGCGAGTTTCAGAAGCACTTGCATTGTGGTGGTCAGATGTTAATTTAGCTGATGGGTATATTAAGGTTAGTCATACTTTGACGAATACTAAAGACCCAGATAAAAAACGCAAGAATTATACTAAGACTGCTGCGGGGATGCGGACCATTGATATTCCAACCGACCTTGTGGATCTTTTAAAGTGGTGGAAAAAGTTACAGTATGATAATTTATCGCAACAGGGTGATGATCATTATGTACTGAGTGCCACTGATGAACCATTACATCGTTCAACCGTTAATAATATTATTAATCGATATGCTGATTTAGCAGGAGTTCACCGTATTCAGGCTAAAGAATTACGGACGTCACATGCTTGTTTGTTAATTAATAAATATAACGTAGATATTTTAGCGGTTTCGCAACGACTTGGTCATGCCAAACCTACTACGACACTGAAATACTATTCTCAATTATGGCGTGGACGAAATCGAACAGTGGCAGATCAACTGAATGGAGCAATAGGGAAAATTGAACATCCTGATCACTCTTTAGTTGATTTCAATGGTAATCAATTTGTGGCATTGTAATACGAGTTGTCTACCGGTTTTCTACCGTATAAGCTAAATCACGGTTAAAGTACTGATATATCAAGGCCCTCTACAAAAGAATATGAATAGAATTATCTAATGTAACTTAGAATTGGAACTACGATATAAAGGTATTTTGTCAGCCTTGAAATTTGACCAACTCATTAAAAATAACATATTTACCAATGGGTGGGAGCGAGACAGAAGTCACTTGTGACTTCGCTTTTCGACGCGAAGCTAGCCTCTGGGAGCCCCCGCAAGCAACAATAGGCCTCCAATGTTCGGTTTTGCCGGACGTTGGAGGCCATTGTTGTACTGCGTATTTGCTTTTTATGAAAGTAACTTAACTTATGTCATAGTCTCTTTTGCTATTAAAAGTAAGTTTCAAACTAGTAATAAACGCTATTGATAAATTAGATTGTTCGTTTTTTTGATTATTGATAAGTTAGTTGCTCTATGATATTTTTAAATAGACGAACTTATATGGATTAATTTATTATAAAGTTCGTAAATTGCACAGAGAAGGAGTAGTGGAGATGCCAAAAACAAGAAATCGTTATGGAGTAGCTATTGCAGGAGTAATTTTGCATTTGATGATTGGTAGTGTCTATGCATGGAGTGTGTTTACCAAACCAATCTCTGGATATACTGGCTGGAAGGAAACTTCAGTATCGTTTGCATTTAGCTTAGCTATCTTTTGCTTGGGGATGTCAGCTGCCTTTATGGGGCGTTTAGTAGAAAAATTTGGGCCAACAGTTACTGGAACTATTTCAAGTATTTGCTATGGGAGTGGGATTGCCTTAACGGGATTAGCGATTCAGTCTCATCAATTATGGTTATTATATGTCGCATATGGAGTAATAGGTGGCTTAGGATTAGGGTCAGGATATGTAACCCCGGTTTCTACTATCGTACGTTGGTTTCCCGATAAGCGGGGGCTAGCTACTGGTTTAGCAATTATGGGCTTTGGTTTTGCAGCGATGCTTACGGGGCCGATTGCGCAAAGTTTAATGGCGAACGTTGGCGTTGTAAATACCTTCTACATTCTCGGAAGCTTTTATTTTGTTGTAATGCTAGTTGCTGCCCAATTTATCAAGAAGCCACGATCACATGAACTCCCTCCAGCGATTGCTAAGAATGCTGAACGGATAAGTTTGACTGGTCGCGAATTAACTGCTAATCAGGCTTTGCGGACACGGACATTTGCCTTCCTGTGGTTTATGTTTTTTATTAATATCACTACCGGAATTGGGCTAGTTTCAGCTGCTTCACCTATGGCCCAGGACATGACGACAATGACAGCGAGTGCGGCTGCCGTAATGGTTGGTATCATTGGCCTATTTAATGGTTTTGGTCGTCTAGCTTGGGCAACTTTATCAGATTTTATTGGCCGGCCACTTACCTATAGTTTAATTTTTGTTCTTGATATTGTGATGCTCTTTGTTCTTCTTTTATTTAAGGCGCCATTTATCTTTGCGATAGCATTGTGCTTATTAATGTCTTGTTATGGGGCGGGATTCTCTGTGATTCCGGCCTATCTCGGTGACGTTTTTGGGACAAAAGAACTTGGAGCTATTCATGGCTATATCTTAACTGCCTGGGCAATTGCTGGGATGGTGGGACCCCTTCTTCTTTCTTACACACACCAGGTTCTCCACAATTACTATATAACCTTAATTGTTTTCATAATTATTGATGCTTTAGCGATGATTGTTTCTCTTTTGATTCAACGTGATTTTATTACTAATCGGCAAACGAAACTCGTTATAAAATAACCGTCATGAAAAAGATCGAAAATAAGAGTATACTAAACTAATTCAGTTTTTAAGATAAGGTAAATTCAATATGCATAATTTAATTTTTCTTACAGATCTTACAGGATCAGATTTAGATCCTTATATGCGACTTAATGAAGCGCAACTTTTTCATGCTCTTGAACCTAATCCGGGTTTATTTATTGCGGAAAGTCCCAAAGTGATTGAACGAGCTTTACGAGCAAGTTATCGGCCAGCATCTCATTTAATAGAAGAAAAGGAACTAGAGCGCGACTTGGCTGATTTGGATCATGAGATGGCAATTAACCAAACTAGGGGATTAGAACAAACGCCAATTTATGTAGTTAATAGTAAATTACTTCGGCAGTTGGCTGGTGGTGGTTATAATCTTTTACGAGGAGCATTAGCAGCTATGCACCGCGTCGAACGGCCAAGTCTAGATAGCTTTTTGGCTACTATGCCCAGTGATCATCCGCGTATCGCAATCCTAGAAAGTGTTGTTAATCCCACCAACATTGGGGCGATTTTCCGCTCAGCTGCAGCTCTCGGAATTGATGGGGTAATTGTAACGAGTGATTCAGCTGATCCTCTTTATCGCCGAGCCTCGCGGGTAGCTATGGGAACGGTTTTCCAAGTACCATGGACCTATGTTGATGCTAAAATTTGGCGGGCGGAAGGAATTGACCTTCTTCGTCGAGCTGGCTACAAAACAGCAGCGATGGCTCTTCGTCATAACACGATTGATATTGATGATCCTCAATTAGCTGAGGTAGATAGATTAGCAATTATTCTTGGTTCAGAGGGTCCGGGATTAAGAGAACAGACAATTACGCAGAGTGATTTTACAATTAAGATCCCGATGGCGCCGGGCGTTGATTCCTTAAATGTGGCGGCTGCCTCGGCCCTCGCTTTTTGGGAACTAGGTAATCGAAAAGTTAAATAATTGAACCGACTTGAGTAGCAATTTGGTGTCGAAGTGAAGCGTAAAGTAATGGAAAAGCCCAAGAGTAAAACAAGCGGTTTCTGGAGCATGGAGTAATTTAATGAAGAGAACGCCAAGTGAGTTCGCAACTAATCAATATTCTCCAATCGGGATAACTAATAATTAATAATGTTTTACGAACATCAATTTTTTCTCGTTTATCAGAAATAATAATTTATTTCGTCCTTTAATGAAATTAATCATTGAGGGACGTTTTATTTTGTACTCTAGCATTAACAAAAAGTTCTAAAAAGTTCTAAAAACAAAATTACAACAGCTAGTAGAGGAATTAGGACTAAAATTTATTAATTTCAAAGCTTTAAGTTTTAATTTCAGATGGGAATAAAACTGCTGAAGTTGCTAAAAAATGATGGAGAATGTTCAAAAAAAATAGCCATTATGTATTGGTAGTAATTGATGAAGTAGATAATAGTCAGCCTATTCGTAGTTTTGCGCAAATATTTAATGAATTAAAACGACATGGTTTTCCTATTTTTGTTCTTATGACAGGACTACCGGACCTAATTTATGCGTCCCAATATCGTAGGAGAGCAATTGCACGTCACCTTGTACAGTCAGGATCATATGGACATGTTCAGTATATCTTGCAATTTATTCGGGTAACGCAAGATCCTGACTCAATTTATTTTTATGGGCTTGAGTAAAGCTTATATAAAATGAAATTGACTTAATGAGTATTAGTTTTATCAGATTAGTTACCGGTATGCCAGCCAAGGTAATTAGGACGTTAACTGAATAAAGCAATAATTTGAATCCCAAACCATAGGGGACTGTGACATAAGTTACTTTCATAAAAAAGCAAATACGCAGTACAACAATGGCCTCTAACGTCCGGCAAAACCGAACGTTAGAGACCTATTGTTGCTTGCGGGGGCTCCCAGAGGCTAGCTTCGCGTCGAAAAACGAAGTCACAAGTGCTTTCTGTCTCGCTCCCTTATGGTTTGCTTTTTTATTTCCAAGACAAATGTCCTCGAAATTACACTTTGAGATAGCAAAATACCAATTTTCATGTATATTAAGAGACAAGTGACATAGAAAATTGTAAGCGCTAACCAATATAATAGTGATAAAGAGTGAGGGTGATACTCTTGAATATTAATGAAGTATACAAAGCAATTAATTCAAACGAGCGGGTTCGCCAGCTAGTAAAAACAGCACCACTAAACATTATTGAACAAATGGACGTGAAAAAGTTTGATACAAAGCAGTTTGTTCTGCATCAAGGAGAGAGATATCAAAATACCTATTTGCTTGTTAAGGGGCGGGTAAAAGTTTTTTTGAATTCGCCTAGTGGAAAACAGGTAGTTTTGGACGTTTATGATTCTGGGATGTTTCTGGGCGAACAAGAAGCAGTTATCAATCGTCCTTACAGTGCATCAATTATCAATATTTCACCAATTACGGTTCTAAGTATTCGGAATAGTGATTTCGTTGAGTGGACACAAAAGGATCATCGGTTTGCTGATAGGCTGATTCATAATCTTTCCGAGCAGATTTATCATCTTACAAAAAGGATGGAGCGTTATAGTATGCACTCTGCATTACAGCAAATTGGATTATTTCTACTTTACTGTGCTCATGAACATATTCCAATTACTCGAGAAAAAATCACTTATGAAGTTGATACCTCATACCGGAATATAAATCGTGTTTTAAAAAAGTTAGCTGACATTAATATAATTCAAATTAATCGCTCAATTATTAAAATCACCGACTTGCAAACTTTACAACAGATTGTGGAAACGGAGGATTAATTATGATAGAAGAACAACAACCACATACACAATTAACCACAGAAATTAATACCGATAGCGCGGTAATTGTTGGTGATCCTGCACGAGTAGATAAAGCAACTGGGTTTTTGGAAAATGTTCAAGGATGGGCATTTAACCGGGAATATAAGTCGATAATTGGTACTTACCGAAATAAACGAATTTTAGTAATGTCAACTGGGATCGGGGCTCCGTCTGCGGGAATCGGAGTTGAAGAACTTCATAACGTTAATGTTAAAAACGTGATCCGTGTGGGGTCTGCTGGTGCAATGCAAAAAGGAATTGGCTTAGGCAAATTAATTATTAGCGAAGGAGCAGTCCGCGATGATGGATTAACTAAGAAGTATGTCCCGGGAAATTATCCTGCTGTCCCTTCATTTAAATTAATGGCCTTAGCACATAAATATGCTCCTAAAGCAGTTTATGGGATCATCCGTTCACATGATGGCTTTTACATGGATGATAATGCAGAACAAGAAGCGTTTTGGTCTGGTAAGGGGATCGTTGGCGCCGATATGGAATCTAGTACCTTATTAACTATTGGCCGTCAACGTGGAATGGAAACTTTATCGATTCTTAATAATGTTGTCCTATACGAAGGAGATCTCGCAACAGGGGTTAATGATCTAGTTAGTGGGGATGACCTCATGATTCAAGGGGAAATGGCTTCACTCAAACTTGCATTCGATATCTTAAGTGATCAAAGTCTGGAGGAAAATTAATATGACAAATACAACTAATGATCATGGCTGGCTTTTTACGCAGCTTTTTAGTAATTGGAAAAAGTTTGAGATAATTTACGTGACAATTTTGCTCTTGCTCCAAGTAGGTGTTTATTTGATTGCACCGGATAGTTGGATCGGCATGCTTTCTGGAGTCTTTGGAACAATCGCCCTTGTTTATGGAATGAAAGGGCGGAAAGTAACTTTTATTTTTGGCTTTATTCAGTGTGTTGCGATGACTTATATTGCTTGGCAAAGTCACACGTGGGGAACATTTGTAATGGACATTTTTTACGTGATTTCTCAACCAATCGGCTGGTTTATGTGGGGTCATGATGATGCAACTAAACGTTTTAGTCCGCAAGCACGGCGCTGGGTTTTTGCGGGGGTGGTAGTTGCTTACTTCATCGGCTGGTATGTTATTGGTCTCTTTCACGGACAACTTCCATATTTTGATTCATTTAATTTAGTGGTTAGTTTTATTGCTCAATTGCTTTATATCCTTAAATACCAAGAAAACTGGTCATTATGGATTTGGGTTAATACAGCAAACATTATTTATTGGATTATTTTGGCAATTCGTTTCCAAATGGGTGTTCACATTGGGACTTTCGGGGGCGACCTATCGCAAATTGCCTTACAAGCAGCCTTATTATTTAATTCCATTTATGCAACCAAAGTATGGGCTAGTGGTGAAGCTGATAATGAAGGAGGTACAACAGATTAATGAGGAATTACAAAAAATATCAACGTATCTTTGGGATTGTTTTAGATTCAGTTGGGACTGGGGCAGCAATTGATGCGGATAAATTTAATAACACGGGGGCAGATACATTAGGGCACGTTGGCACGGCTTATAATGGCGCCCTGTCATTACCTAATCTGGGACGGCTCGGGCTTAGCAATTTACGTAAAGAAGAAATTCCAGGGATCCCTAACGCCCCTCATCCTTTAGCCTATTATGGCAAGATGATCGAAATTTCGGCTGGTAAAGAGAGTATGGATGGTCATTGGGAGATGATGGGATTACCTGTTTTTAAACCGTTGTCGACGTTCCCGCAAGGCTTTCCCCAATCGATTGTCGATCAGATTGCAGAATTTTCTGGACGTAAAGTGATTGTCAATCAACCATATTCCGGTACCGCTGTAATTCATGACTATGGTGAACAACAAATGGACACCGGTGAACTGATTGTCTATACTTCTGGCGATTCAGTAATGCAAATTGCAGCGCACGAGGATGTAATTCCTATCGAAGAACTTTATAAAATTTGTCGCTTTGCTAGAACACTGCTGAATGGTCCGGATTATCAAGTTGGTCGGGTGATTGCACGCCCTTATATTGGCCCAGATAAAGATCATTTTATTCGAACTGCTAACCGCCGTGATTTCACGTTAGAACCGCCATCACCAACAGTCATCGACCAGCTTCATCAAGCCGGCTATACGACGATTGCGATTGGTAAAACTAATGACATTTTTTCAGGACATGGTTTTACCAAAACTTATCATAATGAAAGCAATATGGATGGAATGGATCACGTTGATGAGGTGATGAAACAAAATTTCACCGGTTTTTGTTTTACCAATTTAGTTGACTTTGATACGATGTATGGTCATCGTCGTGATCCGCAAGGCTTTGGACAGGCGTTAATGGATTTTGATCGGCGGCTGGGAAAAGTCTTGCACAAACTTAAAAATAATGATTTATTAATTGTTACTGCTGACCATGGAAATGATCCTGGTTTTCGTGGTACAGACCATACTCGTGAAAACGTTCCATTACTGGTTTATTCACCATCAATGCAAGAAAGCGGGCCATTGGGTACTCGTCCGACATTTGCTGACTTTGGTGCAACTGTGCTGGATAATTTTAATTTGGCTCGCGGTGAGTATGGGACTAGTTTCTTAGAGCAGTTGGTATAGGTTTACAATATTTAGAATAATTTTCTGGTTTAATTTAGAAAGCAAAACTACTGGCAATTTGTTGCATGTTAGTTTTGCTTTTTAAATTATTATTAAAAGATTAACTGTGTTTCCTCATAATTATCTAATGATTAGTGTATAATGTAAAAACATTATTACATTTAATGGAAGGACGAGCGCTCATGTTAAGTAAATTTGGGAGAAAGATTATTAATCAAAATCAAGATAATCTCTTAAACAGCTTTTTTATCGGGCTGGAAGTTGAACGCCAGCGAACTGACACACAAGGGCAAATTAGCTCATACCCATATCCACAAAATATTGGTAACCAGCAAGACAATCCATGGATTACTAATGATTTTATGGAAACGATGACCGAAGTAGTAACGCCAGTAGCCACTACTATCGATGACGCATTGTCCTACCTTGAAAAGTTAAGTAATGTCCTAAGGAGTGGACTTCATTCTCATGAGTACTTATGGCCATTATCAATGCCTCCAGAATTACCGCAAGATCGTCGACAGGTTGAGATTGCACATGCTAATGCTGAAAAACGGCACTATTTTTTTACCTGGTTAAAATTGCATGAGTTACAAGAAGCAACCCCTTGTGGAATGCATATCAACTTAGGATTAACTCCGCAACTTACTAACGGATTAACGATTGCGGAGAAGAATCAGTTATACATCATGCTTGCTCAGGGATTCTTGCGTTACCGATTTATGCTGACTTATTTCTTTGGAGCCAGTCCGCTTGCCGAACGTAACTACTTCTTAAATAACCAAGGACCGCAAAGGCTAGTTCGCAGTATTCGCCAGAGTGCTTATGGTTTTGGAACTAAATTCACGGGCAACTTTTCTGATATTGAGCACTATCAAGAACGAATTTTAGCAGGAATTCGCGATGGTAAATTGTTAGCAGAACATGATTTTCATTCACCTGTTCGTCTTCGCAAGCAAGGGAGCATTAAAGATATTGCTGTTAAGGGAACTTCATACTTAGAACTACGGATGCTTGATCTTAATCCATGGGCAAGTGTAGGAATCAATAGTGATGAACTTAAATTAATCTGCTTAATGGCCGCATACTTTCTTGTAGAAAAACCGGCCCCTTATAATCTCCAGCAGTTTACTGATATGAATGAGCAGGTTGCCTTAGAATCGCCTTATGAGCATTGTCAATACCAAACTGAAATTCTTACATTTTTAACGGAACTAAGGAAGTTTGCGGGTACTATTCAAGCTAATCAGAGTATTTATGACTTGCTTGATCGACTGGCAATAATGGTTTGTCATCCATCTTTAACAATTAATGGGCAGTTAGCTCGCCACGTTAACAACGGATCATTAATATCGTTTGCGGTTTGGCAAGCAAAGAAATTTCAATCTCGCGCTGCACTAGCAACAAATATTTATGACGGATTTGCTAGTGGATATGTCCCAGCGGCAGACGAATTAGCGCAATATTTATCGGCAAAATAAAGAGGCCAGGGAAAAAGATTTCCTCAGCCTTGTTTTTGTTTATAAAGGTTATTTTAACTAAACGGATCCCATTCGTATTTTGCGCGCGCACCACCAATCAATTTTGGTCGATTGCGGAGATAAGTCGTATGAGCTAGTCCAATTTGTTTTATCGAAGTACGAACTGGAACTTGGACAAACTTAACATGCATGCCAATCGAGGTATCACCGATGTCCATGCCAGCTTCAGCAGTAATGTGTTCAACTTCAATCGGATCGTTAAAGTTTTCAAAAGCAGCAATTTGTCCTGCACCGCCTGCATGGAGCGAAGGGAAAACTGTAACTTGTTCAAAGCCGCGCTCCTTAGCTACATTTCGTTCGACAACAAGTGCCCGGTTAAGGTGTTCGCAACCTTGGACTGCTAAATGGAGTTGGTGTTTTCGTAAGATGTTAACAACTGTCGAAACAATCGCCCGGGCAATCTCAATGTTAGAGTCCTTTCCGATTATTCCGCCATGGACTTCACTAGTTGAAAGACCTAACACTACGAGATCATCTTTTTCTAACTGAGCTTGATCCAATAATTCAGTTAAACCTGTTGCTGTTTGTTCTTTAATTTTATCAAGATTGATTCCATCTATTGTCATTAATTATCATTCCTTTATTATGAATAATATATCTAATTATCCACATTATACTAGGAAAAACCTTTATGTAGCTAATAGTTGCCTGCTCTATTTATGAGTCTAAAAGAGATTAATGCCCAATTTCTTGACGATTATTACCAGTTAGTTCAATTTTTATTGACATCTTTATCCTAGAAAGATGTATACTTTAGGCGATCTATGAAAATTTGACAGATACTATCTTTCAAGAAGAATTGAAACTCAAATAATCCTTTGTTATACTACATTTTGTAGATATGCCTTTTGTTTATCAAAAGGTACGTTCGAAGGTAGGTTGCTGGAAAAAATACTGATTTTATCGGTATTTTTTCCAGCATTTTTTTATACGAAAGGAGCTAAAAATATGTCTAAATTTCGCTTGCAGTCCGTTGTCTTTGTCTTAACCGCATTTTTATTAGGATGTAATGAATTTATGGTTGTGGGGGTTATTTCTGATATTGCCAAGAGTTACCATGCTTCATTATCAACGGTTGGTTTTTTAGTTACTAGTTTTGCAATTATTTATGCTATCTGCACGCCTTTAATTACCACTTTGACAGGTAAGTTTGATCGTTTCAAGGTTTTGATGGTGCTGATGTTAATATTTTTAATCGGTAACACTTTAACCGCAGTTGCACCTAACCTATTTTGGCTATTTGTTTCGCGGATTGTAACAGCTGCGGTCGCGGGGACAATTATTTCATTGATTCTTGTATTTGTAAGTATGATTGCCCCCATTGAAAAACGGGCAATGCTGGTCGCTTCGACTTTCGCTGGTTTTAGTATTGCGACGATTGTGGGGGTTCCCGTTGGCACGGCAATTAGCAATGCTTTTTCTTGGCGGGATAGCTTTGCCTTAATCTCGGTTTTAACCGTAATTATTTGTGGCTTCTTGTATTGGTTAATACCGCGGGACAGTCGTCAAGAAAATGCTTCGTTAAGTAACCAAGTTCAACTTTTTAAGGATCGGCGAATAGTTCTTGGGGTTATCGTAATGGTAACTTTGATGTCCGCCGAATATACCTTCTATACTTATATTCGTCCAATCATTACTACTGTTCTTGGCTTGAGTACGACCGACTTGACATGGTTATTAGGGCTTGTGGGGGTTACGTTTATTCTTGGTAATATATGTGCCGGCGTAATCGCAAACCGTTTTGGGATCACTAAACTTACTGTTATTAGTAGCACCGTCCTTATTTGTTTATTGTTGATGAATGCAATGTTCCATGTTGCATGGTTAGGGATCCTGTTATTGTGTGTCATTTGCTTTGTTCTGGGGATGCCTGGTTCAATTCTGCAAGTAATGTTTCTGAATATTGCTGATCGGGAATATCCAGAAGCAATGAATCTGGCTTCTTCATTAAACCCAATTTGTACTAACGTGGGGGTATCGATTGGTTCTTTGACGGCATCGATCAGTATCAATTTTGTTCAAATTAACCAGATTGGGTACGTTGGAGCAATATATGCCTTGATTGCAGTTTTTAGTTCGCTTTATCTGATTAAAACAAGCGCTAACTAGAAATGATTATGTGCATTTGAAGAATTATTACAATAGCAGTAAAATTATTTCTGTATTAATAGGTTTGATACTATTAGGGAGGATAATTTTATGAAGTTAAGTAAAAAGCAACTAGCAGCTACTTTTATGACTGCTATTTTAGCAGGGTCAGTAATGATTGGCTCTGTGGCAACTGTTGAGGCTGATAATGCTAGTGGATCACCAGAAGAACAAGCGGATATTACTAATTGGATTGCCAATACCCCCGAACAAATTTCTAATAATATGGCGATGCAACACATTAATACGAATAACCTTAATGGCACTCGTTATATTATTCAGTGGGGCGATACTTTATCGGGGATCTCAGCCGCAACTGGGATTTCTGTGGCTAAACTTTGCTACGATAACAACATTCAAAATGCTAACTTAATTTTTGCCGGGGATGTTCTTATCTTAAACCGTGAAGGAAGCGTTCCTGCTGGTTATGATCCCAACGTAAATCCGAATGTTGTTGCCCAGACAAAGATTACAATCAATAATGGCCCAACAACAGTGAATATTACCGTTCAACCACAATCTGTTGTTAAGAATTATGATAATTCCGACAATTCTGATCATTCGACAACAATTTACAAGGCAGGCGCGGTAAATTCATTTAACAACAACGACAATGATAATGAACAAAGTGCTAGTCAATCCAGCTCAACTAAGTCTGCTAAGCATCAGAAGCATACTTCATCAGTCAGTGCTTCTGACATTGTGAGCGGCTTGAATGATGCCAATAATAATGACAAACTGTCCTTTGACGAAGGGGATGGGGGTAGTGACGCTGATGAACTTAATGTTGATTCAGCAGCTATCTTAAAGGATGCTAAGAAGAATGACTATGATGCAATCCTTAGTGAAATCGAAAGTGCCCTAGGTTCAAAAGCCAAGAAGGATACGACAGTTTACATTGAAAAAGATGGCAACGAGATCCATGTCTACGCTAGTGTTAATGATGACGCTGATAGCAGCAATAGTAGCAGCACTAAGGATGATGAAGATAGCGATAGCAGCAGTAGTAGTAGCGAAAGTGAAAGCAGCGATGACAGCAGTCAAAGCAGCAGTGATGATGAAGATAGCAACAGTCAAGCTACTACAAGTGATCACGACACCGACACTTCTGACGATGAGTAATAGGGGATAAAAATGCAAAAAAAGACAAAAGTTATTATTTCTGTTTTAGTAGCAGTAATGGTTGTTATTGGCGGCTTTTATCTCTATGCTAGTCGGACAGTGGCTAAACGCCTTCCTGGTCACGTTTATGAATATACATCAGTGTCAGGCAATCAGAATGCTTATATGACCTTTGCCACAAGTGGGGATCAGGTTGTTGTTACTCCCGACAAGGATACGGCAATCAAAGCAAGTAATAGTGCTAGTGATTTTCAACAAGCCTACCAAGATAATGCCAAAGATGGTAAGTGGAATTACAAGGCACAAGGAAATCGGTTGACACTTTCAAAACTCCAAGGTGGGAAAGTCTCAATGTGGCAATATAACCACATGTTCGCATTAGGCAAAAAGATGCGGTCTGGTAACTTTACCTACCAAATCGCTAATGCTGGTCAAGGGGTTGATCATAAAGCGACTAAGTTTGAACAAATTCGATGATATAAAGTTAAATAAAAAGGTCTCCCACTTCGGAGACCTTTTTATTTAAGATATTGTTTACGATGAAGCAGGTAGGCAATTAGCAATGACAAGATAGAAGCGATCCCAAGCGTTATCCAGAATCCATACAAATCATCTTTCCAAGGAAGACCGCCAACATTCATTCCCATGAAGCCGGTAACTAATGCCGCTACTGCAATTACTAGCCCAGCTGAGTCAAGAAATTTCATTAAGTTATTAAGATTACTATCCATCATTGCAGTAAAAAGACTACTGATAGAGTCTAATAAATCGCGAAAAATATGAATAGCTTTTGTTAACCGCTGTTGTTCAACTGTTAAATTTTGACAGATGTCTTGTGGGACATTCTGATAAAAATCTGACTTAACTAAAGCTTCAATTGTTGACGTTTGATCAACCATTGTATGCTCAAGAAAGACTAGTTTTCTGGTAAGAGTTGTCAATTCTCTTAATCGTGTATTACTAAAGCCACGTCTTGCAGCACTATCTAAGTCATCAATTTGTTTTTTATAGCTTACTGAAACTTGAAAGTACTCAAAAGGACCGGAGCCGCTATCAGCTCTGGCTTT
>OFHA01000867.1_pt1 | contig 23834 bp, 21 predicted proteins | sample 1521891 | NCBI WGS metagenome assembly OFHA01 (sample SAMEA3504089, study PRJEB24116) | mouse gut metagenome | biome: mouse gut; feature: mouse-associated habitat; material: faeces | place: Denmark | collected 2011
GCTGCCGCTGACTGCCGTTACAACATCCATCAGCGATTCGCTGATTTCCTCTGCCCTTCCGAAATATCCGCAAATCTGCGCAATGCGCCTTTTTTCCTCTGCCGTTACCTGCGCATTCACGCAGTATGCCGTCATGCCTTCGCCCGCCATAGCCGGGGTATTCGGCATCGCACGCACAAGCCCGACCGGCCTGCCAAACTGGCTTTCCAGCCACTCCAGCGATTTGCCCGGAGCAATCGACACGTAAATCTGTCCCCCGCGCACCTGTTCCCTGATTTCTGCAATCACCTGCGCATAATACTGCGGCTTGACCGCCAGAAAAATAATATCCGAAAATGCAGCCACATCCTGATTCGAAGCAGCCAGCCTGATTTTCAGTTCCTGCCTGATTTTATCCCTGGTCGCGCTGCTGACTGCTGAGGCCGTCAGTTCTTCCGGTTTCAGTATTCCTGCCTTCAAAATGCCGTTTAGCATCGCTGCTGCCATATTTCCGCATCCGATAAATCCTATTTTCATGCTGGATTCCTCCTTTATCCTGATTTCCTGATATTCTGATTTCCTGGCGCTTTCTGCCGCACCCCAAAACATGTTTGAAAAATGCTTTTCTTAAGATGTGCTTCACAAATTGCGAAAATAATTTTTCAATCACGTACTGGCATGTGCCTGCGCTTCTGTATTTATATTACCTTATTCTGGCAGAAAAAGAAAGAGTGCATTTGCAAATTTTGTTAAATATTTAACACAGGTGCTGCATCCGATACAAAATCCCGGGCTGAACTGTTACCATAACATTCCACTTCTCAAAATGCAGCATTGATTTCCCGCCCTGTCTCGTGTATAATCGAATATAATTTTCAGACACCCTGTCCGCATTATGGGAGGTATTCATGTATTCGATATGCACACTCTTTATCTGGTTTATCCTGTACAGCATCGCCGGCTGGATTTATGAAACCATATACTGCAGCATTACGAAGCTGGAATGGGACAGCCGCGGCATGCTGATTGGCCCGTACTGCCCGATTTACGGGGCCGGGGCCGTGCTGGACGTGCTGATATGCAGCAGGCTGCCCAGCGCATGGGCCGTATTTTTTGCATGCATGGCCGGGTCTGCCGTTTTGGAATACACGACCTCGTATGTGACAGAGCGCCTGTTCCATGCCATCTGGTGGGATTACAGCAGCCTGCCCCTGAATCTGCACGGACGCATCTGCCTGTTTTGTTCCATTGGCTTCGGGTTTGCCGGGCTGCTTGTCTTATACGGGCTTCATCCATACGTCTCGCGCCTGACTGCCCCGCTGCCGCACAATGCCATAGAACTGGCTTCCCTGCTGCTTATGGCGGTGTTTGCAGCTGACTGCGCCCTGACTGCGGATTCCCTGGCCCAGATTAATGCCAGGCTGGAAGCTGCCGTACAGGCTATCGATGCGCAGATATCGGAAAAATACAATGCATGGATTGAGAATACAAAGCAAAATCTTTCAGAAGGCATTCACAGCCTCAAAGACCGGATTTCCCTTGAAGAATTCCGGGAACACCGTATAACGGAAGAAGTAAAGAAAACCATTTCCACCATGAACTGGGCACAGATACGCGTGCTGCGCTCGTCGGTTACCTTTCCGCGTACCGCCTACAGCGAGCTTGGCAGGCGCGTAAAACATGCGCTTTCTTTTAACCGGAACCGGAAAAAGCAGAAAGGAGACGCCCATGAAACTGACACCCCTTGAAAACCAGCTGATTCAAAAGCACCTGCACGGACTGGCGGACACGCCGGAAGCTGCCCGCATGAAACAGTATATCCAGCACGGCAGGGTTTCCACCTACGACCATGTCATCAGTGTTGCCCGCCTGAGCCTTCTTATCAACCACAGGCTGCACCTTGGCGCCTGCGACAGAGAGCTGGTGCGCGGTGCATTCCTGCATGACTTTTATTTGTATGACTGGCACAAAAACGACTATGCCGGACGCCTGCACGGGCTGCATCATCCGGCTGCCGCATTAAAAAATGCTTCCATGCGTTATTCCCTCACACCGTGCGAAAGCAACATTATTGAAAGCCACATGTGGCCGCTTACCCTGTTCCACATTCCAAGATGCCGCGCTGCCGCTATCGTATGCCTGGCAGACAAAATCTGTTCTTCCTTTGAAGTCCTTGCCCGGACGAACAGCTTTTCCTGCTAAATCCCCTGCTCAGACCGTGACCCGGAACAGGCAGCCCCGGCCTGCCGGTATTTCCACAGCCAGCATATTTTCGCGGATTTCCAGCTCCTTACACCCGGACAAATCAAGGCTTTTTGCAGGATCCTTTTCCCATTCAATCCTTGCATCCAGCACATTCACCGCATGGCTTGCAGCTATCGGAAGCGGTATTTCCAGCTTTACCGGCTCATCCTCACGGTTGACAGCTGTAATGAGCGCCGACTTGCGCAGTACCCTGCCAAACACAAACTGCTGCTGGGTTAACAGCAGCTGCTGGTAAAATCCGAACGACAGCTCCGGAAACTGCTGGTTTGCCCTGCCAAGCAGGCAGTGCAGGCATGTAATTTCATCCCATATATAAGAATATTTATAATCCGCCAGTTCCAGGCAGCCGGCCATATCATCTGCTGTTTTCATCCGGCTTGTGGAAAATTCCGAGCCGCAGTATAAGGACGGGATTCCATAAGCCGTGTACTGGAGCAGCGTAATCATATACTGGTGCTCCGGCCTGTTCAGCTTTTCATAAATATGGGACACGTCGCGGTTGTCTACAAATATGTACAGCTTCACATACGGGCACTGCTCATCCACCCTGCGCATCAGATAAGCCGCAACCGGCAGCTCATTGTCATTGCAGGCAATGATAAGCCCTTTCTGCAGCAGGTTGTTAGCCGCCGAATGCAGCATCCGGTCATTGACCCATTTTGCATAATCCTGCCCGTCTATTTCGCCCATCAGCCAGAAATCCGGCTTGGCGCTGTCTGTCACCTTTCTCAGCTCCTTAATGAAATCATAATCCAGCTCATCAATGGCATCGATACGGAGCCCGTCAATGTCAAATTCATGAATCCAGTATTTTACCGTATCAAAATGATAATCGTGCAGCCACGGGCTTAGAATATTCAGCTTCACCAGGCGCATATAGCCGCCCCAGTTCTCATACCGGAATCCGTCGCCATATGCATTGTCCCCGGAAAAGTTAAGATTCGAAAACCATTCCTTATATGCAGATTTTTTTCCGTGTTTCCTCAGATGCTGAAATGCAAAAAAGCTGCGGCCGACATGATTGAATACCGCATCTACGATTATTCGCATTCCCATATCATGGCACAGCGCCACCCATTGCCTGAATTCCTCGTTTGTCCCAAGCCTGCTGTCAATTTTATAATAGTCTGTTATGCCGTATCCCTGTGTCTCCGCCTGAAAAACCGGGCCAATGTAAATGGCATTGCAGCCCATTTTCTTCGCATGCCCCGCCCATTCTGCCAGTTTATCAAAATGAGAGCCTTCTGCATCCCTGCTTTCATGCTCGCATCCGCACAGGCTGAGCGGATGAATATGGTAAAAAACCGCACTGTCATACCAAGCCATGTCTTAAAATCTCCATTCTATCAAGTTTTAAGTTTTCATTCCAAAAATCCAGCGCCGGAGCTGCTTTCGCCCTGCAGGCTATGCAAACATTGATACAGAGCCTGTGTGGCGCCCGTCAATGACATAATAAGCTGCTTCGTGCTCCTGGCGTATATAAATTTCCATTTCCCGCAGCCTTTCCCCTGCATAAATGCTCTTGTATTTTTCCACAACACGTTCAATAATACTGTCACAGTCACACTGCTTTCCACGGTATTCAAAAATAAGCCGGTGCTTTACTTCACTGTTCCAGCTGATTTCACCGCTCAGCGGCTTGCTTTCGTATGTATCCCGTTTGGAATCCCACAGATTCACATAAGACTGAACCTCGCTGTTTGCTACATAATATGCCCTGCCATCCTCCGGTTTTACATATACCTCTATCTCACGCACCGGCTCCGTACACTGTACGGTTCCTTCGTTGTATGCCTTTTCTACAAGCCTTGTAAGATTGATTTCTTTTTCATAGTACTGCAGATACATGCGCAGTGTTGCATCCGGATTTACCATTTCACATTTCCCCCTGTCTGTTCCTTTGTACTGCCACGATTGGCTATATATTCTATTTTAGTACATTTTTTACAATTTGTACACCCAAATTCTTATTTTTTTCATCAAATTCATGCCTGTACAACAGCTTGACTTTTCCGGCAATCGTGATAAACTTGCTTTGATATTTGGTTTACAGATATTTCATCCTTTTTATCAATACTTTATATTTATTACATAAGGAGGCAAGTAACATGTCACTCGCACAAATTTTAGCCACAGCTATTTTTGCCATTATGTTTATTCTGATTGTCATCGATAAAATTGAGCGGCAGTATGTGACCATCGGCTGCGGCCTGCTGACGCTCGTGCTTGTTTTCGGCATCGTGATGCGCAGCCCTGCCGCGATATCCGAAACGCTGAACCTTCAGAGCATTTTTACGCTGGATTTCTGGTATGCAGCCGGGGAGTCCTCCGAATCATCCAGCGGCATTAACTGGGCGACCATTATTTTTATCGCCGGGATGATGATTATGGTGGAAGGCATGGCAAAAGCCGGATTTTTCCGCTGGCTGTGCATGATGCTGGCAAAAATGGTCAACTATAAGCCGGTTCCGCTGTTTGTCGCATTTATGATTATGTCGTCCATCCTTGCGATGTTTATCGACAGCATTACCGTAATCCTCTTTCTGGCTGCGGTTACGGTGGAGCTTGCAAAGCTGCTGAAATTCAATCCTGTCCCGATGATTCTGTCCGAGATTTTCTGTGCGAACCTGGGCGGCTCGGCAACGATGTGCGGCGACCCGCCAAACATTATTATCGGAACCTCGTTAGGCTATTCGTTCAGTGACTTTCTGACAAATACAGGGCTTATGGCAGCTGTCAGCCTGGTTCTTGTTATCGTGTATTTCTTCCTTGTATTTCACAAAGAGCTGGAAGAATCCGAAAAAAACCTGTCAGACCCGAGTACCATGCCAGACCCGAAAGAAGCCATCCAAAACAAAACCGATTTTACCTTAAGCTGCGTTATTTTTGCATGCGCGGTCGTCATGCTTGTGACGCATGCACAGACGGGCCTTACGGTTGCCTTTATCGGGGCTTTTATTTCCATCCTGACACTGCTTGTTTTTGCAAAATATATCCGGGAGCTGTTATCCAAAGTAGATTATAAAACACTGCTTTTCTTTATCGGCTTATTTATGGTTGTCGGCGGGCTGGAGCAGACCGGCATTCTGGAGATTATTGCCGGATATATCGGAGAAGCCAGCAAAGGCAACTTAAAGCTTATGATTGCCATTATTATCTGGGTATCTGCCATTGCAAGCGCATTCGTGGATAATATCCCGTTTGCCGCAACGATGATACCGGTTATCAAAAGCCTTGCCGCTGCACAGGGCGTCAGCCTGGAAACACTGGCATGGGCGCTGTCCATGGGTACCGATATCGGCGGAAGCGCAACCCCGATTGGCGCTTCCGCGAATGTCGTAGGCATATCCGTAGCCGCCAAAAACGGCTATATTATCGGCTGGGGCAGATACTGCAAATCTGCTGCTCCGGCAACCATTATCGTTGTTGCCGTCTCCATGCTGATTATTTTTATCCGTTACTGCTAAGATATAGAAAGGAGCGTTTACTATGGCACAGACGATTATCTCAGTAAGCCGTGAATTCGGCAGCGGCGGGCATATTATCGCCGAACAGATAGCAAAAGACCATGGCCTGAAATTTTACGACAGGCATCTTCTGGATGATATAGCAGCAGAAAACAACATGAATGCAGCGGTTTTGGAAAAATACGACGAAAAACCGCGCAATGCCTTCCTGTCCCGCAGGGTCAGCGGATTTTCCAATTCCATGGAAGAAATCCTTGCTGAAATGCAGTTTGATTATATCCGCAAAAAAGCAGACAGCGGCGAATCCTTCGTCATTGTCGGCCGCTGCGCGGAATCCGTATTAAGCGGCCATAAAGGGCTGATTTCCATTTTTGTCGTCGGTGACGATGAAGCCAAAATCAAGCGCGTAGAAAAAGTATACGGGCTGAACACCTCGGAAGCCATCCTGAAAATGAAGCGCCATGACAAAAAACGCAGGCAGTACCACAACCGCCATTCCAGCTTCCGCTGGGGCGATTCCAGGAATTATGACCTGTGTATCAACAGCAGCAAGCTCGGGCTTGACCAAACGGCAGACGCACTGGAAGACTATATCCGGGCACGCATCAGCCAGATGCAGGGCTGAATGCACAGCCAGGCCAATGAGTGTCCTTCGCAGATTCCGTTTATGCTGGCTGGCAAATGACCGGTATCCATCAAAAAAACAGCAGGGGCTGCAGTGCCAAGAAAAAAGATGGGGCTGTCGCATTAAGAAAAATGATACAAGATATAGTTGGGATAAATCATTCTTCTATACTATATCTTGTATATGTTTTGCTTAGTGCGACAGCCCCATCTTAATTTCTTATTGCAGCAGCCCCTGCTTATTATGCCTGGTCTCTGATAGCGGCTGTCTATTTCTGAAAATAATAGTTGTCATCCCCCGGCACATATCCGAAGCTCGGGTGCGTCCGTTTCAGTGTCAGGTACAGTGCACAGTTTGTAAGCAGCTGGTACGGGTCGGAGTAAAAAATCCCGCTCAGGCCGAGCGTAATTGCAGAAAGCAGATTCCATCCGAAAAACGACAGATCCAGCACAAATGCTTCCCATTTATTACCCATCATCATTTCCCTGCTGATACGGAACGCTTCATAAGAAGCCATATCCGGATATTCTGCCATCAGGTAAGGAACCATCCGGTATTCATACGACTTTACAAAGCCAGGAATAATAAACAGCAATGACCACAAAAAGACATACAGCTTTTTAAGGAACATCGTTTTGACCACGTTTCCATAGCAGTTTTTAAATGCAAAAATCATTTCCTGATACTGCGGTTTTACTTCCCTGGAAAGAATCATATAACGCTTGCACCCTGCTTCCAGCGGGCTGAGCAGAAACACGTTCACCAAAAGCATTACCGTCCACATTCCTGCGGCCGTCAGAAGCGCAATCCCGAGAAATGGCATCAGGTAGTCAGCGATTTCTTCGACAACAGCATATTCATCATAACCGTAATAGCCATCCCCGGAAAAATTGTCCCAGCTGCGCACAGCCCTGACACTGCTGTTTCCAGATGCAAAGCTGCCCGCAGCAATTGCATGGACAAATCCTGCAAGCACAAACGGCAGGTAATTCAGTTTCAGCAGAGATTTTGAATCTTCTTTTAGTTCTGCCCTGTTCCACATAATTTTCATTCCTTCTTTCTTAGAGCCTGGTTACTACAAAAATATCATAAATTGCTTTGATTGCCTGTTCAAAATCCTCGTTGCTGACACCGATAATTACATTCAGTTCCGAAGAACCCTGATCAATCATCTTGACATTGACGTTCGCATGGGCCAGCGCGGAAAAAATCCTCCCGGCTGTACCGCGCGTGCTTTTCATGCCGCGCCCTACCACCGCAATCAGCGCAAGGTCTGCTTCCAGGTCAATTCTGTCGGGCTCTGCCAGCCGGTGGATTGCGGACAGCACGCTCTGTTCCTTGCCCTCGAATTCTTCCTGATGCACGAAGACCGTAAACGTATCGATGCCGGACGGCGTATGCTCAAACGAAATCTGGTTTTCCTCAAAAGCTTCGAGCACCTTGCGCCCGAATCCGATTTCGGAGTTCATCATGTCTTTTTCGATATTGACAGCGACAAACCCCTGCTTTCCGGCAATTCCGGTAATCGTATATTCCGGCTTCTGGCAGGTACTTTCCACAATAAATGTCCCGGAATCTTCCGGCGCATTTGTATTTTTGATATTAATCGGGATGCCCTCCCTGCGCACCGGGAAAATCGCATCCTCATGCAGCACCGTAGCGCCCATATAGGACAGCTCGCGCAGCTCATGGTAAGTAATGACCCGGATGCCCTTCGGGTTGTCAATAATCCTCGGGTCGGCAATCAGAAAGCCCGATACGTCCGTCCAGTTTTCATACAAATCCGCCTTGCATGCCTTTGCCACAATTGAGCCTGTAATATCCGAGCCGCCGCGGGAAAAGGTCTTGACACGCCCGTTTTCCTGCGCGCCGTAAAAGCCGGGAATCACGGCATTTTCGCTTTTTTTCAGGCGCTCTTTTAAAATACGGTTCGTCGTGTCCGCGTCAAAGCTGCCCTCTTTGTCAAACCGGATAACCTCTGCGGCATCGATAAATTCAAACCCGGTATATTTTGACATAATCAGCCCGTTTAAATATTCCCCGCGCGAAGCGGCATAATCGATTCCCGCCTTTTCCCGGAAATCCGCCTCAATCTGTTTAAATTCCTCATCCAGGCTCATATTCAGCTTCAGTCCGTTGATAATTTCATTATACCTCGCACGGATTTTGCGCAGAAGCGGCTTGAAATCCCCGTCCTGCTGTGCCAGTGCGTAGCATTCATAGAGCATATCCGTTACCTTGACATCGTTTTTGTGGCGCTTTCCCGGGGCACTCGGCACGACATACCGGCGCTTTTTATCTGCCCTTAAAATATCCCTGACCTTGCGGAACTGCTCCGCGCTTGCAAGCGAGCTCCCGCCAAACTTCACAACCTTAATCATAACTTAAGCCTCCGTATTCCTACTATAATCCTTTTTCAAGCTTTATAACTCGTTTTCCCGCATATACTCCTGTGCCTCGTCCAGGATTTCGTCTAAATCATTGTCTCCGACATCCACTTCATGCGGCTGCTTCCGGTACAAAATGTCGTACATAACCGGAATAATAAACAAAGTCATAAGCGTCGCATATAAAAGCCCGCCGACTACGACAATCGCCATGCCGCGTCCCATTGAGTTGCCAGCCTGGCTGCTGAAAATCATCATGCTCATGGACAGAATCGTCGTCAGCGCCGTCATCAGAATCGGGCGCATTCTTGTCTTTCCGGTTGCAATCAGCGCTTCCCGCCTGCCCATGCCGCCGATGCGCAGCTGGTTGGCATAATCCACAAACACAATGCCGTTGTTTACAACCGTGCCCATCAGAATGGTAAAGCCCAGAAGGCTCATCAAAGACAGCTGCTCCCGGAAAGCCAGAAGCCCCAGAAGGCCGCCCGTAAATGCCAGCGGAATTGTAAATAATACAATAAACGGCGACAGCAGGCTTTGGAACTGGGCCACCATAACAAGGTAAATCAGCAGAAAGCCAAGTGCCATAAGCTGCATCATCTGGCTGACCATGTCGTTGACCTGGTCGCTTTCACCGCCGATTTCGATTGTATAGCCGTCCGCAAGCTCATAATCCTTTAATTTCTTATTCAGTTCCCTGGTCAGCAGCGTTGTATTATATCCTTCAAGCGTCTCAGCCGATACCGTAATGTAATGGGACTGGTTTTCCCTGGAAACAGACGCAAGCCCCTGTCCGTATTCCATTTGTGCAAAATCACCAAGCACATACGTTTTTGTTTCAGACGTCCCGTCCTCTTTCGCCACGGTGGCTTCCAGCTCCATGTCCATCAGATTGTCTTTGTTTAACAGCTCGGTTTCATCCACTATCTGCACGGTCATGTCCGTATCGCCTACGCTCATCGTCACAGCATCCTTTTCGGTTGTCAGCCGCTGCGACAATGCGGCATAAATCTGCGCTACAGTCAGTCCCTTTTTCATTGCCTTGTCTTTGTTGATAATCAGGTGGATTTCTTCGCCGCCTTCCTCCTGTCCGTTGGAAATCTTGTCAAAGCCTTCGATCTGTGCCGCAATTTTCTGGATATCTTCACTGATTTCGAGCAGCTTTTCCATGCTGTCCCCATAAATATTCAGCGTAAGCCCGCTGCCCAGCATCGCTGTCATATCGCCCATGGCATTGGAAGAAACCGAAATCTCGCAGTCCAGCCCCTGTGTGGCCTGTTCAATTTCATCTGCGATTGCACGGATTTTATGGATATCCTTAATGCTTTCATCCAGCAGAATCGCAAAGGAATAATTCAGGAAATTTTCCCCGCCTGCTCCCGCGCCCAGCATGCCGGATGTGCTGCTGCCGTCCATCGCGCCCACCGTTTCCACGCCGTCTACGGAAAGCACGGCTTCCATAACCTCATCCGCCAGCCGGAATGCATCTTCCTTTTCTGTATCATCCGGCACGGAAACCGATACGGAAATCTGCTCCCCGGTCATTTCCGGCAGCATCGTAATGCCCATCCGCATAACCTCGCGGACACAAATGGCCAGCAGCACGATGGCAAGAGCGAGCGGAATTATTTTTACTTTCAGGAAGAACGAAAGAATTTTTCCATACGCTTCCTGTATCATTTCAAACAGCGGGTACCTTTTTTCCTTCGTCCTGCGCAGTATTATCGAGCCGGCCGTAGGCACGACCGTCAGCGCGACAATTAAAGACGCCGCAAGCGCATACGAAATGGTCATCGCAAACGGAACCATCAGCTGTGCCACCATTCCGGTCGTAAATATCATAGGAAGGAACACGCACACGGTCGTCAGCGTGGACGAAATAATCGGCCCTGCCACCTGTGCCGCTCCCTGCACCGCAGACCTGGGCGCCGAAATGCCATGATTGCGGATGCGGTAAATATTCTCAATTACGACTATCGAATTGTCCACCAGCATTCCGATAGCAAGCCCGAGGCCCGCCAGCGTCATAATATTAATCGAAATGCCGGAAAAATACATAATTAATATGGCAAACAGCACCGAAAACGGAATGCTGAATGCTACCACAAGCGTCGGCTTGGCATCCTTAAAGAATAAAACAAGCACCAGAACAGCCAGCAGCGCTCCGGTAATCATGCTCTGCAAAATGCTGCTGATAAACATCGTGATATAATCGCCCTGGTTCATAATCGGCGTAACCTTTAAGCCCGCGTACTCCGCTTCCAGCTTTGCAATGGCTTTCTCACAGGTTTTGGCAACATCGCTCGTACTTGCCGTGCTTCCTTTAAAAATGGACAGCAGCACGCCTTCTTCCCCATTGATTTTGGCATAATTTTCCCCGGCATTGTCAATCACCGTAATATCCGCAACATCGGACATGCGTACATTTCCCGCACCCGGCAGCTTGCATAAAAGCATTTCTTCCAGGTTTTCCACGCTGTCATAGTGCTCGCCGACCTTAATCAGCCACTGGTTTTCCGAGCCCGCCTTTCCGTCCCGGATATAGCCCGCCGGCATGGAAAAATCCTGCGCCGTTATCATCTGCGAAAGTGTGTCCATATTGGCAAGGCTGCTGATATTTGCATTCTCAAGTGCCGCCTTCCTGGACTGGCGGTACTGCTTTTTGGCTTCCTTTAATTCTTCCTTCGCTTTGTCCAGGTCCTTCTGGGAGCTTTCAATGCCGGACAGACCGTTCGCCATCTGGGCATCCCCGGATGCAAACGATACTGCGGCGTCAAAGCTGCCGCTGCTTGCTTCCTTGTATTTCTGGTCAATCTGGTCCATCTGGCGGTTTATCTGCTTTACGGCTTCTTCCACAGCCACAATCTGCGTCTGCAGGTTTGCAAGCCCGGTTTCTATCTGGGGCAGCCTTTTGGTCACGATATCCGAAAGCTGCTGGAGATTTTCCAGTGTCAGGTCTTTCACCTGCTCCCCCATTCCCATCTGGGCTGCCCATTCCAGAAACGCTTCCGTCTGCTCCGGATTTGCCAGCGCATCATCGATATCCGACGGAATCGTAATGCCTGCCAGCTGGGCCGGCTGCGCCAGCGTCAGCTTCGCGGCACCGAGCGCACCGTTAATCTGGTTATATGTATCTTCGGCGTGGCTGTCTTTATAAGCCTTCTGTTCTGCTTCCAGCCCTGCCTTCGACGCCTGCAGGCTCATCAGGTTTGCTTCATAGGCAGCCTTTGTGGCCTGTGCCTGGTCTAACGCAAGGCTTGCTTCTGCAAGCTGCCTGGATGTATCACTCTGTGTCTTTTTTAAATCGCCCTGCTTTTTTTCCAGCTCGCTTTTTGCATCTTCCAGCTGCTTTTTGCCGTCTTCGAGCTGTGTTTCCGCGTCCTGTATCTGCTTTCTGGCTTCTGCCAGCTTTTCGTTGGTTTCGTCTAAAATCTTATCGTTTATCTTATCTATTTTCTTTTCATTTAAGCGTACTTCCACGGTCTTTTCCACGCTGCCCACGGCCGTTACGCTTGCTACGCCGTCCTGGCGTTCAAAATACGGCCGGATGACTTCTTCGGTAAAGTCAGACACCTCGTAAATATCCCGGCCTTCATAGCTGACAGTCGTATACATCGTCGCCATCATATCCATGGAAAGCTCCAGCAGGTTTGGCGTGCCGCAAACCTCCGGCAGCTCCAGCTGGTTTAACTGTGCGGTCACTTTTACCATGGCCGAATCCATATTTGTATCTTCTACAAATTCCAGCGTAATCATGCTGTAGTTTTCCGCACTGACGCTCGTAATATTTTCCACGCCCGTAACGGTTCCAAGCGCCTGTTCCATCGGCGCTGTTACTTCACTTTCCACCTTTTCAGGACTCGCACCCGGGTCTGTCGTAATTATCATTAAATACGGAAGGCTCATCTCCGGCAGAAGGTCTGTTTTCATCCGCATCAGACTGACCGTGCCAATTACCATAACGGCAATGACTGCCACAAAAATGGTAAATGGTTTTTTTACGCAATATTTTGTCATGCTCCAGCTCTCCTTCTTCCTATTATATCAATTCTGTATTCCCACTTCCGGCATCAGCTGCTTTCCTGTGCTGCCTGCAATATCGGCATCAGCTGCTTTCACGTGCTGCCTGCAATATCGGCATCAGCTGCTTTCCTGTGCTGCCTTCTTTTCACGTTCCCGGTTTTCGGCAATATATGCTTCGAATTTTTCCGCTGAATAATTCAGTATCAGCTCTTTCGGAAAGCCTGCCTGCTCGACAACCGGCATGGCATGGTCTGTATTTGCGACATCCGTCATAAAATGTGCGTCACTGTTTAAAATCACCGGCACGTCATGCTTCATGCACAGCTTTAATATCGTTATAATATTTTCTTTTGCATTTTTTCTGGACGGCATGCGAAGGGAATTATTGTTAATTTCCAAAAGCGTATGGTACTCCTTCGATGCATGCACAAGCTGCTCATAATCCAGCGGGCAGTTACTGTCGTCCGGATGTCCGATAATATCTATTTTCGGATTTTTCATTGCGCGGATAACCGCAGCCGTATTCTGGCTGATTGTCCCTGCCTTGTACAGATTGCCATGAATGCTCGCTATGCGAAGGTCCAGGCGGTTTAAAATCCAGTCCGGCAGGTCAACCGTGCCATTTTCATCCATAATATTCAGCTCTGCGCCAAGCATCAGCTTCACGCCATGCATTTCCCTCGGCACAACACGCAGGTTTACAAAATACAGGTCATCACAGGTTCCCGGCATATAATGCGCATGCTCCGTAATCCCAAGTATTTTCAGCCCCCTCTCTGCGGCAGCCTTCGCCATTTCCGTAATCGTTCCGTATGCATGGCCGCTTGCAAGGGTATGTGTATGCACATCCAGTTCAAATTGCATTGTCATTTCCTCCTGACAGACCGCGGATTTTATCCGGGTGTTTTGCTTTAATAATATACCGCATTTTTTGTCATTCGTCTATTTTTTTCACAGGATTTTATAAAATATTAAGATATATGACAGGAGACGGGCATTCATGCCTGATATCTGGAAACAAAATGAAAAAATAAACAAAATGAAAAATCTGAAAATCCAGCATCCTGCATTTCTGCCTTTGTGAGTTGTATTTGAAACACGAAAATAAAGTTTTCGAAAAAAGGGGCTGTCGCATTAAAAAACGATACAAGATATAGTTAGTTTACATTGTTCTTTTATACTATATCTTATATATGTTTTGCTTAGAGCGTGTTGAGTGCAGATTGCGGAAATGATTTTTCAAACACGCTCGTGCGACAGCCCCTATACATGTTATATTTGCTCTAATTTTAATATAAAATTATATCTCATTTTTTACCAGTATTTCTATTTCATCCATAACATTGCTGAATCAATCCAGCAAAAAGCAAAGTTGCGTCCATATGGCACGACGATTTTTCAAATTGTGCTCGTCCATCCTCTGATTATACTCTTTCAAATCTTGGAGCAGCTCCTTTGCGATTCCTGCCACATCTTCAGAAACAGTATGGGAATAGTACCCGCATGGAGAAACAGCCACATTGACACATAACCGCTACAGCTTATACGGCGTGCTCTGGTACACATAGTAATTTAACCAGTTTGATATCAAAAGCTGCCCCACGCTTCTCCAGTTCACAACCGGAGCCTTTGACGGGTCATCATCCGGGAAATAATTGACCGGCGGCAGCGGATTGAGCCCTTTGTCCACATCCCGCTCGTATTCCAGCTTCAGCGTGTCGGAATCGTATTCCGGGTGGCAGGTAATAAAAAACTGCCTGCTGTCTGTGCTTTTGACAATCGCAACCCCTGCTTCCTGCGATACGGCCATGATTTCCAGCTCCGGCACGGCTTCCACCTGGCTGGCTGTTATCTCGGTCGCCCTCGAATGCGGGGCATAGAAAACATCGTCAAACCCCCGAAACAGCGGCGAATTTTTTTTGATGACCTCATGGGAATATATTCCCGACAGCTTTGGCACATGATCCCTTTTCTCAATCCCGTAATGATAGTAAAGCCCGGCAAACGAGCCCCAGCAGGAATGCAGCGTGCAGTGCACATGCGTCTTTGTCCATTCCATAATGCACTTTAATTCTTCCCAGTAATCCACGTCTTCAAATGCGACAAAATCAAGCGGGGCACCGGTAATAATCATTCCGTCATATTTTTTCACTTTTATCTGATCAAATGTCTGGTAAAACGTGCTGATATGCGTCTGATCCACATGCGTGGACACATGGCTTGCCATATGCAGGAATTCCACTTCCACCTGCAGCGGCGTATTCGACAGCTTGCGCAGAAACTGCGTTTCCGTGACAATTTTTGTCGGCATCAGATTCAGCATCAATACATTCAGGGGGCGGATATCCTGATGCATCGCACGGTACTCCGTCATGACAAATATATTCTCGTTTTCTAAAATCTCCCGCGCCGGGAGCGCATCCTGAATCTTAATCGGCATAAAATCATCTCTCCTATTCTCTCAGGCACCCGCAGCACGCCACCATGCCCGGGCCAGCAGCCGGTTCTGCCTGGCTTCCGGGCCGGATGGGTACCGGCCTGTTTTTCGTACTTTTCTTATCTTAACATACTTTCCGGCCGGACTCAATCTGCAATTTCGTAAAGCCATCTTAAATTCGCTTCGCGAATGGGATTTGCTCACTCCTGAATCACTTTCTTAACGTTTTCCGTCTATTTCCGTCCATCCGGGATTTATCTTTTTGTTGACTTTATTAAACAATAAGGGATATAATTAGATTAGAGAATGGGATGGGAGGATGACGAAATGAAAACAGGATATGGCAAGATAAAAAGGGGTGTCCTGGCAGTGCTGTGTATTCTGGCGGTTCTGTCCGCTGCCGTGCCGCGGGCTGTGATATCCGCAGAAGCTGCCAGCGTGTCTTCCGGTGAGAAAAAGAAAATCCGCAGGCTGCTCGATGGCAGTATTCTGAATTACATAGAAGGCTACTGCAATATCCCGCTGTCAAAGCAGGGTGATTTTAAATTTCATGCAGGAATGAAGACAGATATTGCGTTCCATAATGTGGCATATAAGGATAACGTATTCAGCCAGTACAGCAGCGACAGCGCACTGATGGAAAAGTACCGGCCGTATGGGGGCGTGTTCCGGTATACGGATTCCGTAAAAGAGGCAGTAAAGAAAAAGGGGAAGCAGTTATTTGGCAATTCGTTCAAGCTTACATTTGCGGACAGCAGCGGCGGTTCTGACTTTTGCAATTATCCGCTTTCCCCGGATGGGAAATATGTCCTGATGAATTTTTCAGACTGGGGAGACTGGTATGTAAGCCGTAACTATACGGGATTTGCGAAAAAAGGCAGTGTTTATACGGCCCGGATAAAGATTACGGCATACTGGGGCGGGGCAGAAGACGATGTGACCGTCCGCTTGTTTCATGCGGATTTGAAGAAAAAGGGAAGCTCCTTTGTGATTACGGATATTGTACTGGATAAGTAGTAAAAAGGCTGCCCGCCCGGTTCGTTTTCCATAACGGCCGTGCGGGCAGCTTTCTGGCTGCGGTGCTTTTTTTTAATATTCTTTAATATTCTTCAATGACGACGCTGCCGTCTGAATAATAAATCTCGCGGTAGCCGTGTCCGCTGCCGTCGCAGTCCGGGTAATCTTCCCGCCGGATTTCGGCCTTTTTTCCGTCATGCTCCCCGGGTGGCTGGGTGTCCGTTTGTTCTGACGGTTCCTGGCGGGCAGCCTGGGCGGGCTGTTCTGAGACATAGGCTTCTATGACAGGCTGCTTTTGCAGTATTTCTGTCCGGATCAGCAGGGAAAACCCTTCCTGTCCGTCAGGCAGGGAAACCGGAAATGCCTCGTAGCAGTTTTCCCCGTTTAACAGAATATATATCCGGGAACGGGTTTGCAGCATATCCAGCGGAAGGGTTCCGGTAATCTGCGTCCATTCACCCTGCGGCTCCTTTTTCAGGCTGCCTGTCTTTACCAGCGTTCCTGTCAGGGCAGATTCCCTGTCCACCGCAGGTGCTTCCATTGCGGGAGCCTGCTGTGCCATATCTGGCAGGAAGCGCTCTGCACGTTCAATAATGAGCGCATCTGCTTCGTGTTCTGCAAGCTCCTGCAGCCGGTAAGGCAGTGCGCGGGAAAAATAAGCATGTTCAAATGCTTCTGCCAGAAACGGCAGCAGTGCATTTCCAAAGGAATCCCGGTACATGACCAGATTTCCGCTTCCGTTTGAAATGGTGTTTATTTTGGGAGTAAAATTACTTTCTACATCTTCACAATAGGAAAACTGCGGCCCGGGGTCATAATAAATATTTTCTTCCAGAAAGGACGCAGCCGGGTACAGCATCGCGGCCAGGTCTCCCTGAAAATCCGCCCGGACGGTGCGGGGACGTTCCTCATAGGATGCATGCTCTCTGCCAAGGCCGTCCAGTATCTGGCCCGCAGCCAGTGCCGCGCCTTCATTGTTCCAGTGCGAATCCGTTTTGTGATACAGCACGCGTCCGTTCTTTTGAAAATATTCATACAGGTCAATATAGGCAACCTGTTCTTCCAGAAGGTATTTTTTCAGCCGTTTCAGGTTGCTGTTATCCTGGCGGGACGGCTGGTAATAATCAGGCATGTATGTCCCGTACAGGGAATTTTTATTCGGTGCGGCTGCAAAGGCAAATGCTGCGCCATGCTGGCGGGCATATTCCTGAATCATTGCCAGGGAATGTGCCGTATCAAACAGCTGCCGTTCACTCATTGGTGCTGTTCCCTGAAAATCAGCCAGCGAGTCTTTGTAAAACAGCCAGCCGTCTTTTCCGGTAATGACGCGTTCCTGTGCCGATACGCCGAAGCCTTTTTCCAAAAGCAGCGCATAGGCGGTGATGGCTTCGTCCCGGAATGCGAAATGGTCTTCGAACCACGTCCCGGCATCCTTTAAAAAATTCGGGTTCAGCCTGTTATCTGCGGCCAGCTGCGGTGCCGGTGTCAGTTCCTGGTTTTCCCGGCTTTCGCCTGCGTTTTTATCTATGCCGGCAAACAGCAGCCCGGCGGACGGAAACAGGCATATAATAAGAAACAGCGCAATATAAATAGAAGTGTTCTTTTTCATGCTTGGTACTCCTGAATCGTTTCCTGACAGCAGTTTTAATATGCAGTCGTCATCTGAATCGTATGTGCAGCCGGATAGCGGCTGCTTTGGAAGATTCCCCTGTGCCATCCGGCATACTGTGCTTCCGGGTCGTAGTGCAGTCCGTTAATCTGCACCCATGCATGCCGTGTATAGCCATCTGCTGCCCGGTCCCTGGAACCGCGTACCCGGCCGCAGATAACATAGGGCTGATAGCCGGCTTCGCTGGCCAGTGCCGCAAATGCGCAGGCAAAGCTGTAGCAGTTGCCGGAATGTGAGGTCAGCATTTCATAGGCGGTTTTTCTCTGCCAGCCGGAAGACTGGAGGTTTGGATATTTTGCCGCATAGCGGAAGCTGCCGCTGATGATATAGTCCCAGCATGCAGCCAGCTTCTGGCTTTTGGTCATGTTCTCATTGGTAATAGAAACAAAGACCTGCATGGCTTTGATTTTTGAGCGGGCCGTGATGCTGTTTTTTGCAGCACCCCTGCTGCCAAAGGCAATACCCTGGTAAGTGGTGCTGGTTTTGGCTTTTCCGGTTTTGGAAGCGTAGTAAAGCTTTCCTTTTATCAGATGCCAGCCGGATGCTGCATGCCCGTTTTTGTCTGCGCAGTAATAGCGGCCGCCGGCAGCGACCAGGCTGATTCCATCTGACTGAGCCAGCTGGCCTTTGCTGTTAAAGATATAGTGCTTCCCGCCAATTTCCTGTGCTCCTGTCAGCGGCTCGCCGTCTTCGGGCGAAAAATAATACTTTTTCCCGCTGATTTTCAGCCAGCCGGATGCCATGCGCCCGGTTTTTTTGACAAAATAGCGCCGTCCCGCTTCGGTTTCATGCCACCCGGTGCACATTTCTCCGGTATCAGGCTCAAAATAATAGTATTCGCCGTCAAGCTCAAGCCACCCGGCTGCCATTTCCCTGGACGCCGGGTCAAAGTAATAGGTATTTCCGTCAATCACCTGCCATCCGGCTGCCATTTCCCCGGTTTTTGGATGATAATAATATTTCTGCCCGTCATATTCCTGCCAGCCGTACAGCGGCGGGGAGAGGGCTGCTTTTTCCAGAGCGTGTTCTTCTGCGGGAATCAGGGCTGGCTGCGGGCCGCTGTCAGGCATGGGAGCCGTTTCTCTGCCGGCATCCGGCATCTGTGTTTCCTGCGGGATAGTGCCGGGCAGCACGCCCAGCTCTGCGCCGGCGGCATTCAGAGTCGTGCCGCAGAACATAGCTGCTGCTGCCAGAATAGCTGACAGGGAAAGCAGGGCCTTTCTTTCTGCCGCTTTGTGCAGCCTCGATTGGTTATCTGCCATAATCATTTTTATCCTTTATCTTTTACCGTGTTATTTTTTATAATGTTATTCTTTGCAATGTTATTCTTTGTAATGTTATTTTTTTGCGTCATTTTGATAATATCGTTACAGCATGTTTGTTTTACAGATAAGCAGTCTGTTAAAACCGGAAGTAAATAAACGGGTTATAGGTACCGCCCGCAAGGTTCAGCATGCATGCAAGCAGCAGTACAAGGGAGGATGCCCAGAGTGCTTTCTGTATTTTTTGTGATTTTCCGATGGATTCCATAAATGGCATGGATGCAGGGATTGCTGCTGCAAACGCTGCCAGATGAACCGGGGTCAGCTGCGAAAGCACAAGCTGTGCGGCAGCATCGCCGGACGCAGGGCCCGTGAACATTTTTATTATCCAGGCTGCTCCCTGCTGCATGCTTTCTGCCCGGAAAAATACGAATCCGGTCATTACAGCCACAATGACATAAATATGCCCGGCAGCTTTTTTCCATCCGTGGTGTTCTTTTTGAAAGAACGGAATGCATTCTTCCAGCATCAGCAGGCATCCATGGAACAGGCCCCAGAACAGAAATGTGACGTTCGCGCCATGCCATATGCCGGTGCAGGCAAAGACAATAAATTTGTTGATACAGGTTCTGGCCCGTCCTTTCCGGCTGCCGCCCAGCGGTATGTACAGGTATTCCCGGAACCAGCCGGATAAGGAAATATGCCACCTGCGCCAGAATTCCCGGATAGAAGCTGCGCCGTATGGATAGCGGAAATTTTCCCGGAAATGAAAGCCGAACATATGCCCCATGCCGATTGCCATATCGCTGTAGCCGCTGAAATCAAAATATATCTGGAGCATATAGGCCGCAGCGCCCAGCCATGCACCGGCCATGTTTATCTGCGCCATGGGCGCTGCAAACAGGGCATCTGCGATTTCTCCCATATAATTGGCAATCAGCACCTTTTTTCCCATGCCGGCGATAAACCTGCGGATTCCCCTGGCGGCATCTTCCATGCAAAGGCTGCGGCTGTCCAGCTCCTGTTCCACATCGTGGTATTTGACAATCGGCCCTGCAATCAGCTGCGGGAACAAAGAAATGTACAGCAGGACATACAGAAAATTTTTCTGCGGACGCACTTCCCTGCGGTATACATCGATGACGTAGGACATTGCCTGAAACGTAAAAAAAGAAATGCCGGCCGGAAGCACCGCTCTGGGAACGGGAATCCCGAGCTGTCCAAGGAGCGCGCCGTATTTGAATATGCACAGCAGCACAAGATTTCCCATGACAGCGGCCGTTACGATAATCCTGCCCTGCGCCCTGTGACGTTCTATCCACAGGGCACAGGCATAATGAAAAAATGCTGACGCAGCCATCAGAAAGACATAGTACGGTTCACCATATGCATAAAAGAAAAGGCTGGCTGCCAGCAGCAGGATATTTCTTCCCGCAGCCGACGGCAGCAGCCAGTACAGCAGCAGGACGGCCGGAAGAAATACGCTGATAAATACAAGGGAACTGAAAACCATGGGTGATTCTCCTCATCTGTTTGCTGGCTGCCATAATTAAAATGCAGCATTATAATAGGTGGCATCTTCGAAGTTATGATAGGTGTTTTTCAGGCTGCTTCTTTTTTTCAGGAAATATTTCATGGAAGAATCTGCTGCATATTTATCCAGATTGGTATCGCAGACATACCATATTCCTTTAATTTTAATCTCTGTCCACGCATGCTGCTGCAGTCTGCCGCTGAACCCGTTTGTCTGTCCGACGCCGATGCGGACACGGTAACCCGTTGCTTTTTTGGCCAGAAATGCATAAGCTGCGGCATAATGGTAGCAGCTGCCTTTTCCGCCTTCCAGCATTTCCAGCGCATAGTCCTTTTCCCAGCCGCTGTATGCTTCAAATCCGGTTTTGCGTCCATAATCAAACGCTGTTTCGGTATAGGCAAAAAGCTTTTTCAGCTTCTTTTTCGCACTGTCGTCTGCCTTTACCTGCCTACTTACTATTTTTTCTGCCGCTTCCTTCAGCTTCTCCCCTGTGGAAGCCGCTGCAGCAGGCTGTGCAGGAAAAGCTGCTGCAAGGCCGGCCATGATGCAGACGGCCAGTATAAACGCGGTAATTTTTTTCAGGTTTTTGAATCTGTTTTTTGAATGCATGGTATTAAGCCTCCTATTCTGCTCCCATAAAAATCTCAGCGCCGCTGTCCGGCTTAAAGGTATAGACGGTATAGCCGTTATAGGACAGGATGCCGTCCTTTCCTTTGCCGTAGCAGCTGGACTGATACTGTGTACGTGCTGGTTTTCCGATATATTTTTTCAGATTGGCAAACGGTGCTTCATATTTTGCGGCTTTGCGTATTTTAGCGGTTTTTTCTTTGTTATACCTGCCGCCTGCATTGAAATAGAAGAATCTGCCATTTAACACGGTAATGCCGGTGGCCATTTCCCCGGTTTTGTCAAAATAAAAGTTCTTATCGTCAGCCCAGCCGCTGAGAGCTTTTCCGTCGGTGTCTGTGTAGTACTTTTTTATTGTACCGTCTGCGGATTCCACTCTGACGATTTTTCTGGAAGACGGCTGTACCAGCCATCCTTCCTGGCTGAATACATAATAATCTCCGTCAATGCGGCATTTTTGCACGGCTGCGTTCCCGTCTTTGCCAAAATAATAGGTCTGGCTCCCGTCGGTTATCCATTCTTCTGTCACGGGCTGTCCGTCTTCGTAATAACGGCAGTACCCGTCTTCCCGGACAAGCCCGTTTTGTTCCGGTGCGCCTGCCTGTCTGGAAATGGCTGTGATATCATGCGCGGCGCCTGATGCCGGAGCCGGGCATATCAGCACGCCGGCTCCGAATGCTGCTGCACAGATGACAGCACATGAAATGATTTTCTTCATGATTCTGTCTCCTTCCTGTTTTTTTCTGTTTGTTTTTCTGATTTTTTGGCTCGGTTATTCTGCAATACAAAGTATATACCCTATTGTTTAAAAAAGTCAACAATAAAAGATTATATTTGCAAAATGGTTTTATGCGGACATGAAAATATTCTTGACAAATTTTCCCATCCGTACTATGATGCTTTGAGAGCCAAATATTTTGATAATCAAACAATTTGACTTTCAAACAATATTCCGAAAATAAGGAGAATGAAAATCATGCTGGAAAAAATCGCAGAAATCGTAAAAGAACAGTTAAATACCGAAGCGGAGATTACCGAAGCAACTTCTTTCAAAGATGATCTCGGCGCAGATTCTTTGGATATTTTTCAGATTATTATTGTGAGGAGGAGAACAGGGAACTAATACAAACAATTATAGATCAAAACAGAGGTGTCGTAACGCTGAGTATTACCAGTCAAACAAAAGAAATTGACAGAAAGAAACAGAGCAATAATGTTTTTGAATATAAAAATGATATGGACTTTAGCACAATGTCTGCCAAGGAGATCGCCACGCTGTTGTCATATGTGTGCAGTTACAGTGAATGGTTTGGGCTGGCTGAGTTGGGATACCGTGTGGGAGAGTTCAGAGAATTTGACGGAAAAGAGATTATTTTATATTCTTGGGCAAATGCGGGGGACAAGTTATTTTTTATCCCGGCAGACCATGTGAACACTATATTAAAAAAGAAAGATGGAGAAGTTTGTCCTGTATATGTTAATAAAACAGGTGATATGGAGTTCTATAAATTGGAGAAAAAGCAGTTTGCTGACAGGACAGGTCAGATGAATACATCTCTGATCACAATAGATAATCTTGCAACGTGTTATATAGAATATTTTGTGAGGATTGGGGAGACAGAAAAGATATCAATAGAGGATCTCATAAAACTAGAGATACCGCCAGTAAAAAAAGACATGTTTGTAAGAGCTTTTACGCAAAAGATCGAAGAACTGCTAAAACAGGCAGAAAAGAAGGGAACTTATACTGTGCAGATTGGTGAATACGAATCAGTTTATTCAAATCAGGTCTGTATATCAGCCGCAGTCATCGGAAAACAGGATGCGTACTACATCAGATACCTGATCGTAGCATACGGAGATGATCAATATTATTTTTGGCCGGTAGGGTTTGGAATAGACGGCAGTCTTGAAGAATGTGCCAGCACAAAGCATGGTATGAACAGGACCTGTATTGAACGGACAAAACAGTTGAACAGGACAAATATAAAAATCGTCCTAGAGTGAAATAAATGAATAGAAGTATTCACACCTGCACAATTTACGTCCGCTATGGGCAATGGAAAGATATATATGATGGCAATAAAACAAAAACAACGACTTACATGGATGAGATGGGAGGCCTTGATTTAAGTGGAATATTGGGTGAAATCCTATTTTTAGGAATGTGTATATTGTTGACAGGATGTTTTGGCAGTCAGGAAGAAATAGAAGTACAAATGGGTAAGACAGAAGAATCATTTGCTTTGAAGGAAGAGCAAACGAAATGACAGCAGTATTGGTAAAGGGAGAATATATCTATCAGGTAAATCGGGTATCAGATCCTGAAAAAGATTGTATCTACGAGGAATTTGGTTAAATTTAAACAATGGGAGAAAATCAATGGAAAAAGTACAACCGCAAAGAACAGAACTATATACATATTTATATACTTATATGGAAGAACTATTTCAGGATTCATGCAGGGCAGTCCAGACAATCCTTGATATAGATTCAGGGAAAATCTGGAAGAACTTTCAGGCTGCTGTCCGTGAATGTCTGG
>OFHA01000868.1_pt1 | contig 23827 bp, 18 predicted proteins | sample 1521891 | NCBI WGS metagenome assembly OFHA01 (sample SAMEA3504089, study PRJEB24116) | mouse gut metagenome | biome: mouse gut; feature: mouse-associated habitat; material: faeces | place: Denmark | collected 2011
AGCGTATGCATCGGCTACCGCGCTGATCGACGACGCCAGAACGATGGTACAGCGATTTCCGGGTTCCATGCTCTGGCAGCTGTGCGGACGTGATACGGATCTGATGAACGCCAAAATGCCGTTTGACGCGGCCGAGGCAGGCGATCCGTGCGGACAGGCGCTTGTGGAGCGCTATATTCAGTATCTGGCAGACGGTATTACAGATCTTGCGAATATTTTCCGGCCGGATATCATCGTACTCGGCGGCGGTATCTGTGCGCAGGGTGAAAGACTGACAGGGCCGTTAAACCGCTATCTGAACGACAACTGTTTCGGGGCGGCGGTATCGTACGTACCGAAGGTCGTGACAGCGCAAAACGGCAATGGCGCCGGCATTATCGGAGCAGCGGCTCTTGTCGGAACAGCTTTGCGCACAGCAATGTAAAATCGGAGAGAAAAGGAAAGTATGTCAGTAGAAAATAACAGGATAGAAAACGATAGTACGTTAAAAAAAGAAATTTTGTTTCTGGATCCGGTATGCACTGAAAATATCTGGGGCGGAAGCCGGCTGAAAGAGGAATTTCATTATCCGTCTGCAGGAGAACAGACCGGCGAGTGCTGGGGGATTTCTGCGCACCCGAACGGGGATGGGACAGTGAAAAACGGTACGTTTGCAGGGATGCATTTATCTGAGGTATGGAACGCGCATCCGCAGCTGTTTGGCAGCGACGGCAGAGGAGAGTTTCCGCTGCTTGCAAAAATTATCGATGCCAGGGAAGATCTGAGTATTCAGGTACATCCGGATGACCGATATGCCAGAGAGCATGAAAACGGCGCTAACGGAAAGACAGAATGCTGGTATATCCTGGACTGTGATCAGCCAGCGTCTCTGATAATCGGCCACGAGGCCAGAACAAAAGAAGAGCTCATACAAATGATCGAAGAAGATCGATGGACGCAGCTGCTTCGCGAAGTGCCGGTTCAAAAAGGCGACTTTATTAAGATCGAGCCAGGAACGGTGCATGCGATCAAAGGCGGGTGTCTGATTTTTGAAACACAGCAAAACAGCGATGTGACCTATCGTCTTTATGACTATGGCAGGCTTAGCAACGGCAGGCCAAGAGAACTGCATCTGGACAAAAGTATCGATGTGATCAGAGTACCGGCTGCAGAGATGGATCAGTGCATCGTTTCTGCAGAAACCGTGTCGGAAAATCAGATGCATCAGCTGCTGGACTGCGACTATTTTACGATTTTTAAAATGGTTGTAAAAGGCGAAGCGAAGCTGGAACAGACGTATCCGTTTCTGGCGGTATCGGTACTGGAAGGCAGCGGTTTTATCGATGAACATCCGGTGCAAAAGGGGGATCATCTGATTCTTCCGTTTGGGTATGGCAGCGTATGTCTGAGAGGAGAAATGATGCTGATGGCATCGACGAAACGTTAGATGACGTGCCGCATGAACCTGCGGATTGCGTGGAGGCTTCCTGCGGACTCTGTCAAAGAGTCCGCAGGAAGACTTTGCGTTCTCAAGCCGCCGGTTTGTAAGCTGTCGGGGCTGCTGTCTTTTTTAGTCCTGGTTGTCTATAAGCGTACTTAAGAGCTGTCCATATCCCTGATTTTCCGCCAGTCTTTTTATTCCTTCCAGCGCTTCTTCTTTCGAATAATTGTGCGATTGAAGGAAAGCAGCGTCTTTTTCGCTTATGTATTGATAGAATAATATTGCTTTCAGGATATCTGCTTTCTGATCATAGTCCAGGCTTTCCAGCAGTACGTTTTCGGCTTCGTTGATGGAGCCGTGATCAGCCATTTCTTTTAATTTTTCTAACTCTTTTCCTGTAACGTCATACTTATTTTCTTTTGGCAGTTCTACCGATCGATATTGCTTTCCCAGTATGAGAGAGAACAGCACTCTGACGCATTCTTTGATGATACGCATGATATAGTCTTTTTCGTCGTTAAATTCCATTCCATAATTCCTCCTGAATAATAAGTGTCTGCTTGTATATTAGCATATTATTATAGATATGTATATAACATTCGGTTTAAAGCCGGATGAAACAATACAAAAAGTTTTGGGAATTACACGAGGAACCGATAGTTTTTATTTGAAAGCTGTTTACATTACGCGGGATACCGGTTATAATAGAACTATATGCATACAATTGCAGTTGTAGAGGGGTTGGATAAAGAACTCATATTTGAATGGAAAGGAAGGCGAAATGGGAGAAATCAGAAAATACATCTGCTCATGCGGGTATGAAAAAGATCTGCAGACGGGCGGCGGTCTGAGCGGATGTAATGTCAGGCGTATCGCGAAGCATTTCCCAAAAGAGACAGAGGCATTTTTAAAGGAACGTGAAGAAGGAAGAGTAAAGCGGTATATTATGGAAAATGAGATCTCGTATTGCGAAAGATGTCAGGAGGTTTATGCGGTGCCGGCATTTTCTTATACGAGAAAGGACGGATATACCTGCCATTTTCCGGGAAACTGTCCGGTATGCGGAGGCGTTGTTGTGCAGGCGGAAGAGGAAGAGTATATTGCATGTCCCAAATGCGGGAAAAGAATGCAGTATATGTTTGTAGGAGACTGGGATTAAAGTCTTGAAATACGAATCATTAGTTGTGAAAAAAACAAATACAGGGAGGTATTGTAATGGTTTTACAGCATAATATTGAGGCTTGGAATGCAAACAGAAATCTGAATATTGTCACGAAGAGGCAGTCAAAAAGTTCAGAAAAATTATCTTCGGGTTATAAAATTAACCGGTCTGCAGACGACGCGGCAGGGCTGACGATCAGTGAAGGAATGCGCAGTATGATACGCGGTCTGAACCGTGCGTCGGATAATGCGGAGGACGGATATTCTCTGCTGCAGACGGCGGACGGAGCATTAGAGGAAATACATAGTATTTTGCAGCGTGGCCGCGAATTGTCGGTACAGGCGGCGAACGATTCCAATACAGATATCGACCGGCAGGCCATTCAGTCCGAAGTGGACGAGCTGCTCAAGGAAATTAACCGTATTGCGGATACGACTGAATTTAATACATTAAAGCTGCTGGATGGAAGTAAGTCCGGGGACCCAACGATTACTCCGTTTATGCGGGCAGGTACTTCCGACGTGATGCGCGAAGGCGTACAGCGGGTCAATCCGGGTGTGGCGACCAGTCCGACGTCTTCAGGAAGAGCGGTCGGAGCCAATCCAATCGACGAAGCGCAGCTGCAGACATTACTGACGAATGATATTGTGCCAAGAGCTGTGGACGGCATTTTAAGTACATTTAGAAATACGTTTGGCAGTAATCCCAATGTCAGTCTTACGATTGGCGGGCAATTGTACGATCAGAATTCGGATACACTGGCGTATGTACAAAACAGATACAGCTTTGACGCATCCGGAAAAATCTTAGGGATGGAGCTGAATCTCTCGGTGAACCTGAATACGCTGGAAGCAGATGCAAACGGAAGGTTAACTCCGGCCAGTCAGAAAGAGCTGGAAGGTACGATTGCACACGAGATGATGCATGCGTTTATGGATGACGTGCTTCCCAACGGGATGATTGGCATCAATAGTCAGGGAATTATAGACAGGACCAATCAGTTTCCGAAATGGTTTAAGGAAGGTATGGCGCAGACTGCGGCAGGAGGCTGCTCCAATTATAACGACTGGGTAAACGGCGGACTCGGATTAAATGAAAACACGCCGGAAAGCGGGATCAGCGCAGCAGTTATGAGCTCGTCGAATAAGCTGTCCAGCGGAACGACAGCGTCCAGTTACGGAACCGGTTATCTGGCCTGTATGTATCTGGGATATCTTGCAGACGGTACGAATAATGTCAGCTCAGCGGCAATTGGAGGCGGTCTGGATAAAATGCTCTCAGAGATTCAGGGCGGCAAGTCGCTCAATGAGGTAATCAATGAGATTTCAGGCGGAAAATATACGTCGATGAGCGATTTTCAGAGAAAATTTGGAGACGCAGATTCCGCGCACTTTATTCATCTGTTATTGGCAGAAGCCGGAACGACGGGCAGCGGCAGTGTCATTGCGCCGAATCTGGGCACTCTCGATGTATTGGATCATGTGAACGCGGCGCCATCTCCGACGAAACCGTATAATGTGGATTTTACAAAGGTATTTACGCCGTCAAATGCGAATACGTTCACTGGAGGAGGCAGCGGAGGATATAATGGAAACGGGCAGGCGCTGAAGCTGCAGGTCGGCTCGCTTGGGCATCAGGGATTTGGAATATCGATCGATGACGCGCATACAGACGCGCTGGGACTGGGTACGGTATCGATGATGAGCTATGAAGAAGCAGGCACCGCGATCCAGGATTTCGACTATGCGATAGACATGGTGTCTGGCAACCGTTCTTCTATCGGCGCGTATATGAACCGTCTGGAACATACCATGGCCAATGTGGATAATATTTCAGAGAATACGCAGGCAGCTGAAAGTCTGCTGCGTGATACGGATATGGCGGAAGAAATGGTAGAGTATTCAGCGGCAAATATTATCGCGCAGGCAGGACAGTCAATGCTGGCGCAGGCAAATCAGGGCAAGCAGGGAATTCTGCAGCTGTTGCAGTAAGTAAATAAAATGTGAAAAGGGACGGCCTCCCGGACGGTTCTGCGCCTGGCGCAGAGTTGTTCGGGAGGCCGGTATCGTAAAGCATAAACGACGTTACTTTTTATGCGGATGATGCAGCAGATGGGAAGCAAGATCTTTTCCAAGAAAATAGACCCTTCGGTAATAAGTAAATGTGGATATCAGTACAAATCCGATGCTGATGCCAAACAGCGTCGAGGCACATTCCCCAGCGTCTCTCCACATGGCGGCAGTATCTTTTAGCAGAAAATTTACCGCTGTACTGTAGATCAGTCTGCCGGGGGTGAGCGGGATAATTGCCGGATATAAAAAGACTGTGGACGGCATCTTAAATTTCATCGCCATAATCTCTGCGTAAAGAGAAGCAAACATTGCCGCCAGCAGCGAATAAATAAGTCTGGAGTCGATCATTTCCAGCAGAATCAGATAACAAAGACGGGTCAGCGCTCCGCCAAGGCCGGCCCATGCCAGATATCGTGTCTGCATCTGAAACTTTAATCCAAATCCAATCGAAGCAAAGAAAGATAATAAAATCAGTTTTATACTTTCAGCCATTGTACCGCGTTTCCTCCAAACATATAAATACTTAAAACCAGGCCGACAACAATGGCCATGGATTCCAGCACTACTTTTAAAAATTCCAGAATACCGTTCATTTCGTTGCCGCAAAGGATATTCCGTACGGCGTTAACCAAAGAGATACTCGGTATCATTTTCATGCTGTTTGTGATAACGATAATAAAATAGTTTTGTCCGATTCCGACCTTGATAAACAGAAGTGCCAGAGAGCCGGCAGCCCACATGCAGATCGTATTCGCGACGATCTGATTAATATTGCGTCTGTCAAAATATTCAGACAGCCAGTACAATACAAACGTATTCAAAGATACCGCAAGCATATCTGAAAAGCTGCCGCCATAAATAAAGCATAAGGTGGACATGGAGATCAGATGGCCGAAGATAATAGCCGCTGTAGGGAAATTTTTAACATTTTTAGCTTCGGCAAGCAGATCGGACAATGTTTCAGGGGGAGGTGTTTCCGCGCACACTTTTCGGGAAAGCTGGTTAAAACGGTTCAGCTTTTCCAGGTGATTGGAGTGAGAATGCACGCTGAGCTGTCTTGTTCCGGAAACATCATCTTCAGATTTGGCGCCAATCATGATCAGACTATTGAGTGAAAATATACTGATAGAGTGCAGATGATAGCTCCTGCAAATGCGGTACATGGTATCGTTTACACGTTCCAGGTTGGCTCCGACAGCCAGCATGTTACATCCAAGGCTGGCTGCAAAATCAAGTATGTATTCAATGTCAGTCATGATAAGTACCTCCATAAAGAAACCTTCCGTAAATATCGCACTCATTATATAACATTTATATCTATGTAACAAGGGTAATATGTTGAAATCATTTTTCGCGCCTGACCGGTATCATCGTGCAAATTTACTAAATATATCTTATTTGCGTCTTTATCGGCAGGCGCGAAATTGTGCGAAAATGTGATACAATAGAAAGAGTTATAAAGATCGCAGCAGCATCATATGATATTCTTCGTCTTTGATGATGCGTGCCAGCACGGCGTTGACGTTTTCATCCCGTATCATTTTCATATGCATCCGGTACTGATTTGCGGCGGCCTGTTCCGCTTCGATATCTGCGGCAATCATTTTTTCAATCTGTTCCGGAAGCGTCAGATATTCCGGTGTCCAAAGGCGCATTCTGCCATTGGGCTGTTTTGCCGCAAAATCTGCTTTTCCGCCAAGCAGATGAATCAGTTCTCCAAGTTTCTGCAGGTGCATCATTTCAGCCATGGCAATGCCAAGGATGGTTTTGGCCAGCTGACAGTGCGTACAGGCCATTCGGTTTTCGTTGTTAATGTATTGTGTAATTGCAGAAAGTTCGGATACGGCTCCGCAGTAATCGATGCTTAACAGATTTGCGTAAACCTGATTTTTTTCTTTTACCTGAATGGGCGGATACGGAAGGTCTGCCATAGCCGGCCGGATACCTGAGAAATTACATGAATTTGTCAAAAGACTGGTTGTTTCCTGCATAAAAATCTGCTCCCATTTGATTCCTTTTTATAATATATTGGAATCGGGGGAGCAGGTGACAGTTTTTTGATTTTTATTTGTTTATGCAGCAGTGTTTGAATTTTTTACCGGAACCGCATGGACACGGATCATTACGGCCGATTTTTTTTGTACTGCGTATATATGGCTCATTGTCGGATTCGTCGGTTATCTGGATACCGGTTGCATGGATTTTTTCCATTGGGTATCTTTCATAAAATTGTCCGTCGTAGAAGAACGGCTGCAAACGCTGATAGGTTTTCAAAAGGCGCTCTTTTAAAAAATGAATTTTAGGTTCGTTTTCGAGCTTTGGAATAAAAGCGGCGATTTTTTCATATTCGCGCGGGTGATGGTGTTTTAGGATGTCAGCCTGCGCAAGTATTTCTTCACGCTGTTCGATCATGCACAGCTGCAGATCAGTGATGGCAAACTTCTGCATCATTTTATCTTCGTCCTCATCTTCCTCTTCGTCAAAATCATGGAACAGCTCCAGATAAGAGACGAGAATGTCGTCGATACGGGAATCGGCACATACGCGCTGAAAATCAAAAAGTTCTCTGGCTGTCTGTATTTCTTTGAGTTCCGACGGCTCTGAACAGTAGTTTGAAACGAACGTAAAGATTTCGTCGATACAGTCATATTCTTTGGACGGATAGGCGGCTTCGGTACATGCGTTTGCGATCAGCTGGACAATACGTGTGAAAAACTCTTTGACATAGATGCTGTATTGCCTGATAAAGCGGCACAGGCTGTCCAGAATATCAAAAAGCGCGTCTGCGTGGCCGTAATAATTCATCGATATCAGACCGAAGTATGCTTCTGTAATTTTAGGGATATCCTCTCTCGTCCAACGGATGTCCTGCTTCACAAGCCGCATCAGGATGGAAATGCCTTCCTCATAGAGATGATTGTCGTCACAGGCAGATCCATACATCAGCAAAAAGTCTGTATCCATGCATCCAAGCGCATAAGCGTTTTTGCATGCAGCGAATGCTTTTTGCGTAAAGCCGCGTTCCTTGTAGGAAAAAGCGAGAACCATCTGATACCATTGATTGTCGGGATCCTTGCTGACCAGCAGCTCGGCATTTTTTACCGCTTTGCCGGTATTGCCGCAGCGGCGCTGCGCCATAATCAGCAGATATAAAAAGTGGATATCTTTGGGAAAGCGGTTCCATGCTTCTTCACAGCAATCCCGGTATAAGGTGAGATTTTTTTCCTTGCGGTACTTCTGGATCTGTTTTAACATTTTTACCGCTAACGGATCGCTGAGAGGAGGAAAGGAAGGCCCGGCTGATTTGCTTTTTGCGTTTTTCAGACGTTCGTATGCCTGTCTGATCTCCTGAAACTTTTGCGGGTCAGATTCCGGAGAATGCAGACGAACCATTTTAAAATATGCTTTTTTTATTTCTTCCGGGGATGCTCCCTGTGTAAGACCGAGTATGCGATAGTCGGTATTCATTCCTGTTTTTCCTCCGGTTCTGTCATTTGCCTTGTAACGGCAGGATGTAATTACGGTTGCCTGGTTTGTGCCGCCAGCTCGTCCAGCAGATACATCAGATCAGATTCGCAGACTTTTGCAAGCTCCGGATCATCTAATATAAGAGCCTGTTTCAGCTCATAGACAGCCGTTTCCAGATCGTCCTTCACCAGCTTATCGTTATGGACGAGAGGATCGTTCAGCATTTTTTCGGCACGACGTATAATGGTACGGAATTCAGCTGCATTCGGAGCGTCCTTCCATTTGCTGACATCGATCAGTTCTTCCTCTGGCGTCGTTTCCTGCATCATATTAATCTCGATGGAAGCGTCCGCGCCGGTGCTTGGGATCGTAGCTGTTACATTCAGCATACCGTTCAGGTTGTAGGAAAACTCGACATTAATACGCTCTGCTTTGGCTTTTTTTGGAGGAATTCCATGGACTTCAAAATCTCCCAGAAAATGATTTCTGCTGGCGGCGCTGCTTTCCCCCTGATAGATTTCGATATGAGCGACGGTCTGGTTGTCGCTGCTTGTAAAATAGGTCTCGCTGCGTGTCACTGGTATGGTGACGTTGCGTGGGATGACAACTGCCATACGGTCTACGGAATACTCGTCGATGACGCGGATGCCGAGCGTATAAGGGTTGACATCTGTAATAATAATGCTGTCTTCCGGCTGAATGCTTCCCTCGATAATACCAGCCTGGATAGCGGCGCCTTCTGCGACCGCATAGTCGGGATTGACAGCCTGTGCAGGTTCCATTTTAAGATAATGTCCAATATCTTTTGCGACAAGCGGCATTCTTGTGGAGCCGCCGACTAAGATCACACGGTCGATTTCTTCCGGAAGAATACCGCTGTCGGCTAATACGACATCGATTGGCGGATGTGTCCGGTCGATCAGTTCCTTTGTCATTTCTTCAAAGGTTTCCACCGTAATCGTTTCATCCAGAGCAAGCGGTTCTCCGGATTTTTCAGCGATCATTGGAATCAGTATGTGATAAGAATGATCTTTGCTCAGCGCTTTTTTGCATCGTTCGGCCTCTTCTTTCAGCTTCACCATCGCGAAGTTATCGGCGGTCAGATCGACGTGGTATTTATTTTGGAATTGTTCGATCAGCCAGTTCATTATTTTTTCATCAAAATCTTTTCCGCCCAGCTGGTTATCTCCGCTGCTGGCTTTTACTTCCAGTACGCCGTCAAACATTTCCAGCAAAGTCACGTCAAAAGTACCGCCGCCCAGGTCGTATACCAGGATATGACTTTCTTCTTCCATATGCTCCAGGCCATAGCTCAGAGCGGCTGCAGTCGGTTCGTTTAAAATACGCATGACTTCCAGACCAGCTTTTTTACCTGCTTCTACAGTAGCCTGTCTTTGCAGATCGTCAAAATAAGCCGGCACTGAGATAACGGCACGGTTTATTTCTGTTTTTAAATATTTTGAAGCATAAGTTTTGACATATTCCAGCAGTTTTGCGGAAAGTTCTACCGGCGTATAGGAGTCCTCGCCTAACGAAATCGTTTCGTTTGTGCCTATTTTACGTTTGACTTCTATCGCGGTTTTTTCTGGTGACAGCAAATATTGCGCCCGTGCTTTTTCGCCGATGACAAATTCGCCGGTTTCATCGATTCCTACGGCGGACGGGGTGATAATCTCATTTTCCAGATTGAAGATCATCAGTGGTTTTCCGTTCTGAATGACGGCGGCTTCTGTTGTAGATGTACCAAGATCGATTCCGATTACTGTATTCATGTGTTCTCCTGTTTCCGGCAGTATGCCTGTAACCGCATGAAGCGGTGGGATTTTTGTTTATGGTTGCGTAGCAGATGTGTGACTGCCCGTGGACTGTTATTCTGAAACTTTTATAAAACGATACGCGGCGGCCTGTGCTTTTTTACGAACTTTTCCTTTGTACAGATATCCGCAGCGGTAGATTTCAGCAATCTTTTTATCTAAAGCAGGATCGGAGGTGTCTGTGGCTTCGATTATATCATGCAGATCATAATCTACGCTGACACCGCATGCGTTTATGAGACTGATCGCACAGGAACGCTGATAATGCTCCAGCGCTTGTTCCATCAGCGCGATCTGTGAAGTCCACGCCTCGTCTTTGGATGCTGCAAAATGTTTGAGATTCCAGAATTGTTCCTGATAGGCTTCAAACAAATCCAGCAGCAGATGTTCTGTCTGTCTGGCTTCCCGCAGGCGCGCTGCAGCGCTGTCCTCGTCGGATTTTTTTTCAGCCCATTCGTCCAGCAGATCTTCGATAGCCATGTCATGCCTGTGTACGTCCACCTGCAGCTTTTGAAGATCCTGGCTGAGGTTTGTTTCCAGATGGCGCATATTCTGCTGTAAACTCTGCCCATGCGCCAGGATGGTCTGGGAAGAACATTCGTTGGATTGCTGCAATTGCCGGATGTTCTGCGCTGATTCGTTCAGAGCATCCAGTTTCTGATTCACGGAGGCAGTATCCTGCGTCAGAGCAGCCAGCTGTTCTTCCAGCCGGCGAAAAAGGATGTCCTGATTTTTGGATCTGAAAAACATATGTGCTCCCTGCCTTTTCTTTCATTATTTTATATAATAGTGTCCTGTAAAGTCTAAAACTGTATCAAAGCCGTTAATTAATCAATATAGTAGTTTGTATCCTCATAAATTCTATATATGGTATTTATATTTTTCGTTATACAAAACTGTACCAAAATAGCAGTATATGAGGCTGAATGATACCGTGATTTGTTCGTTTTTATTGTATAAAAGATCGACTGTATGTGTCAAAAACAATATTTTGGTACAGTTTTAGACTTTACAGGGCAATAGTTGTAAATGTGAATATTTTTTTTGTTTTATTTTATTATAATAGTTCTAAGTATGAATAATTTTTGGAATTATTTTATTATCATTGTTGTAATATAATAATTACTTTTTATTTCTGATTTTTTGTGTTTATTATAACGTATGCTCCTATCATTTACTATTACAAAATAGCGGATAATGAGAGAAAAATCAAGTGATTTTTAAAGATTTATCAACGAATTTGACAGTTGCGGAAGGTTTGTACCGGTATATGCATGGCAGCAATGTTTGCGTTCAAAACGAATGATGGTTATTATCGGAATCACTTTTTCAACGATAGGACTTATCTGTATTTCTGCCTGCATACAAGCAATTTTTATTTTAGAAGAAATGTAGAAGAATCATTATTTTTGTGATATGATGACATAGGACATCAGTGGTGAGGATTTTATTTAGAAAGGAGCAGTCATGACAGAGAATGAAATACGCCAGACGGCAATGCGGCAATCTGCGATCGATTTAAATTGTCAGCCGGATGATTTTCTTAAATCAGAAAACGTAATGGTGTATTCGAAAACAAATCCGGCAGCCAGAAAATATCTGGAATTGCCATTTGCCTGCAATCTGGTGTCGTATGGTACGAATCTGGTCGCTTCTGTACAGGAGCAGTACGAGGAGATTGTAAGACGTTATATCGATACATGCAGGCCGGAGCATTGTTTTGAGACGCCGAATCTGCATTTGCTGGATCAGGCATTTCAGCCATACGGCCAGCGCGTATGTTTTATGGCAGAATATTTTCTGCCGGTTCCGGCGCTGTTAAAACAGACAGACTGTGGGTACGAGCTGCGCGTGATGCAGCAGACAGATTTTGCGGATCTGTATGTGGATGCCTGGAGCAACGCGCTGTGTGAAAAAAGAAAAGAGCTGGATGTGCTGGGCGTCGGTGCGTTTGATCATGGAGAGCTGGTCGGCCTTGCCGCCTGTTCTGCCGATTGCGATACGATGTGGCAGATTGGCGTAGACGTGTCAGAAGATTATCGCAGACAGGGAATTGCGCGGGCACTGACAGGGAAACTGGCGCTTTTGATTTTAGAAAGGGGCAGGACACCGTTTTACTGCGCTGCCTGGTCAAATCTGAAATCGGTCAGAAATGCGATTTCCAGCGGTTTTCGGCCGGCATGGGCAGAGCTTACGGTAAAACCGCAGCAGCTGGTGGACGAGATAAACAAAGTAGAAAGCGTCCGGGGCAAAACAGCGACAGAAACAGTATGTTAAAAAAGAACGATCAAGGAGGATATAATATTTATGGAATATATTTATAAGACAAAGGGAACCTGTTCGACACAGATTAAATTAAACATCGACGGTGACGTAGTCACGGATGTTTCGTTTACCGGAGGCTGCAACGGAAATCTCAAAGCGATTCCGGCGCTTGTCAATGGGCTGACCGTGGATGAGATTGAGAAAAAACTGTCCGGAATTACATGCGGGTTCAAACAGACATCCTGCGGCGATCAGCTTGCAAAGGCATGCAGAGAAGCGTATGAATGTCAGAAAAATGCATAACGGACCGGTTTGCCGACAGATCTCTGGCTGGCGGATGTGGGTCATATTTTATCAATGATGTGGAAACTGATAAGAAAAACCAGACGGAAACTTTGTGTTTTCGTCTGGTTTTTCTGTGTTCTGACATCCTTTTTTCTTTCCGGTCAATTCCTGCGGAGTATTTAACGAAAGAATTGTCTGGTCGTTAAAAATGTCAGCAATCTGATATTTTTCTGTATAATCTGATATAACAATCCATGCCAAACAAATAAAATAGCAATATCGTTGTCCGCACGTTTTATTCGGACGAATTGCAGCGAACAACGTTAAAAAATGTAAAACAGGAGGAATCAGATGCAGAACATATATTTTACAAATGAAGACGGAACATTTTCGATCGAACAGCCGGAAAATTATAGTTATCTGTATTTTCCGATTGCCGGAGAGCAGGGAATAAAGAGTTCTATAACGCCAAACCTGGGCGGGGATATTAAAATCAGCCAGAACGCTTTTTTAATGGAGCCGGTCAGTGTGGAAAATCTGCACAATAACCGTTCGGGCAGAAATTTTTGGTGCAGAATGGCGGATGGAGGCTGTTTTTCCGCAGCAGGGGCGTCTGTCTGGCAGGAAAGCAGAAAATTTACAAAGGAACAGGATGGCAGTGTGCTGACGGCTGGACTGATGTGGCATACGATAACGAGAACATCCTGCCAGTATCCACTGCAGGCAGAAGTGACGTCTTTTGTACCGCTGACGCATGCTGTCGAAGTCATGCGGGTCACGCTCTGGAATACGGGAAACGAAGCGCAGACGCTGACGCCTGCGGCGGTGATTCCGATATTTGGCAGAAGCGCGGACAATATACGGGACCACAGGCATGTCACATCTTTGTTACATTGTATCTGGACGACCGATGATGGCGTATGCGTAAAGCCGACACTGTCTTTTGATGAACGCGGACACCGCAGAAATGACCTGATTTATTTTGTATGCGGAGCGGATGGAGAAGGACGAAAACCAGCCGGATTTTATCCGGTTGCACAGGATTTTATCGGAGAAGGCGGGAGCTATACAAATCCGGCACAAATCAGGGAAAACGCGGCAGGTGTGGCGGCAGGATACAAGACGCAGGGAAAGGAAGCCACAGGGGGCATTCGGTTTGATGAAATCTGTCTGGCGCCGGGGGAGCGCGCCGTATATACGATTGTGATGGGAGTGACGGACAGAGAGGAACAGATTTCCCAAATAATGGACGCATTCCGCACGGCAGAACAGACAGCTGCCGCATTGCGGCAGGTCAGAGAATACTGGCAGGAAAAAGTAAATGTTCGCTACCATACGGGCAGCAGTACATATGACCGGTTTTTAAGATGGGTGAGTTTTCAGCCCCTGTTAAGGCGGATTTACGGGTGTTCGTTTCTGCCGTATCATGATTATGGCAGAGGAGGCAGAGGATGGCGGGATTTATGGCAGGACTGCCTGTCGCTGCTGATGATGGATCCCGGCGGTGTGCGCCAGATGATTGTGGATAACTGCGGCGGCGTCCGTATCGACGGTACGAACGCTACCATTATCGGAGAGAAACAGGGCGAATTTCTTGCAGATCGTAATGGGATTGCGCGAGTCTGGATGGATCACGGTGTGTGGCCGTTTCTGACGATAAGGCTGTATATGAACCAGACTGGCGATGTGGAGATCTTGAGGCAAAAAGCAGTTTATTTCAAGGACGAACAGGCAAAACGTGGGTGTGGTCTGGATACCCATTGGGACAGCTCTTATGGTGTGCGGCTCAAAGATCAGAACGGGGCCGTATATCAGGGAACGATTCTGGAGCATCTGTTGCTGCAGCAGCTCTGCGCATTTTATGAGGTCGGAGAACACAACCATATCCGGCTGCGCGGCGCGGACTGGAACGATGCGCTGGATATGGCACCTGACAAGGGGGAGAGCGTGGCATTTACCTGTGCGTATGCAGGCAATCTGATGCAGCTGGCGGATCTGCTTGCGCTTCTGGCGGAACGGTACGGCTGGGAAAGCGTGGAGCTGCTGGAAGAAATGGAAGTATTGCTGCAGGAGGATCCTGCGGTTTATGACAATCGCTGCGCAAAGCAGGAGCTGCTGCAACAGTATCTTCAAAGCGTCGTTCATCAGGTCAGCGGAGGCCGTATTACAGCAGATGTCAGCAGGCTGGCAGAAAATCTAAGGCGAAAAGCAGTGTGGATGCAGGAACATATCCGTAAAACGGAGTGGATACAGGGCGATCAGGAGGGCTGGTTTAACAGCTACTACGATAACCATGGAAACGCCGTTGAGGGCTGCTTTACAGATGGCGTACGCATGATGCTGACCGGACAGGTGTTTGCAATCATGAGCGGGACGGCGGATCCGGAGCAGACAAAACAGATCTGTAAAAGCGCCGATCATTATTTATATGATGCGAAAGCCGGCGGCTACCGCCTGAATACAGATTTTAAAGAGCAAAAATATGATATGGGAAGGATGTTTGGATTTGCCTATGGAGAAAAGGAAAACGGAGCCGTTTTTTCTCATATGACCGTAATGTACGCAAACGCGCTGTATCAGCGCGGGTTTGTCAGAGAAGGATACCGTGCGTTACAGACGCTGGCGGATACTGCAATGAACTTTACCGTGAGTAAAATCTATCCGGGTATACCGGAATATTTTAACCGGGATGGCAGAGGCATGTATCATTATCTGACCGGCGCGGCAAGCTGGTATATGCTTACGATGGTGACGGAAGTGTTTGGCGTACGCGGAGAAATCGGAGATCTGGTCATACGTCCAAAGCTGTTAAAGGAACAGTTTGACGAACAGGGGGACGCATGGATTTGTCTGACGTTCGCTAATAAGCGTTTCCGGGTCGTTTTGCATAATCCGGACAGGCTGACGTATGGGGCATATCAGGTTATGGAAGCAGCCTGCGACGGCGTCGGACTGCAGATACAGCGGTCATCTGCGGTTTTGGAAAGGAGCAGGATCAAAGAGCTGACAGGCAGTATATGCAGCATTGAGGTTACTTTGGGCCGTCGTCTGTAAAACAGCCGTTTACCAGGAGGTACGATAAAACTTATCTCTGTATTTTTTCGGAGTTAATCCAACGGATTTTTTAAACGTCTGGATAAAATGGCTCTGAGAGGAAAAAGCCAGATAATTTGCGATTTCAATCAGACTGTAGTCGGAATATTTCAGCAGATGCTGCGCCTTTTCGATTTTCTTTTCGCTAATGTAGCTGCTGATCGCAACACCCAGCTCCTGCTTAAAAAGCCTTGACAAATAGCTTGGAGACAGACTGGTATAAGCTGCGAGTTCCTCTATCGTAATACGGCTGTTTAAATGATTATAAATATAGTCCATACATCGAATGACAGGTTTTGATATTACGCTTTCTTTTTTCAGAAGCAGCATTTTGCCTGTATAGTCCAATACCATGCTGTCATGCAGTCTGCAGATGACGGGAATGGACGTACAGGCATCCATCTTTAATATGTAAAAATCACTCAGGCGGTAAGCCTGTTCCAGTTCCATCCCAGCCTCTACACAATGCCGGACAATCATGGCGACAGTTACGACAAAATGATATTTCATATTGGTCAGCGGATCCGGAGAAAGCACTCCCATGCCGTTTGGACTGGCAAACGTATTCTGACGGCAGTTTTCCTGCACAAAGTTAATATCGCCGCTGCTTACGGCATTATAAAACGCATATTCTTCTTCTAACGGGCGGTGAGAACGGGATTCTTCCGCGTCCAGGAGTTCCCTCTGCTGCCATTCTTTTTGTAAATCCATAAGATCTTCCTTTCGTAATTCAGACTCTCAGGTACAGAATTGTTCTGTCAGTAATAATTTATGGAAAACAGTGCTGCTGCCTGTATGTTTCAGGTTGACATATTATAGCATGAATTTGACATTTTTGTACATAGTTTTGTATAAGAAAATCTGTAAAAACGATAAACTGGTTACTGTTCACAGGTAAACCTGCAAACAGCAACGAAATCCAGCCATTAGAATTTTGCAGCGGGTGCAAAGTCCTGGCGTGAACAGTAACATAAATGGAATATTGTTAACAGACAGGCATGACAGCAGCCTGAACACGGAATAAGGAAGGGTGATTATGAGATTTGGATATTTTGATGATGAAAAACGCGAGTATGTGATCGATCGGCCGGATACTCCTGCGCCATGGGCAAATTATCTTGGCTCGCCAGAGTACGGCGCTCTGATTTCAAACCAGGCAGGCGGGTACAGCTTTGCAAAGTCGGGAGCAAACGGCAGGATTCTCCGGTATATTTTTAACCAGTCTGACCAGCCGGGCAGGTATATTTATATCAGAGATCATGATACAAAAGACTACTGGTCTGCATCCTGGCAGCCGGTTGGAAAAGATCTCGGGGAATATCAGAGCGAATGCCGTCATGGTACCGGATATACGAAGATGACAGCTGATTATAGCGGCGTTCGATCGCAGGTTACGTATTATGTTCCATACGGGCAGTCGTATGAGGTCTGGGCGCTGCGTATTACAAACTGTTCCAAAGTACCGAGAAATCTGCGTGTTACCGGATATGCGGAATTTACCAATAACAGCAATTATGAACAGGATCAGGTAAATCTGCAGTATTCGCAGTTTATTACCAGGACGGTATTTCATGAAAACCGCATCATTCAGAAAGTACACGGTAATCTGGACGGGGTGGAAGAAGGCAAAGACGTAGATGACAAAATTATGACGGAACGGTTTTTCGGATTATCGGGGGCAGCCGTGTCCTATTATTGCGGAGATAAGGAAAAGTTCCTGGGACGCTATCACGGGTATGCCAATCCTGCAGGCGTGACAGAAGGAGCGTCCGACGGAATGCTTGGATATAACGAAAACGGCTGCGCGGCGCTTGCGGCGGATTTGTCTCTTGCGCCGGGTGAAACAGGATATCTGGCATTTGTTCTTGGTATGCACTATGACGCAGAGGCAGCAGAGATTTTAAAACGGTATGAAGCTCCTTTACAGACGTGTGAAAAAGAAGTAGAAGAGCTGATTACATACTGGCATGAACAGCTGTCGCATTTTCAGGTGAAAACGCCAAGTCCGGAATTTAATACGATGATCAATACGTGGAATGCGTATAACTGTTTTATGACATTTATCTGGTCGCGCGCAGCGTCATTTACTTACTGCGGTCTTCGCAACGGATATGGATATCGGGATACCGTACAGGATATTCAGGGGATTATTCATCTGGCGCCGGAAATGGCGGTGGAAAAGATCCGGTTTATGCTGTCCGCACAGGTGCATCATGGAGCAGGTCTGCCGCTTGTAAAATTTACACATCGCCCCGGATCTGAAGACACGCCTGAGGATGAGTCTTATGTGAAAGAAACCGGACATCCGGCATATCGGGCGGATGACGCGCTCTGGCTGTTTCCGACGGTGTACAAATATGTCGCGGAAACCGGACATCTGGATTTTATGGACGAAGTGATTCCGTATGCGGATCAGGGAGAAGATACGGTTTATGAGCATTTAAAAAAAGCAGTGGATTTTTCCATGAATCACCTGGGGATTCATGGGATGCCGGCAGGATTGTATGCGGACTGGAACGACTGTCTGCGGCTTGGAAAAGATGGAGAATCTGTATTTGTCGCTTTTCAGTTATATTATGCAATGTCAATTTTAACGGAGTTTGCGCAGTATCAGAAAGACACCGGCTATCTTGCCTGGCTTCTGGGTGTCCAGGAAAAGCTGGGCACAGACATACAGAAGCTGTGCTGGGATGAAGACCGGTTTATCCGTGGATTTACCCAGCAGGGAGAAATCATTGGTAAACGGACAGATCCGGAAGCAAATCTGTGGCTGAATCCGCAAAGCTGGAGCGTGATTAGCGGGCTGGCAGACAGCCGGCAGGCAAAGCTGGCGCTGGATAAAGTGTACGAAGAGCTCAATACGGAATATGGAGCTATGTTAATGACGCCGCCTTATCACAGGCATGCTTTTGACGGCGCGCTGGCGGTTATTTATAACGCCGGAACAAAAGAAAACGCAGGTATTTTTTCGCAGTCCCAGGGCTGGCTCATTCTGGCCGAGGCGCGCTGCGGACATGGAGATCGTGCGTTTCAGTATTTTATGGAGAACGCTCCGGCAGCGCAAAACGATCGTGCGGAAATCCGTAAGCTGGAACCGTACTGTTACGGGCAGTTTACCGAAGGAGCGGATAGTCCGCATTTTGGACGGTCGCATGTACACTGGCTGACAGGAACGGCGTCTACGGTTATGACGGGGTGTGTGGAAGGCATTCTGGGAATGCGCCCGGATTTTTACGGATTGAAGATCGAACCGGCAGTTCCTGCCTGCTGGGAAAGATTTGAGATCGAAAAGGACTTTAGAGGAAAGCATTTACATATTACGGTCCACAATCCAAAACATCTGCAGTCCGGATGTCAAAGGCTTACGGTGAACGGTACTGTGCTGGAAGGAAATTATGTGCCGGAGGAGAAGATGACGGCTCAGACAGAAATTGTTTTGGAAATGTAGCAGAAAGAAGTTCTGACTAAAAAATCATAATTAAGAAACTGTGATATGTGATAAAAAACTGCAGTAAGAGACCAGATAGAAACAGGACATGATTTTGACATTTTTAGAGTGCTTTTAGTATATTTGGAGGAATGGATTTTGCTATGATACAGCTATCAGGCAGCAATGCTTAAAAATTTTTTTAAAGGAGGAGTTAGAAATGAAGAAGAAAGTGGTTAGTATTTTACTCGCGGCAATTGTTGCGGCAGGTACGGCGGCATGCGGCGGTGGAGCGGACGCAAACGGGAATGCTGACGTAAAGACAGATGCGGACGCAGGCGGGGATGCAGATGCAGAGCAGGACGGTACGGATGCAGTTTCGGATACGGATGAAGGAAAGGTAATTAATATTTACAGCTGGAATAACGAATTCAGTCAGCGTGTGCAGGCCGTATATCCGGAAGTAAAAGAAACGTCTTCAGACGGTACGGTTACATATTTAAAAGACGGAACGGAAATTCACTGGATCATTAATCCGAATCAGGACGGCGTTTATCAGCAAAAACTGGACGAGGCGCTTTTGAATCAGGCAGACGCGGCAGCGGACGATAAAGTGGATATCTTTTTATCAGAAACGGATTATGTATATAAATATACCGACGCAGACGCGGATGTTGCAATGCCTCTGACAGATCTTGGCATCGATCCGGAAAAAGATCTGGCAGATCAGTATGAATTTACGAAGGTAACGGCTTCAGATGGTAACGGTGTGCAAAGAGGTTCGACCTGGCAGTGCTGTCCGGGGCTGCTGGTATATCGGCGGGATATTGCAAAAGATGTGTTCGGTACGGATGATCCTGAAGAAATCGGCGCGAAGGTAAAAGACTGGGATACGATGAAGACGACAGCGGCAGAACTCAAAGAAAAGGGATATTATACATTTTCTTCTTACGCAGATACGTTCCGTCTGTATGGCAACAGTATCTCACAGCCATGGATGAGCGCTGGTGAAACTGTGCTCAGGGTAGACCAAAAGATTATGGACTGGGTCAGCGACTCTAAAGAATGGCTGGATGCCGGGTATCTGAATAAGACCGTAAAAGGACAGTGGAATGACGACTGGAACAAGGCGATGTCGTCAGAATCCGAAGTATTTGCGTTTCTGTTTCCTGCATGGGGCATCGATTTCACATTAAAACCAAACTGGGACGGCGATAACGGCGCCTGGGCAGTTACCAATCCGCCGCAGGAGTACAACTGGGGAGGCTCTTATATCCATGCATGCACAGGTACGGACAATCCAAAGCATGTCAAAGATATTATTCTGGCGCTGACAGCGGACGCAGAAAATCTGGCTAAGATTTCTCAGGATTATGGGGAGTTTACAAATGCACGCAGCAGTATGCAGGAAGCAGCGCAGAACGACGAGCTCTATCCGTCTGAGTTTCTTGGAGGACAAAACGCGTACAAATATTTCGCGCCTGTAGCCGAGAATATTCAGATGGCTCCGTTATCGGCTTATGATCAGGGATGTGTGGAACTGATACAGAATGCTTTTAGTGATTATTTCCAGGGACAGGTGGAATTTGACAAAGCCAAATCCAACTTCGAAACAGCGATTAGAGAACGTTATCCGGAAATTACTGAGGTGCAGTGGCCGGAATAATCATTAAGAATGACAGGAGGCAGGGCAGTTCTGGCAAAAGTCCGATTTCAGGGAATGCCGGATGCCCTGCCGTTTTAGAAGATAAGGAGAGGAAGGACAGCTTATGAAACAAAAACAGAAAAGCATCAGCTATGCCAAATGGGGATATTTGTTTATTCTGCCGTTTTTTGTCAGCTTTTTTATTTTTTCGCTGATTCCGCTGGCAGATACCGTCCGGTATAGTTTTTTTGAATATTATCGCTCGGGTATTAAAGAAATCGGGCCGAATTTTATCGGTATGGAAAATTATCTCAGTCTGTTAAAGTCTGATATGTTAAAGTATGCGGGAAATACGATGATGCTGTGGATCGTCGGTTTTATTCCGCAGATCGTGATCGCCCTGCTGCTGGCGTCATGGTTCGTAGACGCCCGCTTAAAAATTCGCGGAACGCAGTTTTTTAAAGTAATTATATACCTGCCGAACCTGATTATGGCGTCTGCGTTTGCCATGCTGTTTTTTACGATGTTTTCGACGAATGGACCGATTAATTCTATTCTGATGTCGATAGGACTGATCAGCCAGCCGATCGATTTTCTCGGTACGGTGTATGGTACCCGGTCGCTGGTCGGACTGATGAATTTTCTTATGTGGTTTGGAAATACGACGATTATGCTGATGGCTGCGATTATGGGAATCAGTCCGGATATTTTTGAGGCTTCGGAGCTGGATGGATGCAACAGTATGCAGCGGTTTTTCCGTATTACGCTGCCGCTGATTCGTCCGATACTTGCATATACGCTGATTACTTCCATTATCGGAGGACTGCAGATGTTCGATGTGCCGCAGATTCTGACAAACGGTCAGGGAAGTCCGGATCGTACGTCGATGACGCTGATTATGTTCTTAAACAGTCATTTAAAGAGCAAAAATTACGGTATGGCAGGCGCATTATCAGTGTACCTGTTTATTGTCAGCGGCATTTTGTGCTTTGTTGTATATCGTATGACGAATAACGAAGATCCGGACGGCTCAAAGGCGGCAGCCAAAAAAGCGCGAAAAAAAGCCGGACGAGAGGGAAGGAGATAAGAGGATGAAAGAAAAACAACCCAATCGCGTGCGTACTGTTTTTGCACATCTTGTACTGATTGTTTTATCGTTTATGTGCCTGTTTTTTTTCTATATTTTGTTTGTCAATGCAACACGTTCTCATGCAGAACTGCAAAAGGGGTTTTCCGCACTCCCGGGCACACATTTGCTGGATAACCTGAAAAACGTTGCAAATGACGGGACGTTTCCGATGTTTCGCGGCATTTTAAACAGCCTGATCGTCTCCGGATGTTCCGCGGCGATATGTACCTATTTTTCGGCTTTGACGGCGTACGGTCTGTACGCATATGATTTCAAAGGGAAAAAAGCGGCGTTTACGTTTATTATGGCAATTCTTGTAATGCCGACACAGGTTACGGCAATGGGATTTTTACGGCTCGTTACAAACATGGGAATGTACGACTCCCTGCTGCCATTAATTATCCCTTCCATTGCATCGCCGGCCGTATTTTACTTTATGCACAGCTATCTGCAGTCCTCTCTGCCATTGTCGCTTGTAGAAGCGGCCAGAATCGACGGTTCCGGAGAATTTAAAACGTTTAACCGGATCGTACTGCCGATTATGAAGCCAGCGATTGCGGTACAGGCGATCTTTACATTTGTAGGCTCCTGGAACAACTACTTTGTACCAGCGCTGGTTATCCAGTCAAAGGATAAAATGACCGTACCGATTCTGATTGCGACGCTCAGAGGAGCAGATTATATGAATTTTGATATGGCCAAAATCTATATGATGATTACGGTAGCGATTGTACCGATTATTCTTGTCTATCTGGTATTGTCGAAGTATATTATAGCGGGAGTTACGCTTGGCGGCGTAAAAGAATAGTTGTTGAACGGCTGCGCGGCCGGTTGTCATGACACGTCGCGCAGCCGTTTAATTGCTGCCTGATGGCAGGCTGTAAACGGGTTACTGTTCACACCAGGGGGTTGCATTTACTGCAAAACCCGTAAGAATGCGTAAATTCAGATCTTCGCCGCGGGCGAAAAAGGTGAGATATAGCTGGGAATATGGAATTGACTTTGTTACGGTTTCAGGAGTAAAATATCGTTATCATAGTTTGTTTTATATATATTTTTGTCCGACAGGGTTCGAAACGGTGTACAGGCGAAAATGGATGGAAAAAGATAAAAAGGAGATTACAATGGGGAATGCATTAGAGTTTCAGTTAAAGTTTCATAGCGGAACAAAAGAACCGGGACTTTCACAAAGAGAACTTGCGCACAGCGCGCTGGCAAGAGAACTAGCAGCAGAGGGATTTGTGCTGCTCAAAAATGACCGGCTGCTGCCGTTAAAGGATTCGGTTTCGGTAGCATTGTTTGGAAGCGGAGCGTCACAGACTGTAAAGGGAGGGATTGGTTCCGGAGATGTCAATAATCGGGAGAACCGGTCGATTTATCAGGGGCTGAAGGAATCTGGCGTTACGATAACGAGCGAGAACTGGCTGACGGATTATCAATCGCGTTATGAAGACGCCAGACTGCAGTGGAAGGATCTGGTATTAGAGGATGCCAAAAAGGTGGAAAATCCGTTTGACGCATATGCGATGCATCCGTTTTCCATGCCGCATGGACGGGAAATTACGGAAACAGATCTGGAAGGCGCCGCTGTCGCGGTTTATGTGATCAGCCGTATTGCGGGAGAAGGAAAGGATCGCAGAAAGTCAGAAGGAGATTACGATATCAGTGCAGAAGAGAAAAGAGATCTGCTGTTTCTGCATGAAAAGAAGATTCCGACAGTGCTGATTTTAAATACGGGCGCGCCGGTAGAGCTGACCGATATTTTGCAAAAGGCAGACGTGATACAGGCGGTATTGTATGTGTCGCTGCCTGGACAGGAAGGCGGTTATGCCGTAGCGGACGTACTGTTTGGAAAGTCTGTACCAGGAGGCAGACTGACGACAACCTGGGCAAGGCGATATGAAGATTATCCGTCGGCGGAAACCTTTAGTTATCTGAATGATGATTTGGAAAAGGAAGAATATCGGGAAGGTATTTTTGTGGGTTACCGGTATTTTGACAGTTTTGGTATCCGGCCGCTGTTCCCGTTTGGGTATGGCCTTTCGTA
>OFHA01000869.1_pt1 | contig 23827 bp, 20 predicted proteins | sample 1521891 | NCBI WGS metagenome assembly OFHA01 (sample SAMEA3504089, study PRJEB24116) | mouse gut metagenome | biome: mouse gut; feature: mouse-associated habitat; material: faeces | place: Denmark | collected 2011
CAGCCGTCACATTGCCGCCGTCCGCACGCTCGTTTGCCACATCGGACAGCTGCTGCGCCAGATAGCAGATTTTATGCTGTCCGTTCTCCTGCGCGATCACCACGGCCAGCGGAAACGTTTTATTCTCCAGCTCTGCCCCGCCGCAGCCGCCAAACGCCAGTGCCATTGCAGACAGACAGCCGGCCCAGATGATTTTCATACTCCGTTTATTCTGCATCATACAGCTCCTTTTCCTTCTTACACAATAACAGCGAAATGACAGGAACCAGAACTACAAACGGCACGCCTGCCAGATAAAAGACCTTTACAGCCAGCAGCTGTATCTGCGGCTGCAGATGAAAGATCCATGCAATCCCATAGATCAGCGCCGTGATAACTGCAAACCAGATATTTTTTCCCTGTCTGTCCGCCTTGCTGTACGTCCCGCCTTTCCATTTTGTCAGCGCCCGGCGCGCGATAATCATACCATAATACAAGGTCGTCCCGATCAGCGCATATAAGGTAAAAAACCATCCGCCGACCATTACCGCATCCAGCCGTTTCAAAAAATCGCCGGGAATTTTCACCATTCCCATCAGCGTTATTATCGGATACTGCTCCTTTTCCAGCCCGCTGCTGCCAAATATTCCAAGCAGAATCAGATAAATGACAGCAAGCGCCAGTCCGGTATAGACGACCGCGCAGGCTGCCGCACGGGCGGATGACCTTTTATCCTGTACATGCGGTATCAAAAATAATAAAAATGTCAGCGGCAGAAAAGACGCAAAGCACTGCCAGGTCCCGCTGAAAAACCAGCTCCAGCTGATCGTATCCGCATCGCCGAGCAGCGGAAACCACTGGATCACCTGCACCTGCCTGATACATAACAACAGCATGACAACCAGCGGAATGATAAGTACCCAGAACAACAGCTCGTACACTCTCGCTCTTGCCTCCATACCGGCTGACGCTCCATAAAACGCCAATAGCAAAATGACAAACAATGCCGACACAAACTCACGTCCATCCAGCAGACTGTCACAGACGAGCTCAGAAAGCAGCTTTGCCGCCCACGCACAGGTAAAAATGCTGATCACGGCATAGCACAGATAAAGCAGCCTTGCCAGAAAATTTCCCCAGCCTGTTTTTAAATAGTCCATATAATCGGTTGCCGTCCGGCTGCTGCACGTATGAAGCAGCCATAAATAAACGCCTGCAAATACCATTCCCGCCAGAATGCTCCATATGCCGATTCCGTTCCCGGATTTTGCCAGCTGCGAAGGCAGCAGCAGGGAACCTGCTCCGAACAGGTCAAATATAAGCAGTCTTTTTATCTGCCGTGACGATATTTTATCATTACTGGAAAACACGCCTATTGTTCCTTCCCTTTGTTCTTTTTTCTGCCGAATGTCAGCCTTAATCGTTCCATCCGTCTTGTGTAAATCGGACGTTTTCGCATCAGAAACAACGGATAGCGGATCAGACTGTCACGTTCATCCTCATAATGATTCAGCTCCGCTCCGACATAAGGCATCAGATACGGAATCCCAAAACTGCGCAGCTTAGCGAGATGAATGAGAATGCTTAACGCAGATACCAGAAATCCAAACAGCCCAAGCCAGGCTGACAGAGCAATCATATAAAACTTTAGAATACGAAACGCAGTCGCCAGCTCCTCATTCGGTATCGCAAACGAACTGAGCGCGGTAAACGCAACGACAATCACAACGATCGGACTGACCAGATTCGCTTCTACGGCTGCCTGACCAATAATCAGACCTCCCACAATCCCAATCGTATTCCCCATCGCTCCCGGCAGACGCACTCCGGCTTCCCGCAATAGTTCAAACGACAGCTCCATCAGCAGCACTTCCACAACCGCAGGAAACGGCACGCCCTGTCTGGCGGCTGCAAACGACAGCAGCAGAGAGGTCGGCAGTATCTGCGTATGAAAATTGGTCACTGCCAGATAAAATGCCGGCAGCGCCAGCGCCATCACTGCAGATGCGTATCGGATAAATCGTTCCAGCGTCGCAATCTGAAACCGGTTATAATAGTCGTCGCTCGTCTTTAACATGGAATTAAAATCCGTCGGGAGGATCAGTGCCGTCGGCGAATTATCACAGATCAGCACGACTCTTCCTTCCATTACCGCAATCGCAGCCCGATCCGGCCGCTGCGTTGTCTGAAATTGCGGAAACGGCGAATACCATTCGTCTTCTGTCAGCTGCTCGATGATGCCGCTGTCCGGTACGTCGTCGATCGTATACGAATCCAGCCGCCGTTCGATCTCTTCTAACAGCGACGGATACACCAGACCTTCCATATATACCAGATCGATATTTGTATGAGAATACAATCCTGCTTTTACTTCTTTGACACGTACTCTGGCAGAGCGGATTCTCTTACGAATTAAAGCAGTATTTACTTTTACTGAATCGGCAAATCCTTCCTGCGAGCCGCGGATTACTTTTTCCGAATCCGGTTTTGTGACTCCCATATTCGGGTATCCTTTGTCGGGTATTTTCAAAGCGGCTCCAAATCCGTCAATAAATAATATGACGTCGCCGGTCAGCATCCCAAACTGTACCGCGTCTTCCATATTGTCAAACGGTGTCACATCGCAAAGTCCCTGCCCGTTATCTGCCAGCGATTCATAGATCCGATCCGCCGGCAAATCCGACAGATCGTTTAGCAGCCGGCCGACAAGCGAGTTTTCAAATGCCAGAGATCCTGCCGTGATTTCAATATAGGCCGCCAGACACCGCACACGATCTTTCCCAAGTATCATTTCACGCATTTTAATATCCGAGCTGTTACCGAACATCTGCGTAAGAATATCTTTATTCTCACTCACCCGGACAGATACCAGATGAACGTCTTCTTTTGTTGTAAATCTTTCCTGTTTGTTTACCCGCGACTGACGGGCAGACGATTGTTTTTCACCAGATGACTGCGCTGCATGGGCGCATTGTTTTTCATTGTTCTTCATATACTGAAAATCCTTCTGTTATAATAGCTGATGTCTGATTCTGTCTTTAGTATCCTCCTTTCAGACTTATTTATACACATCCTTATGAAAAATATTGCCAGATCGATCTCTGATCATAAAAAAACACCCGGCTGCAGACCGGGTGTCCGATACAAAAAAAAGAAACATCGATTGGACAACCAATGTTTCTTTTCCCCGTTCTCACTTATCCGGTATCTCTATCACATACCGTTCAAACGCATTAATCACCCGCGTTTTTCCGCGCTCGTCTTCTCGTACGTGCCCTCTCCCGTAATTCATATGCACATGCCCGTGAATAAAATAGTCCGGCTCATACCTGTCCATCAATTCATTAAAAACATGAAACCCGTGATGGGGCAGATCTTCTCCGTCATGCAGTCCCTTTGCAGGCGCATGGGTTAACAGTACGTCAAAGCCTCTGCTCCTCCAGATCGGGAAACGCATCTTTTTCACTCTTTTGCACATTTCTTCTTCGCTGAACTGCCAGGCATCGTCTTTGTAACGCATGGAACCTCCCAGTCCCAGTATCCGCAGTCCCCGGTAATTATAAACGGTATCGTCGATACAGATGCAGCCCTCCGGCCCCCGGACATTATATTTTGCATCGTGATTCCCATGTACATACAATACCGGAACGGATGCCATTGTGGCCAGAAACGACAAATATTCCGCATTCAGGTCGCCGCAGGAAAGAATCAGATCGATTCCTTCCAGCTCTTCCCTGCGGTAAAAATCCCATAACGCTTTACACTCTACATCTGCGATTAGTAATACTTTCATCAGAATCCACCCTGCAGCCGGACAAACTCTTTCACTTCTTCCTTTAGCTCGCTCAGTTGTGGAATCCTTCCCTCTATATTGCTCGCCAGATAGTTCATCTTAAAGATTTCTTCCGGCTCCAGGCGCTTGCCTGCTTCATTTGTCACAGTCCCGTCCTGTTTTGTCCAGGTAAACTGGAACGGACTGAATTCTCTTCGGCGGATCTGTTCGGTCAGCAAATCGATCAGAACCTTCGTGCCGTACGGCAGCTTCTGCGAACATACAATCTCCAGTACGCCGGAGGAAATCCCCCACCAGTAATTCAGCGCACGGTTTTTGTTTTTCTCTACTTCATCTTTCCACGTATTTTCCAGAATACTGCGGATAATAAGCTCGTATACTTTTCCCCAGTGACAGATCGACGTGGCGATATTTTCAATCTGACCATCTTCAAACTGACGGTACAGGCCGTATTTTCTCGTCGGATACTTTGGATTAATCATATCCTTGTCAAAAATCAGATGCACGTCTTTGGGCCATTCCTGTTTTGTTCCTCCAATTGCAGAGCTCCAGTGCAAATATACTTTTACCCTTGGATTGACCATCTGGGCGCCTAAAGCAAATGCATTGATATTTGCGATAGTACTGTAAATCGGATAGTCCGCCATATATCCGATAGCATTTGTTTCTGACAATGCTCCTGCGATAACGCCAAGCAGAAACTTGCTTTCATACATCCGGCAGTAGTACGTACGGATTGCCTGCGATTTGGAGTTCGTCGAACAGTTGAGTATTTTAATCTCCGGATGCCGGACCGCCGCTTTTATGCTCGCGCTCGCCAGCTGTGCCGGAACGGTAAAAATAATCCGATTGCCGTCTTCGATCGCCGCCTCGATAATATCTTCCGAATTATTCGTAAATTCCGCATGTTCATAAATCGACGTTTGAATGCGCTGGCCAAATACCTGCTCCAGATGCACCCTGCCCATCTCATGCGCATAATTCCATGCGGAATTGACAACGGATTTTTCAAAAATAAACGCAATTTTTAACTGTTTCGGCGTATCGTTCAAAATACGGTTCAGAATCGATCGTCCGGACGCGGTTTTTTCTTTCTGATGCGGCTCCAGTACAATTTTCATGGAATCGTCCTGGCCAAGCGTTACAAATTCATCCCACATTTTTGTCAGATTGCTTTTAATTTCATCCTCGCTGCCTGACTGCAGCTGCCATGCCGGAAAGATCTCAATATATGCCAAAAACGCGTCTCCAGATGTAATCGGAATCTTGTCTCCGCCTTTCGCTTTATAGATTTTTCGGAAATTCAAAAACTCGCTGCGCAGCGCTGTCCGGCTTTCTTCAGTCCACGCCTCGCCCGGCTGATAGCCATAATTTTTATACAGCTTTGCATAGGAACCTTCCTTTGAAAACCAGATATCATAGATTTTCGCGTCGTCATAAAAATCCATAAATTCAAAATATATTTTATTTTCCAGATCATCGGTTTTTTTCGGAATAATTCGCGTAACCTTCGCGCTTATTTTCACAGCGTTCAGACTTTTTAATACGCTGACGCGCTTATTCCCCTCCATCACATAAAACCGGTGCATATATTCATAGGCCACGATCGGATCCCGGATGCCCTCCGCTAGCTGGGAATCATACAGACCGGACCATTTATAGGCAAATTCTGTCTCCACGTCTAACAACGGCATAAAGTTGTTTGCGAAAGAATTCTGCCGTCCAGCCGTCTTTGTACCTGCGACCAGATACAAAGGGATCTCGATCACCCCGATATATTTTTCTCCGGCTGTGCGTTCATATGGAAGAAAATCATCCAGAGCGCTTAAATATGGGTAATCTCCTTTGTTCATTGCTGTTCGGTATGCTTTTTGCGCCAGCTTGTTAGCTGCCTGATATGCTTCGATGGACATAAACGCCACCCCCTTCTTTTACACGTTAGAAATACCTAAGTTGACACAATATTACCGGTATACAGCTGGTAATATTTACCGCGCTCTTCCATGAGCTTTACATGATTTCCGCGTTCGATCACACGTCCCTGTTCCAGTACGATAATACAGTCGCTGTTGCGAACCGTAGACAGACGGTGAGCGATCACGAATGTCGTCCTGCCTCTCATCAGCTTATCCATGCCATCCTGCACGATTTTTTCCGTTCTTGTATCGATCGAGCTGGTCGCTTCGTCCAGAATCAGCACAGGAGGATCCGCGATCGCCGCGCGTGCAATCGCTAACAGCTGCCGCTGGCCCTGACTCAGGTTTGCGCCGTCTCCGGTCAGCATCGTCTGATAACCGTCCGGTAAATGCCGGATAAAGCCGTCCGCGTTTGCCAGCTTCGCTGCCGCCATTACTTCCGTATCTGTCGCGTCCAGCTTGCCATAACGAATATTTTCCATCACGGTTGCCGTAAACAGATGCGTATCCTGCAATACGATTCCAAGCGAATGCCGCAGATCGTCTTTTTTGATTTTGTTGATATTAATGCCGTCATAACGGATTTTACCATCCTGTATATCATAAAAACGATTGATCAGATTGGTAATCGTTGTCTTTCCGGCGCCGGTCGAGCCGACAAACGCGATCTTCTGTCCCGGCGTCGCGTACAGGTCCACATTATGAAGCACAATTTTTTCCGGCACGTATCCAAAGTCCACATCATCGAACACAACGTCTCCGGTCAGCTCGGTATAGGTAACCGTCCCTTCCTGCTGGTGCGGATGTTTCCAGGCCCAAAGTCCGGTACGCACACCTCCCGGCGCCTCCATAATCTGTCCGTTTTCTTTTTTTGCATTTACAAGCGTTACGTAACCTTCGTCTGTTTCCAGCGGTTCGTCTAACAGACGAAAGACGCGTTCTGCTCCTGCAATTGCCATAACCACCGCGTTTAACTGCATGCTGACCTGATTGATCGGCTGATTAAAATTTCTGTTAAACGTCAGAAAACTGGCCAGCTTTCCAATCGTAAAGCCGCCGATTCCGTTCATAGCCAGAATGCCGCCCGCAATCGAGCAGAATACGTAGCTGACATTGCCAAGCTGCGCATTGACCGGCATTAAAATATTGGCAAACCGGTTCGCCTGATAAGCGCTCTCAAACAACTGATCGTTCAGCTGCTTAAAGTCTTTGATCGACGTCTCCTCATGGCAGAATACTTTTACCACTTTCTGCCCTTCCATCATTTCTTCAATATAGCCGTTCACCTTGCCCAGATCCTGCTGCTGCGCAAGGAAATATTTGCTGCTTAATCCTGCCAGCCGCTTTGTCATAAACAGCATAACCGCAACCATAAGCAGCGTCAGCGCGGTCAGCGGAACGCTCAGATAAATCATGCTGCCCAGCACGCTTACAATCGTAATCACGCTGTTGAAAAGCTGCGGCACACTCTGACTGATCATCTGACGCAGCGTATCGATATCGTTGGTATACACAGACATAATATCGCCATGTGCATGCGTGTCAAAATAACGGATCGGCAGCTTTTCCATATGAGAAAACAGATCGTTTCTCAAGTCCCGCAGCGTCCCCTGACTGACATAGATCATAATCTTTACCTGCGCATAGCTGGCAATGACCGCAATGCCATAATAGATCCCAACGCGTGTAATCGCCTGCAGCAGATCGCCAAAGTCCGGCGATTCGCTCTCCAAAAGAGGCAGAATATAACCGTCTATCAGCTCCTGCATAAATAACGTTCCCTGTACCGACGCAAACGCCGTATAAATAATACAGGCCATTACCACAATGACCGCCAGCAGATATTTACGCATGACATAGGCCATTAACCTGCGTATAATCTTTCCCGGATGTTTCACCTGCGGTCCTCTGCCTTTCCCCGGTCCCGCGTGTCTGCCGGGGCCGTGTACAGGTTTTGCTTTTTCTGCCATCAGTGATCACCTCCGTGTTCATCAAAATCTCCGCCTCCGCCAGTCTGGGACTCATAAACTTCACGGTAAATCTCATTGCTCTCCAGCAGCTGCTCATGTGTGCCAAATCCATGTACCCGTCCCTGCTCCAGTACGATAATACGATCGGCATGCTGTACCGAAGAAATTCGCTGTGCGATAATCAGCTTTGTCGTTCCCGGAATTTCCTGCGCAAACGCTTTGCGTATCTTCGCGTCTGTGGCGGTATCCACAGCGCTTGTCGAGTCGTCCAGAATGAGTATTTTCGGCTTTTTCAGCAATGCTCTCGCAATACAAAGACGCTGTTTTTGCCCGCCGGATACGTTGGCGCCGCCCTGTTCGATATACGTATTGTATCCATCCGGCATTGCTTCGATAAATTCGTCTGCACATGCGAGGCGGCAGGCCCGTCTGCACTCTTCCTCACTGGCATTCAGATCGCCCCAGCGCAGATTGTCATAGATCGTTCCGGAAAACAATACGTTTTTCTGCAATACGACCGACACCTCATTACGCAGCGTTTCGATATCATAGCTTCTGACATCTTTGCCGCCTACCTTCACACAGCCTGCCGTCACATCGTACAAGCGGCTGATCAGATTGACCAGACTCGATTTCGAGCTGCCGGTACCGCCGATAATTCCAATCGTTTCGCCGGAATGAATATCCAGATGAATATCCGACAGAACGAGACCGTTTCCGGATTCCTGCGCCAATGCCTGCCCCGCGTCCGCATGTTTCTGATTCCCATCTGCCGCATCCGCATGTTTCCCATCCGTACCTTTGCGGTAACAAAAATCCACATGCTCAAACCGGATACTTCCATCCGGTACGCAGAAATCAGGCTGCGGCGGATTTTCCAGCGTACTTTTTTCATTTAAGATTTCCGCGATACGCTTTGCGCTTGCCGAGCTCATCGTAATCATTACAAATGCCATGGACAGCATCATCAGGCTCATCAGAATGTTCATACAATATGCCAGCAGACTCATCAGATCGCCCGTCTGCAGTTCGGTTGCATTGGTTGAAACAATCAGCTTTGCACCCAGCCAGCTGATGCCCAGGATACAGCTGAATACCGTAAACATCATGGCAGGCGCATTGTATGTCACAATACTTTCCGCTTTTATAAACATCAGATACAGATTGCCGCATGCTTTTTTAAACTTGCTGATTTCATAATCTTCTCTGACATATGCCTTGACCACACGGATTGCCGCAATATTTTCCTGCACGCTGGCGTTTAAATCGTCGTATTTTTCAAATACCGCACTGAAATATTTGTACGCATTGACCGTAATGACCGCCAGAAACGCTCCCAGCAAAATCACTGCGACCAGATAAACCGACGCCAGTTTTGCAGAGATAAAAAACGACATAACCATTGCGATAATCAGTGAAAACGGAGCCCGCACGCACATCCTTAGAATCATCTGATATGCATTCTGCAGATTGGTCACATCTGTCGTCAGCCTTGTAACCAGACCGGCCGTCGAATATTTGTCAATATTTTCAAAAGAATATCCCTGAATGTTGACAAACATCCCTTCCCTCAGATTTTTTGCAAAGCCGGCGGAGGCTCTCGCGCCGTATTTTCCTCCCATAACGCCTGCTGTCAGACCGGCAAATGCAGCGATAATCATCAAAGCTCCCATCAGATAAATATGTCTGATATCGCTTTTTTCCACTCCGTCGTCGATAATAGACGCCATCAGAAGCGGAATCAGCATTTCCATAATTACCTCAAAAATCATAGATACCGGTGTCATCAAAGAGTCTTTTTTAAATTCTTTAATATAAGAAGCCAGTGTTTTTAGCAATCAGATTCACTTCCTTTCCGATCAGATTCCTTCCTGATTGTATTCCAAAATGACGTTCGTTATACCTGCGCCACGTTACGAATTGCTGCCAGCAGCTCGTCATAAGTCTCGTATGCCGCAAGATTCGGATAGTCCGCCTTGATCTGTTCGGTACTCTTAAATAAAAAGCCGGCCTGACTTGCCTGAATCATCCCAAGATCGTTGTAGCTGTCTCCGCTTGCAATCGTATCATAGCCGATCGACTGCAGCGCCTTTACCGTTGTATACTTGGAGTTTTCGACACGCATTTTATATCCGGTAATCGCTCCATGCTCGCCGACCTCCAGCGAATTGCAAAAAATCGTCGGCCAGCCCAGCTTCTGCATCAGCGGCTTTGCAAACTGCTCAAACGTGTCGCTGATAATAATTACCTGCGTCAGTGAACGAAGCTCATCCAAAAACTCCTTCGCACCTGCCAGCGGTTCGATCGCAGCAATCGTATCCTGAATCTCTTTTAATCCCAGACCATGCTCTTTGAGTATTTCCAGACGGCCTTTCATCAGCTTGTCATAATCTGGTTCGTCTCTTGTCGTTTTCTCCAATTCCGGAATACCGGTTGCTTTTGCAAATGCAATCCATATCTCTGGTACCAGTACGCCTTCCAGGTCTAAACATGTTATATACATTTTTCATACCTCCATCATTGTCTGAATTTGCTTTCTCCAAAAGCTGCTTCTCTATTTTGACATAAAATGGAAAGATGTGCAAGAGATAGTATGCAGTTATTTTGCCAAAGAAAATGATAATTATCAGTGGATTGTACCAAAGCAGCGTGACTTCTCCTTTTACAGCGCACCATACGCCAGAATTAAAAATGTGCGTCAGCATGAAAATCAAAGCTGTGCAGGAGAAATGTAATAAAAATTTAATGGAAACTGAATGGAAATTTTATGGAAATACGACCAGGATTGTGATATTCTGTTAACAGTACACAGGATAGACAAAAGGAGGTTTTTATGGGATTTTGGATGTTTATGCTGCTTATGGATTTGATCATTCCGCTTACGATGATCGGTTTTGGAAGATACTTAATGAAAAATAATCCAAAAGAACCAAATGCGCTCTTTGGATATCGAACAGCCATGTCTTTGAAAAACAAAGACACCTGGGCGTTTGCTAATAAATACTGCGGAAAAATATGGTACGTCTGCGGATGGATATTGCTGCCGGTTACCGTAATATTTTTACTTTTGGTATTTGGAAAAAGCATACATGTTGTGGGAACGGCAGGAGGGATTATCTGCGGCGTACAGCTCGTTCCTTTCATCGGTTCTGTTTTTCCAACAGAACTTGCGCTAAAAAAGATATTTGATAAAAATGGAGAAAGACGATAAATATGCAGGCACGAAGACCATTCGTCAGGCGCCCGGACAGAATCGGCAATTGATTCGCCACAGCGTTGTCCCGGCCCGTGCCGTCTTGTGCCTGCAGTTTACAATCGTTTCCAGCTGTGACAGATACGTCTGCGCAGCCACTGGAATCCAGCATCGATTGGAACGCTTACGAAACCGTAGAGGCGATACACTCCATTCTGCCCTGCCATTCCATTCTGCCGTATCCGGCTGGAAGAATCAGATGATCTCCTTTTTTCAACGCATATCCGTCGATCTGACCGGCGCCTTCCACAACGCTTACATTTAAAAACGGATACTTTTGTTCCATCGTATAGTTTCCGTTCAGATTCAGTTTAAATATTCTGTAATATGGACAGGAAATAATTTCATGCCACGTATTTTGTGAAAGGCCGGACAGATTTCTCACACTGTCCTGCGTACTTTTTGCCGGAACTGTGATGACGTCGACGCTTTGTGCGATATGCAGCTGGCGCGGCTGATTGTTTGTCCGACGATCATAGTCATACACGCGGTAAGTAATATCGCTGCTTTGCTGTGTCTCCAGGATCAGGCACCCGGCTGTAATGGCATGTACCGTTCCCGGCTCAATCTGGATAAAATCGCCTTTCTGAATCGGAATCCGGCGAATCAGCGCATCCCATCGTCCCTGATGAATCATGTCGGCCAGTTCCTGTTTTGTCCGTGCATAATGTCCGACAACCAGCTGCGCTCCCTGCGGACAGTCCAGAATATACCAGCATTCCGTCTTTCCCAGAGAACCGTTTTCATGTGCCGCTGCATACGTATCGTCCGGATGTACCTGGATACTCAGATCGTCTCTGGCATCGATAATTTTGACTAATAACGGGAACTGCTCTCCTTCCAGATTTCCAAACAATTCCCGATGCTCTCTCCAGAGTCCGGACAATTTTTTTCCTTGAAAAACGCCTTCTTTTATCGTATCGTCCCCGTTCGGATGCGCCGATATCCCCCAGCATTCCCCCGTATGCCCGCCCGGTATGTCATATCCAAAATCTGTTTTCAGACGGCTGCCGCCCCAGATATTCTCTTTGAATTCAGGCTGTAAAAATAAAATCGGTTGTTTTTCCTGTGTCATTTGTGATACCTTCCTTTCACCCACGCCATTCCTGAACGCCCTTACATCTTTCCATCAGTATCGTATTGATATAAGCCGTAACTCCGAATCCTGCCACGATATAAATCGGCGTCATTACTCCGATGTACCAGGTTCCGGCCATCAGACATACAAACGGAATACTGTTCAGTACCGCCATTACAGCTGTATAAGGCAGATTTCTAACCGCCAGATACATGCTCTGCGCCGATGCCTGTCTGATTTTTTTCCCATCGTATATTCCGGCGGGCAACAAATAGCAGGTTACCAGCAGCCAGAGCAGCAGCAGGCCTCCGGTTGCCATCCCGATCAGATTCCAGGCCGTCGTCTTTGGCATCCTGCCGACAACGTTCAGGTCAAAAAACAAAATCATACCCGTAACAAGCTGCAGCAGCCAGGACGGAATACTTTTTTTCAGAGAGCGGCGTAATGCCCCCGGAAAATACCGGACTGGCGACAACAGCTTTCCTTCCCGCATCCTGCGCATTGTTTCATACATTGCCGATATGGACGCTCCAGCCGTAATAACCGGAACGGAGCAGATCAGAAATAAAATATTTACGATCACAATATCCGCAAGCGTTCCCATGAATGCAAAAAACGGGTTATCGATATCAAAAACATCTTTCATTTTACCATCCCTCCTGATCAGACTGTTCTGTCCGGCTGGCTCCCATGAGCGCATAGATCAGAAATTTGCCAGCCGACTGCCGATGTTTCATCGCAGACGGAAATACAAGCACATATGGATCCTGCGCATTGTGCATAAAAAAGGAGGACAAATCCGTCTTTTCTATATAGATTCCAAAGCACTCCCCGTCTTCGTTTAAGAATATGTCTCCATCAGAATGATCAGACTGCTGCAGATTCGCAAAAAATTCCGCCCGATCCAAGGATATGTCTGACGAGGTTTCCAGCAGCTGTGTAAGCGGCAGAAACGTGCCGTTCTGCCGTTTACAATAATCATAAAAGCTCTCTGGCATGACCACCGCATCCATGGCGCCAGCCGACCAGCCAAAGAAAAATTTTTCATAAGAACTCTCGTTTACTCCTTTAAACTGCACGTCGCCATATGAGATCATATAATCAGAATCTGCCTGTACCTGCTTTACCGGCAATCCGCTAAATCGGGCAAACGCTTCCTGTATTGCCGCGTCTCTTTCGAAATTAATGTCCTGATTGACAATTACAAGCGAAAACGCTGTCTTTTTGTTTCCCCGGGTCACATGATAAACGCCGAGGATCAAAAGGCCCGTCAGCAAAACGCCGAGCAGCATATGATACCAGTAATAATTCAAAATATATTCTGTCTTTGCCTGCCGGCTCATATTTTTCGTTTTTGACCTGATATCTTCTGCCCAGTTTCTAATCATATGTTCCACCTTTCTATTCCTGTTAACTGCTGCCTGCCAGCCGACGACTAATCATTTTCCAGCAGCGCCAGATTTTTACGGATCAGCTCGCAGCGCTGTCTGACACAATCCGGCGAACGCAGCGGGTCTTCCGGCGTCTGAAACAGATAGTCCTCCAGTTTGTCAATGGTCGTTACCGCGACATGCATTCTTGTATCACAGGATGCGTAATAAATGTATACGTCTCCGTTTTCCCGTGCAATCGCACCGTTTGTAAATACGACGTTGGACACATCCCCGACTCTTTCTTTGCCGAGCGGTACGAGAAACACGCCGGACGGCTGCGCGACGACTCTGGACGGATCGTTTAAGTCTGTTCCAAATACATATAACACGTACCGCAGTCCTGCCGCTGTATTCCGGACGCCATGCGCAATATGAATCCAGCATTTTTTCCCTCTGATCGGCGTTGCTCCGGCTCCGTTTTTCGATTCCGTCAGCGTATGGTAGATTCTGCGGCTGATTATTTTTTCTTCGTCGATCACAGCATGTTCGATGTCTTCGCATAACCCGAATCCAATTCCGCCGCCGCTGCCGGTTTCTATAAATCCATCCATCGGACGCGTATAAAACGCATATTTGCCCTCTACAAATTCCGGATGCAGCGCCACGTTTCTCTGCTGCGGGGAACGAAGCGTTGTCAGGTTGTCAAGCCGTTCCCATGTCTTTAAATCTTTTGTCCGTACAATCCCCGCTTTTGCCACTGCCGCAGATAAGTCCGGACATTCCATATCTTTGCTCTCTGAACAAAATACGCCATAGATATATCCATCTTCATGCTTTGTCAGCCGCATATCATACACATTCGTCTCCTCCGGACATGTGTCAGGCAATACGACCGGATAATCCGCGAACCGGAACCCATCGATTCCATTCTCGCTTTCCGCAACTGCAAAAAAAGATTTTCGATCGTTTCCTTCCACTCTGACAATGAGATAAAATTTACCATCCATCTCAATCGCTCCGGAATTCATTACGGCATTAATCCCAAGCCGTTCCATAAAATACGGATTGGTCTCTGCATTCAGGTCATAACGCCAGTGAAGCGGCGCATGTTCTCTTGTCAGAACCGGATATTTGTATCTGTCGTAAATGCCGTTGTAAAAATCGCTTTTCTGATTTTTTCTGGCAAACAGCGCCTGCTGTTTTTCCAGCTCCTCGAAATATTTTTTATGGATCACTGTTCCATCCTCCTGTATTCCATCGATCTTACCGATCGATATTGCCTGTTAGGACTGTCCGAGCCGCCGGATCACTTCCATACACATTCTTCCATTGTGATACGGGCATTTCCATGGCTCTACAATCGGCTTCTCATTCGGCGTTCCGTCCGCCTGTACAGACCAGAACCACTCGGAACCTTCCCGCTGATCGATGAGCCTCGTCCTGATATACTCCCAGACTTCCCCGGCGGCATCCAGCCATTTTTGTTCCTGCGGATGTTTCTGCCAGGCATTTACAAATCCTACGATTGCTTCCGCCTGTACCCACCAGACTCTCGTCGTATCTGCAACCCCGTTTTCCGCCTCGTTTGGCAGCGAATGACCGGCAAACGCCCGCTGATAAATATTATTTGTTATCGTATCTGTAACCGGCGCTAATTTTTCTGTATAGCCGTCATCCTGTAAGATCTCAAGTCCGCGGTCTGTCAGCCATGCGGCTTCAATATCATGACCATACGAATACAGATCGATCAGCGAATTCCAGTCTTTGTCAAAAAACACTTCCTGCCGGCCCAATACCGGATTATATACTTTTTCCGCAATCGTATCCAGCATAAACCGCATCCTGTCAGCCGTCTTTTCATCCCGACTGACCCGGTACAGCTCCGTATACGCCTCAAATACATGCAGAAGCGTATTCATCGTCTTTTGTGCCATTACGCCGTTTTCAGACAGTTTCTCATTATCCTGCGGCTGAAATTCACGACTGAACGCCTCCAGATAATATCCGTCCGCATCGGTACACCTTTCTTCGATCATATCTCTGATCTGAAAGGCAAGCCTGAGCGCTTCTTCGTTTTTTACCGCGTCGTAATAAGAAGAAAGCGCATAGATTGTAAATGCCTGGTTATAAGTATGTTTGGTCGTATCCCTGCGCTTCCCGTCATATGTCAGCGACCAGTACACGCCGCCATACCGCGTATCCACACAATGTTCTGTCAAAAACAGATACGCGTGATCAGCCGCTTCTTTTAAATGCGGCTCGCCCAGAAGCATAAAGGCATTGGAAAAAAACCATAAAATCCGGCTGTTTAAAATACATCCTTTTTCATACGTCTGATCGATCTGCAGATCATAGCCCATATAACCGTAATAGCCGCCATAAGTCTCGTCTTTGAGCGACTCCCAAAACGGAATGAGCTTTTGTACCAGATGCGTCCGGATCTCATTTACAAATGTTCTCATCTGATTCCTTTCTGTTTATCGCTTTCCGATCTCCGTATCCGATTCTCTCGTCACACTATGATCCTTAATATAAGAAACAATCTCGTCCACGGTCGTAAACGCAAGTCCTACATACGTATCCGCAGCGCCATAATAGATTGCGATTTTACCGCTTGCCGCATCGTGAATCGTTGCGCATGGAAACGTCACATTCCCGACAAATCCGCGTTCTTCATACCATTCTTCCGGGGTCAGCAGAAAATTCTCACAGCGATATCTGACGATCGACGGCTGATCTGTGTCCAAAATGGCGCCTCCGATACTGTATACATAGCCGTTGCACGTTCCGGTTACCCCATGGTAGAACAACAGCCATCCTTCGCTTGTTTCAATCGGGGCTGCGCCGCCTCCGATCTTTACCGATTCCCACCATTCGCTGCTTTTGCTCATAACATGACGATGTCTGCCCCAGTAAACCAAATCCGGACTTTCCGAAATAAAAATATCGCCGAACGGCGTATGGCCGCTGTCGCTTGGACGGGAAAGCATGCAGTAATTTCCGTTTATTTTGCGCGGAAACAGCACAGCATTACGGTTAAACGGCAGAAATGGATTTTCGATTCTCGTAAACGTCTGAAAATCGGTTGTTTTTGCCATTCCAATCGACGCCCCGTAAAAATCCTGACACCAGATGATATAATATACGTCGTCTACTTTTACCAGTCTTGGATCATATGCATAGACCGGCATAAAAGGTTTGCCGTCTTCATCGGTAAACGGGATCTTATCTTCTTCAAATTCCCAGCGAATGCCGTCGCTGCTTCTGCCCAGATAAATAAACGGGATTCCGTTGGTCTGTTCCGCACGGAATACGCCGATAAACGCGTCGCCATAAGGCATTACGGCACTGTTAAAAATTCGTGCCACTTCTTTTACCGGATTTCTGCCGATAATCGGATTTTCTTTATATCTCCATACCGGCGCACCGTTTAACGATTCCGGTTTGTCCTGCCATGGTACGTTTGGTACCGCAGGGCCTATAATTGTAACTTTGCTCATAATCTCACCATCCGGAGCGATACGCCTATATCTGCAGGCGCATCGCCCCGCCTTTCTGAATTTCGTTCAGGTTCAATTGCCTGTCGTCTGTATTGTACGACACACGGCCGGACCGCTTATCCTTTGACCGCGCCGGACGCCATACCGCTGTATACCTGCTTCTGGAACACAAGGAAGAATACGAGAATCGGAATAATCGTAATCAGCACGCCCGCGCAGATATAATTGTACTGATTCCCATAAGGGCCGGTAAACGTATACAGCGCCGTGGAAATCGTCTTTAACTGCGGCTGCTGCAGATACAGATTAGACGCATAATATTCGTTATACACACTCACGCCTTTTAATACCAGCGACGTCATAATCGCCGGCTTTAACAGCGGAAATAAAATTCTGAAAAACACGCCAAAATAAGTACATCCGTCAATAATTGCTGATTCGTCAAGCGAAACCGGCAGATTTTCAAAAAACTGCAGGAAAATATAGATCGAAATAATATCCGTACCCATCAGCACGATCATATATCCATACAAATGATTGATCAACCCTAAGTTGTACATAATCTGATAAATCGTAACCTGCATCGCAATACCTGGAAGCAGTGATGCGAACAGGAACAGACTTTCCACCAGACCTCTGCCCGGAAACTTAAAACGGTTTAACGCATACGCCAGCATCGACCCCGTAAATACCGAAACGGTCAGCACCACAAGCAGCACCATCGCCGTATTGGCAAAACACCGCAGCATATTTGCCTGCTCGAACGCGATTTTAAAATTTTCAAAATATGCAAAGGACGCCGGAAGATCGAGTACCGAAGTTGTTTCCCATTCTTCATTCGTCTTAAACGCAGTTAAAATACAGACGCATACCGGAACCAGTGCAACGATGGAGGCAAGAATCAGCGATACGTACTTAAATACGTCAAAGATCATCCCGCCAATGCTTCTTTTCATTTTCATCAGGCTTTTCCTCCCTTCGCCGCCAGTTTTTTACGTTTTACAGCCGCTTTTGATTCGTCTTCTGTTCCATCGTTAAACGCGTACTTAAAGAACAGCTGCTGTCCGACCGTAAATAAAATAATAATTACAAGCAGAACAATTGCCATCGCACAGGCAAGACCAACTCTTTGATTTTCATGTGCCAGCCGGTTCATGATGACGAAATAAGTACCCGTACCAGCCATACCGTTCGTAATAACGTAAGGCGGTTCGAATGCGCTTAAGCAGCCGCTGACGCAGAGAATAATATTTAATACGATAATAGACTTAATACTCGGCAGAATAATATATTTGAACTGATGCCACCGGTTTGCCCCGTCCAGAGACGCCGCCTCATACAGCTCTCTGTCTACAGACATCATGGCGCCGAGAAACAGTACCACGTTCTGACCTGTATAACGCCATACGGAAGTTGCCGCAAGGGAAATGTTATTGATTTTCTGATCCTGAAGCCATAGCGGAATGTCTTCCAGATTCATACCAAACATTTGTAAAATCGAATCCAAAACAAATCCTCTGGCATAGAAAAATTTGAAGATAAAACCAATCGCAATCCCGCAGATCAGATACGGGAAAAACAATGTCGCTTTAAAAAACGATTCGCCCTTTACTTTAAATACCATCATGGTAGCAAAAAACAATGCCAGCGCAAGCTGTACGACGCCGCCGCCCATATAATACAGGCTGACAAGCAGCGACTTGAATATTTCCGTACGCTGAAAGACTTCTTTATAATTATCCAGTCCGATAAACGTTCTTTCGCCGATATATTTCATATCATAAAAGCTGAAACCGATCATCTCAGCGAACGGAATATAAGTAAATACGAGTAAAAGCAGCAGCGGCACAAACATAAACGTGATCACTACAAGTCTTTTCTGCATCTTTCCACTCATCATAACCCGATTTTCTCCTTTCTTTTTCTCGCAGGACAGCCGTCCGGCGGATACAGCGTCACCGTTTCCGCCAGACCAAAGTCCGTGTCCCGCAAACATGCATCCGGTTACTCTGTGATCTCCACGCTTTCTGACGACTGTGCATCCGACCATTTCTGGTTCCATTCACCCATCAGATCATCCAGTGATTTATTGCCATAAAGAGCTGCTTCCAGCACTTCGCTTGGCGGATAATCGCCGCTTAATACTTCCGCTTTGTTACGGATCTTATCATAGAGCCCGTCTTCGCCTTCTGCCGGAGCGTTATCAGAAAGAAGCTCTACACCGGAAAACTCTGCCAGTGCATCCGGAAGCGGTTCGCCTTTCTTTGCCGGAATGGAGCCTTCATCTGCAAAAATAGGAGAATCTTCAATCAGCCATTTGACATACAGCATCGATGCAATCTGATTATCTGCAGACGCTTTATTATTAATGGCGTAAGCATAGTTTCCGCCGGACGCAGCTGCCTGTTTTCCTCCTACGGTAATCGGGAATGGCATATATCCGATATCATCCGGATGGTCGCCTGCGTCTTTAAACTGCTGCACACACCAGGAGCCAAGTACCATGGTTGCGATCTCGCCGCTGTTGATCTTAGACTTGGACGACTCCCAGTCGCTGGAAAGCGGATCTTCTTCTACCAGCTTATTTGCAACCGCTTCATACAAGGTATAAAAGACTGCATAAGGACCGCTCATTTCGTCGTTTCTTGTAAACGGATCTTTCTGATGGAGCAGCTTGTTGTTTTTATAGTCCGGATCTGCATTGGATGCAATACCTACATAATCGTTCCATGCGCCCATGGTCCATCCTGCCGCAAAGTTTGTATACAGCGGAATCGCGTCCGTCTTTTCTCCGATCAGCTTTAATGCGTCAAGAAACTCATCCGGTGTCTTTGGAAGAATCGTATTGCCGTCTGCATCTTCCTTCAGGGCGCCTGCCTCTTTCCAGATTCTCTTGTTATATGCGATGCCGCCTGCCGTACCGCCATTTGGAATCGCATATACGGTATTGTCATATGTTTTTTCAGTTACAAAGTTGTAAATGCCGTCCAGTGTCGCGTGATCGCCCATCGGTACAAAATAATTGGACATTTCGCTCTTTTCTACCGTATCCGGCATAAAGCAGATATCGCCCCAGTCGCCGTTTGTCAGACGAAGCGTTACAGATTCTGCATAATCGGTGATCCCTTCATATGTAACTTTAATATTCGGATATTCTTTCATAAACTGTTCCGCGTATCCCTTATAAACCGTATTTACGATATCTGTACGATTGGTAAGAATCTTAATGTCCGCCTTTAAATCCTTATAATCCGCTCCATCGATCTTGTCGATCGTCGGCACTGCCTTTGCATCATCTCCACTGGCTTTGTCCGCGTCCGCCTGATCGCTGCTGTTTCCACATGCTGTCAGAGAGAGTACCATCGTTGCTGCCAGTCCCAGACTAAGTAATTTCTTTTTCATTGTTATCCTCCTTATTTTCTTTAATTAAGCATTTTTAAGCTAATTTAATTTTAACATATTTAGCCAGATTTTCAATCGTTTTTTCGTTATGCGCACATTTTCGTTTATTTATATTATTTATATATAAACCTTTTGTAAAAAACGCATAAAAAAACACCGATTTTTAACTTAATATTAAAATTAATCTTTTTATCAAAATTAATTTAACTTAAATTTTAATCCGTGTTTTTCTATCTGTGATTCCGTTATTCTGCTTTATTTCTGTTTTATTTCATCTTTACGCTGTTCTTCCAGCGAATATGTCCGGATATGACATCCATAGATCTGCTTCTGCCCGGTGCACGCAGCTGTTTTAAAATTTTATCCAGCGCTGTCTTCGTCATCGCCTTCATATCTACCTCATAAGTAGTAATTTTCATATCGGTATATCCCGGATATACGAAATTATCGAATCCAACGACAGAAATATCTTCCGGCACCCGGTATCCGGCCGCTTTCAGTTTTGCAATCAGCATGCCGGCAATCAGGTCGCAGTTACAGACGAACGCCTGCGGCATATATTGCGGCAGCTCAAATCCAATATTTCCCATCTCGTCTCTGTCCCGAATCATCCATTCGTCCGCAACCGTCTTGTGATGCGCGATCATCGCTTTCATAAATCCGCAGAAGCGGTCCATAATGCTGCTCGTCGCATCGATCGAGCCGATAAACGCCAGGTCCTCCAGCCCCTGCGCAAACAACAGCTCGGTCATCTGATACATCGCATGAAAATTATCTGCAACGACCGCGTCACTGGCAATCTCATAATTATAAAAATCCAAAAATACGAGAGGAATCTGCATTTGTTGCCGGAGCTTTTGAATATACCTGTTATCGATCTCACCGATAACAGCCAGTGCATCCACTTTGTTCCCCCGAAACGCATCCGGTATTTCCAGCGTATGTATTTCCGCGTCTTTCTTTAGCGCTTCGATCGTCGTATAACACTGCTTCTCCACCGCGGCCAGCGCAAATTCCTGATACATTTTCCAATAATATGTCGCATGCTGCGCGAGATAATTTTCCGCTATCAGCACGCCGATATTCCATGCTTTTTCCGTTTCCTTTTTCTTTTTCGCAGAAGACGCCTCATATCCCATCTCTTTTGCGGTCTTTAATATTTTTGCGCGCATCTGATCGCTGACGCCCTTCCTGCCGCTTAATGCATTGTGAACGGTGACTGTGCTGACGCCCAGCTGCTGTGCGATATCCGCCAATCTAACCTTTTGCATGAATCCCTCCTTATGGGTATGTCATTTGCCTGACGCGTCCAAAACGTCTCTAAATAAAAGGTATCGGCGGCCCGATCTTTTTTGTGCTCTGCCGCTCGATAAATTTACCGTCGATCATATAAACGCCCGTACTGTAGTCCGGATTCTCGAGCTTGTGCAGCAATATATGAACCGATCTTCTCGCCATCTCCCGGATATTAATCGCATACGTCGTAATACCGATCTTTGGAAACGGTTCGTTGATAAAATTATCGAATCCGGCCACCGAAACGTCGTCCGGCACAGCATAACCGCTCTCTGTCAGCTTGCGGATCATCACCATTGCCGCCACATCGTTATTGCAGAAAAAGGCCGTAGGCATTTCTTCCTTTGGCGGGAGCTGATAGTGAACGTTATAATCGCTGGAGCCTGTCGTACGATCCCGGTCTTCAATGATCCAGTCTTCTCTTACTGACGCACCATGCTGCATCAGAGACTTTAAATACCCAAAGTAACGGTCGTCGATACTGGTCGTCGCCAGCCTTGTCCCTACGAATCCGATTTTGGAATGACCCATTTTAAATAAATAGTTGGTCATCCGATAGGCGCCCATCATATTGCTTGTTACCACCGAATCCGATTCTTCCTCATTGGCAAGCGTGTCCAGCAGTATGAGCGGCAGATGAATGTTGCCGCGTAAAAAACGTGCGTACTCGATCGTAAACGTACCCATAATAATGACCGCGTCTACCTTTTCCTCTGCCACCATCTTCGGCATCCGCATCCACTGCTCTTCCTCATAGCTGACGACCTCGAGCATGGCGAAACAGTTTTTGCGCATGGCTCTTTGCGATAATTCCTGATACAGCAGCAGATAAAAGGAAGATGCCGCGCCAAGATAGCGTTCCGCTACCGCTACCCCGATCGTATAGCTTTTGCGTTCCTTCGTTTTATCCTGCGCAGATTTTACATACCCCATTTCCTGCGCCAGCCGCCTGATTTTTGTACGCATTTCGTCGCTGACGCCTCTCTGACCGGACAGTGCCTTGGAAACAGTTACGGTGCTGACACCCAGCTGCTGCGCAATATCTGCTAACTTTACTGCTTTAGACATAATTTCTCCATCCTTATGCTTGTGATTTATTGTTATTTGCATTGTAATTTACTTTTTACTTAAAATTAAGTTAATTATAATGTATGCCATTTTGGAATGTTTGTCAACATGACAAATCTGCGCATGCGGCTTTCGAAACAAACAAAAACAGGAACAGGAGATCTTATTACAGACAGCTTCCCCTGTTCCCGTTTCCTTTTGGAATCGATGATGATTTCAGACTATTCTTTTATTTTATCGATCTCTGTAAGGTTCACTCCAAGACTGTTTAACAATACCTTCAGAGACAGATAATCGTCTTTTAATCTGGCATATGTCTTAACGGCATTTTCTTCTTTCGCTGACAGCATATGTCCCTGCACTTTTACAAAATTTTCTATTGCGTCTTTTATAATTTCACCATTATCCATTTCTTTGAAACTCCTCACCTATCTGTGCCTGTTTTCTTTTATTATACCCTGCTGCCAGATCTGTGTAAAGACTTACAAAATTTTCTTACTCTCATACGACTTCCGTCACTTCGATCACTTCTGCCTGGAAATCTCCGAACATTCTTTCCCGCAGCAGCCCTGCATACATCAGCGCCGCTCCTGTATAACGTCTGCCGTCCACTTCATATACCGCGTCTTCCTTAAGTCCCTGCAATCTGATTTTACGGCTCCTTACACTCGGTTCATGCAGCACCTGCACGAAAAATCCCGCCGCCCGCGACTGATCTTTGGATACAATCTCATAGCAGTCGTATTTATGATTTTCCTGATACGAGGCAATCCGGTAATAATCTCCTTCCCGGATTAACGGCGCATATTTTTTATAAGCCGCAATCTGCCCCGGCACCATGTTTCGCTCCTGTTCGCTGATTTTTGTAATATCCAGCTCATATCCAAACGTTCCCGCAAGCGCTGTGATCCCCCGTGTTTCAAACGGCGTCGTCCGGCCGATCGCATGATTGGGACAGTCGGAGACATGCGCGCCGATCGCAGACATCGGATACAACAGCTGCGTACCTTCCTGAATCATCAGACGCTCGATCGCATCCGTATCATCCGAACACCAGATCTGCGGACTGTAATATAACATCCCGGGATCAAATCTGGCGCCGCCGCTGGAACAGTTTTCCAGCAGCAGATCCGGAAACTCTGTAATCAGACGCTCCTGCAGCTCATAAACCGCCAGCATATACCGATGTGACAGCTCGC
>OFHA01000871.1_pt1 | contig 23819 bp, 18 predicted proteins | sample 1521891 | NCBI WGS metagenome assembly OFHA01 (sample SAMEA3504089, study PRJEB24116) | mouse gut metagenome | biome: mouse gut; feature: mouse-associated habitat; material: faeces | place: Denmark | collected 2011
CCTCCACCGCAGCCGCGTTTTGAGCTGCTTCCCGTAAAATTCGCGATGGCAGCCGAAATGCAGATAATCAGGGCAAAGCACAAGAACTCTACCACATACAACCTCCATTACTGTAAAAAGGACTGCTGTCCTGGAAATATCAAACTCCCGGCACAACAGTCCTGTTATTATTTTATTTCTTCAATCAAGCATCTGTGTGTCTGTTTTAGCACTCGGAAACCAGCTTTTTCAATGCATCCAGCGCTTCATCGGGAAGCTTGTCGTAGCCTTCCTTCTTGGTTGCGAAACCTTCCACCGCATCCACACGGTTCTGCATTGCGTTCTTCAATGCCGTCATGTAGGAAGCATCATTTAAATCAGGTGTAAAGTCGCCTGTCTTACCGGACCAGTCATACATGATCTCGATATCTTCAAAGTTGCCCCACTTCTCAAAGTTAGCCTTTCCTTCCACGATTGTTTCCAGAATGCCCAGAGTATCAGCGGGTTTTACTTTCTTGCCCATGAAGTCGCCCGTATTTACGATATAGCAGTCAACGTTCTTCTCTTCCACCAGCTTTTTGAACTTCTCATAGTCGTTCACGAGAGGATAGGTTCTGAACGGATTAGCGTAAGGAACGATCCTCAGCGCGTTCAGATCCGTACCTGCAGCCACACGTTCTGCGGTGGATGTCTTTGTAGCCAGTGTTGCGCCCATAACGGAAGCCAGTGCCGCACCTTTTAATTTTACTACGGGCGGGATGGTAGGATCTTTCATAATCCAGAAAATAGCGTTTACCGGAGCGTCAATCTTATCCACACGGTTCGGAGACCAGAGTTTGGACTTAATCGCACGGCCGTTGCCGTTTCTGATATCTTCCGTTACAAGCTGGATCTTGCCGTCCTCATCCATCGTAGCGGAACAGTTCTGAGCGGCTAACAGATACTCGTTATCAGGACAGCCTGTCGGATAGTCAGCGGTCTTATCAAAGTAAGTAGGCTCAAGCGCTACGGAAGAACAGGTATCCGTGTTGATGATGAAAGCGTCATCATGCAGAACGGTAATAGGATACTTGCCGCCGTGTTTCGCGTGAGTCAGTGTGGACTTACCGGAACCGGAGAGACCATATACGGAAGCAACAAACTTGGAACCGTCAGCCAGTGTGTATTCTTTCTGTCCGCCGTGGCATGCCGCATAGCCGTTTCTGTTAGCCAGAGCCCATGCCATGGTCAGTGTACCTTTCTTATGCTCACCAAAGTATTTCATACCAAGGATCGCCGCACAGTTCTGGTTGGTATCAAAGTAGCACAGTGTCAGAGGATCGCTCAGGCAGCTGTAATCCACATCGGGAGCTTCCACCGGTGCCCACTGGGGATCGGAAAAGATATAGATATCCGGCTCATTGCCGCCTCCGATAGGCTGGGATTTTCCGTACATCTTCACATATTCATCAGACATATACTGGAAGTTGATCATCCAGTTATACAGCAGGTTCTCTTCTCCTTCCGGAATCAGAAGGTGAGCCTTTGCCATAAATTCAGGATCAAGGCCTACGAAGCAGGTTGCGTGATACATCTTTTTCCAGCGAGTCTTATAGATCGCATCCATCACTACCTTATCCAGTTTTGCTTCATCTACGCCGGGCTCGCCTTTGATGCGGCGCGCTGCTGCGTAACGGCCGGTTACCGCGCCGTCATTGAACAGAAGAACCTTTGCGTCCTTGGGAAGGCCGAAAGTCTCGCCGTCCTTTACAGGCATATCCGTTACGATTGTTCCCGGAGAATTTTTAGCTAAATTATAAGCTTCCTTCAGTGTCTCCACTTTCACTACGTTGTTCCCGTAAAAAGCGGCTTCGATAATGGAACGGGTTTTGGAAAAGCCCACCTTATCTTTGCCGATCTCGGAAATGGGGTAAAACGCTTTTGTTGACATATTTTTTCCTCCTCTTGGATGATAAATATAATTTATCGTAATACAGTCAGAACTTATATTACGATCATCTTTGATACCCGCGGCGATACCGCCGCCGTGCGACGCCCATTTTCTGCAATTGCCATCACACATCGCCTTTTATTATGGCAAATCGCGTTCCAAAAGTCAAGATGGGTTTTGCACAAAAGAGGGCGGCATTCCTAAAAAAAGTGTAAACTATTCACCATGATCATAAATCCTCAGTCGCCTCGATGAGCCAGTCCTGTTCTTCCTTATTTAATAACGGAAGAATCTTCTCTCTTACATTTTTATGATAGGCATTGATCCTTTCCGCATCCTCCCCGTTCAGGAAACGTTTATCCAGGGCTTCTCTGTCGATGGGCACAAAGGTCAGATGGCGGAAACCGAGGAACGTGCCGTACCCGTTTTCCTCCTCTTTCACGACCTCCAGAATATTTTCGGTGCGGACGCCGAAGGCGCCGGCAAAGTACATGCCGGGTTCATCGCTGATCAGCATGCCTGGGCGCAGCGCGTATTCTTTTACCTCTTTTCGGTACTGCCAGCTGATGCGCTGGGGGCCTTCATGGACATTCAGCATATAACCGATGCCGTGCCCGGTACCGTGTTTGTAATCCAGATGTGCTCTCCACAGATCCTGTCTTGCCAGGATATCCAGATTCCGCCCGGTGGCTCCTTCCAAAAATACCGCTTCGGAGAGCCGCAGCATGGCCGCCGCCACAAGGGAAAATATCTTTTTCTCCTCTTCCGTTACTTCTCCCAGCACAATCGTCCTTGTCACATCCGTTGTGCCTCCCATATACTGACCGCCGGAGTCAACTAGAACCATTCCTTTATCTTCCAGCCTGCGGTTTGTTTTTTCATCCGCCGCATAGTGGACGATGGCGCCGTTGTCCCCATAGCCGCAGATCGTAGTAAAGGAAAGGTCCAGAAAACCCGGGATCTGCCTGCGGAACTCCGCTAGCTTATCCGCGGCGGATATCTCGGTGATCTCCTCTTTTCCCACATGCTGTTTTAACCAGTAAATAAATTTGCAGAGGGCTGCGCTGTCCCTCAGATAGGTTTCCCTGCTCCTTGATAATTCCACCTCATTTTTGATCGCTTTCAGCAGTTCCGTAGGGGACTCTCCAAGGATCAGCTCCCCCTTTTCCGAAAGAATCCGCATCAGCCGATAACTGAGGGACTCACCGGATGCCAGTATTTTAACGGCGGTTTTTCCGCCTTTTTTGTCCGCTGCCTCCTCATCTCCCTCTTCCCGGCGGTTTTCTTCTTTCGGAAATTCGGTTTCCAGCCAGTCAAATAACGTGCCGTACTCCCTTATTTCCACATCGCAGCCTGCAAATAAGGTCCCTGATACCGCTTTTTTCTGCAGAAACAGTCCGCAGTCCTTTTTTCCGACTACCGCATAGGAGAGCGCCACAGGATTGCAGGTAACATCCGCCCCCCGCAGGTTAAAGAGCCACATGATATCGTCCAGAGAGCTTAAAAACAGATAGTCCGCGCCCTCCTTCTCCATCACCCGGCGTACCTCTTCCAGCTTGTCCATAACGGATTCCCCGGCATATTCTTCGGTCAGTTCCCGAACGGGTTCGGCGGGAAGGGCGGGGCGCTCTTCCCAGGCAATATCCCCAAGGTCCTTATCATAACTGATCCGCGCCTTCTTCCCGCGGCACACCTTATCCAGCTTTTTCCCCAGCTTCGCACTGACACAGTTTCCGTCAAATCCAAGCACATCCCCCGCCTTAAGCACATCGCCCAGATACTCTTCCGGATCGGGAACCCCCTTTTCCTGCATCCGCATCAGTTCGATTCCCGTGCCCGCAAGTTCCTCTTCCGCCTGCAGAAAATACCGCCCGTCGGTCCAGAGGGCCGCATCTTCCTCCCCCACAAGCAGCGTTCCGTTGGAGCCCGTAAAACCGCTGAAATACGCCCTTGTCCGAAAATGCTCATGGACATACTCGGAACCGTGGCAGTCCGCCGATGTAATCATATAATAATGAATACCGTTTTTTTTCATCGCGCACCGAAGCGCGGAAAGCCTTTGAGAAACTATTTGATTTTCCATATTTAACCTCCCTGTCCTTAAAATTACAACATGCCTCTTTCATACAGAAAACCTGCATTGCAGGATTCCTGCCATCTCTCAATCATCTGCTATTATACATAAAAATAAAGCTTTTGGGATCAAAAATTTATTAATTTTTTCTGAATTGACTAAATAAACTTGTAATCTCCATTTTTTTCATGTTATGATAGAAATACATTTCAACATGTTAATCATTCCGACTTTTCATGAAGAACACAAACCGTGTTCTTTCACATTGTTATCGTTGTCCTATTGTCATTTTACATTTTCAGTGAATTTGATTGATTTTGGCAACATATTACGATTTGATGCTGCTGTTTTACATAAAGCCAGAATTTTGCTTTCGTACATTACTCAAAGAAAGGAGTTACTATATATGGATCATCAGAAATTTTCAGAAATCACCCCGGAGCTGATTCGCCTTGCAACGCTGAGTGAAGACGCGGATATCATCGATACCGCCCTCTTTACCCAATATGATGTCAAGCGGGGGCTTCGCGACTTAAACGGCAAGGGCGTCCTCGCAGGCCTGACCACCATCTCCGATGTCAGAGCCACCGAAATGATCAACGGCGAGTCCCATCCTGCCCACGGCCGCCTGTTCTACAGAGGCTATGATGTAAAAGATCTGGTACACGGCTTCACTTCCGAAAACCGTTTCGGCTTTGAGGAGGTGACTTACCTTCTGCTCTTTAATAAGCTGCCGAACGAACAGGAACTCAAAACATTTCAGGAACTGCTCTCAGGCTACAGGAGCCTTCCCACCAGCTTTGTGCGGGATATTATTATGAAAGCTCCCAGCAAGGATATGATGAATACGCTGGCAAGAAGCGTCCTGACCATGTATTCCTATGATGACCGCGCCGATGATACATCGCTGCCCAACGTACTGCGGCAGTGCCTGCAGCTCATCAGCATTTTCCCGCTGCTTACGATCTACGGCTATCAGGCTTACAGCCATTATCATGACGGCAACAGCCTCTATATCCATCAGCCCCAGCCTCATCTTTCCGCGGCGGAAAATATTTTACATATCCTGCGGCCTGACAGCCAGTATACCCAGCTCGAAGCAAGGATTCTGGATGTGGCTCTGGTACTGCATATGGAACACGGCGGCGGTAACAACTCCTCCTTCACTACCCATGTGGTGACTTCTTCCTTAGCGGACACCTACTCTGTGATTGCGGCAGCCATCGGTTCCTTAAAAGGTCCCCGTCACGGCGGCGCCAATATCAAAGTGGTCCGGATGTTTGATGAGATGATGTCCCTTTTAAAAGACTGGGAAGACGAAGAAGAAGTGGCGGCTTACCTGAAAAAACTGCTGCATAAAGAAGCCTTCGACCACGCGGGACTGATTTACGGTGTGGGACATGCCGTCTACTCAAAGTCCGATCCGAGGGCCGTTATTTTCAAGAATTTCGTGGAAAAACTTTCTGTGGAAAAGGGACTTGAGAAAGAATTTAATCTGTACTCTCTTGTGGAAAAACTTGCGCCCCAGGTCATCGCAGAGGAGCGCCAGATCTACAAGGGCGTCAGCGTCAACGTAGACTTCTACTCCGGCTTCGTGTATAAAATGCTTGGCCTTCCCCAGGAGTTGTTCACCCCTATCTTCGCGATCGCACGTATCGTCGGATGGAGCGCTCACCGTATGGAAGAGCTGGCAAACAACGGGAAAATCATCCGTCCGGCTTATAAACCGATCGGATATGATAAAAAATACGCGGAAATGGAAAACAGAAAATAAAGATATGGATCACAAATCCCCCGGACGCTCCTGCTTCCGGGGGATTTGTGACAGCCGCCTTCTCTTTTTATTCCGCCATCAGGCACTTTTCATAAAACATCTTCAGCTCTTTATAGTGAAAACTTTTTCTTGCTTCCGCCATCTTCTCTCCGATTTCATCCGCCAGCTTTTCAAAATATTCCGCCGCTTCCAGGCAGCCGAGGCTTCTCCCTTCCTCCCCCGAAGCGCCTCCGCACTCTTCTTTCCTCTCCTGGCTCTCCGCTGCCGCACTTTCCTCCCCGAGGCTTATCTTTACCCTTTCAATCCCCTGCTTTTGAAGCAGTCTGAAATAAAAATGCCAGCATAAAAACCAGTGCATCGCATCCAGCGGCGTTGCCCTTTTCTCTCTCCAGTTTCTCTCATCGTCCTGCGCCACCCGAATCTCCTCATCCAACCGGGACAGATCCTTAGCCAGCACATGAAAAAGTGCATCATAGGTTATGATCTCTCCCTCTATGGGATGTGCATAGGACTCCCGCCATGTCTCAAATATTTTATGGAACATTTCACATTTTCCGTAGTTGAGGCAGTACGCCAGCGCCTCCTGCACCAGCGACTCTTCGTTCGCCTGTTCGCACATATTATAACACCAGCGGTACTTTTTCGGTATCTCTCTCCTGCTCACGCTGTAAATCAGCTCGCATACCATATCATAATCATCCAGATACACATAGTATTTCAACATAGGCCTCACATAAAAGCAGACATAACACCAGCTTCCGTAATCCGCAGATTCCAGTTTCTTTTTTATTGTCCCGGCAAACTCCTGATCCCGCTGAAGCAGCGCCACCTTCATCAGCAGCCCATAACTTCCCCTGTTCCAGTCCGTGCCGTATTTTTCATCACTCTCCAAAAAGATCCCGAGCATCTGCTCTATCTTTTCATCGTTGATCTGAGGATAATTCATATAAAATGCCAATATCCTGACGGCGGTATCCACATAAAACTCCCTGCCGAAGCGGGTGGTCTCCTCCGCCAGATGCTCCCTGTGTGCCTGGTGAAACATCTCCGAAAGCTGAAAGGCATACCGGATATCAGAGATACCGTCCCGCGTGACATACCAGAAGGTTTTTGCCATCACATAAAAATATGCCCTCCAGTCTCTGACTTCCTTCGCCCGCGCAAGGATCCGTTTTAAAAGCGGCACCAGTACCAGTGCATTCTCATCCCAGCTCGAATAATCCCCCTGCGTCAGATTGTTGGCCTTTTTGACCATCCCCCAGAGTTTATCATCCTCCACATATTTTTTATCATCAAAACTCTCCAGAATCATATCTCTTCCCCCAGTCCATACTCTACAAGGCGGATCAGCCCCCTGTTTAAAATATCCGTCTCCTTCTCCCCCAGCGTATAATGCCCGGCAAGCATCGCATGAACATACAAGACCTCTATCATCGTCCGCCTGATTCCTTCCTCCTGTGCCTGCGCAAGACGCCTGAGCAGCGGATTTTTTCCGTTCAGATACAGTTTTGTGCCATAGCTGTCATCAGCCTGCGCAAAATGCCCCGGATCAAATTCCTCCAAAAAAGCGGAAAAACTGCTCTCCGTCACAAAACCGCCCAACATATCATCGACTCCCGGCACATAAAAAGCGGGGGACCTGGGCGGATCAAACTGTTTTAAAACGGCGCTGCAGCCCATGGGCTTTAACACGGAAGCTGCCGTATCCATCAGCCCTCTCAGTTCCTCCCTGACTTCTTCATCCGGCTCCTCCAAAAGTTCTCCGTAGCACGCCTCATCAAACAACAGCAGCCCGGTATCGGGATGATAACGCTTTAAAAGCTGCAAAAGCTTTGCGTCATAGATATATCCGGCATTGACCAAAATCCCCGTATTGCCGCCAATCAGGGCATATGCCCTCCGGTAATCGTCCACATCCACGCAATAATATACCACCGACCTTTTTGCCGCCTCCAGAATCTGGAACCCGGTCAGCCTCCCTTTATTCGATGAAAAGGTGAGAAACTGGAAAAACAGTTTGTAAATCTTCTCATTCTCCACGGCAAGGGATTTGATTGCCACATTATGTACCGAAGAGAGCCTTTTCAGCATATCGACATCATACAGAGAAAGCGCCACAAAATACTCAAAAATACTTTTCTCGATATCTCCCCTCGCCTGTGAAAGCCTGAAATCCGACACAAAACCTTCCCGCGACGCCATCGGCGTCAGATTCTCCGCAGCCAGAATGCACCTCGTAAAAAATGCCCATTTCGGAACCAGATCTTTTCCGTCCTCCGTGATCAGCATATCCTTCAAAAAGATTTTATGCCGCCCGGCTGACGCCGCGCTCCTCTCCCTCCCGGAAATAAAAGCGTACCCCGTCAGTCCATCTCCCTTAACCGGCACCACGCCAAAAAATGTTTCATCAAATATCAGTTCTCCGAACCGCAGAATTTCCTCATTGCTGCAAAAAGACTGCCGCCATGGGATAAAGGCGTCATTGATGCGCCGCTCGCCCCCATCTCCCGCAAAGTCCACCGGAATCTGCAGCAAAAAGCCATACTCCTTCAGCAGCCGGATCACTTCCTCCTCATGGTATCTTACCGCCGTCCTTCCCTTCAGGGAGAGAATCACCTCCGTCCCTACGGGCAGCTCCTGCTCCTCCTTACTCACCTGATAAGTGCCGTCGCTCCTTCCAAGCCAAGCGTAACCTGTCTCTTCCTTTATGGACCGGCTTCTCACTACGATCTCATCCGACACAAGAAAGCAGGACAACAGCCCGATCCCAAACTGACCGATAAAATTGCCTCTCACCACATCTCCCCGTTTGGATGATTGTCCGATCACGGACAAAAATGTATGGATCTCTTCCTTTGTCAGCCCGATTCCGTTATCCGTAAAAGTGAGCCGCGCGCTGTTCCTCTTCTCCCTGTGGTATGTGATCCTGATCTGTGCCTCTTTAAAATCCGGTTCCGCCGCCCTTCTGGCTTCTATGGCGTCCACCGCATTCTGCAAAAGTTCCCGCAGAAATACATCGGAGCTGGAATAAAGATTTTCGCTGAGCAGACGGATAATCCCCCGCAGATCTACCTGAAAGCTGTAATCTTCCGTTTTTTTCGTATTTTTTTTGTTTTCCATATGCATTACTCCCCGCCATTTCACTGCTTTTCTCTCAGTATAACACACAAATTACGGGGATTCTACCAAAAGTAAAACCTGTAAGATCCGGAATGATTCCCGGACCTTACAGGTTTTGTATGAATCATTGCAATGATAGTATAATCCTGCTGTCTTACTTCCCAGCCGCCTCCTGTCTCACCCGGATAAAGCGCTTCCACAACGTACCGATACCGCCCGGCCCGAAGGGATTGATATAGCTTTTTCCTGTGATCGTTTTGTTTGCCGCAATCGAAATAATAAAGAACAGAACGCCTGCAGCATAGCCGAAAACGCCGGCAATCCCGGTCAGGATCAGGGTGATGATCCGCATAAATTTCAGCGCATAGCCCAATTCATAGTTGGACTGTGTATAGTTGGCGATTGCCACGAACGCCATGTACAGCATAATTTCACTGTTAAACCATCCGGACTTAACCGCAAATTCCCCCAGCACAATACCTGCCGTTACACTTAGGGGTGTACTTAACATATTCGGCGTATTTACCGCCGCCAGCTTCAGCCCGTCCAGTGACAGTTCCAATATCAGAAATTGAAAGATCACCGGCACATTCACATCATCGGCGATAGCAATAAACGAAAGCCACTCCGGCAGCCACTCGGGGTACATCGTAAGGAGTAGAAAGGTAGGCGTCAGCAGATAGGTGATCACGCCGATAATAGTCCTTGAAAACCGCAGGTAAGTCCCCGTAATCGGCGGAAAATAATAATCGTCCGCCTCCTCCGTCATGTCAAAAATGGAGACGGGAAGGATCATCGCCGAAGGAGAATTATCTACAAAGATAATAATATTACCTTCCAGTATATGAGCCGCCGCCGTGTCCGGGCGCTCCGTATATTTGAACTTCGGAAACGGATTAAACCATTTTCCCTGGTACAAACACTCCGCCAGGCTTTCCTGATTCATCGTCAGAGCGTCGATATGAATATTCTGAATCCTGTTCTTTACCTGGCAGAGCAGCTTACGATCCACTCTGTCATCCATATAGCAGACCGCAATATCCGTCTTAGAGCTCTCCCCCGCCCTCATCATCTCCATCCGCAGTTTCGGGTTCCTGATACGCCTGCGTACAAGCGCCGTATTAAAGACGATGGTCTCCACAAAACCATCCTTTGATCCCCGCAGCGCCTTCTCCTTCTCCGGCTCGGAAACACTTCTTGCCGGATAGGTCCTGCTGTCGATCAGAAGGCATTTATCAAACCCTTCCAGCATCAGAATCGTCTGCCCCGACATCAATGCCGTTATAATTTCATCCCAGGTCTTTCCCAAATCCGCCTCAATCGTGGGCAGAAATTCTTTTGACATCCCATGGGCATCCGCCGGAATATCCTCCGGTTTCAACCCGATAAAATACTGCAGCAGTTTCTGCATCAACTCATCCTTGCAGAATCCGTCCACAAAAAACAGACAGGCATCCCTTCCGCCTATCCGTATCACCCTGTAAACAATATCATAGCTGATATCCGGCGCCAGAATCTCCTTCATCACTGCCAGATTTTCCTTAAAATCCGCAGTCATTTCCTTTCCTGTCTGTTTTGTCGGATATAAAATTTCCTGATCTTTTTCGTTCATACTCCGCTCCTGTCAGAAAACGGCATATCTGCCGCTTTTTTCTTACTTTAGTATGAACTGCTGACCAGTAATTTATACATCTGTCTTTTCAAAATTCATAACGTGAAAGCCCTTCGCTTCCACTGTTACGGCTCTTCGTCATTGTTCCGATCTTATATCCCCGTGCTGCCGAACCCTCCCCGGTCTTCGCCCTCCATATGTTCCACTTCCTCAAACATGATCTGAGGCTGGTTCTCCATAATACGGAACTGCGCGATCCTGTCGTTCACATGGATCTCGGTATCTCTCACCGCATATACGGGCATTCTCCAGATATCGTTCTCCCCGCAATAACAGCAGTCGATCACACCATAGCTGTTCGCCTGTAAAATGCCGAAATTCTTGAACGTGGAACTTCTCGGCACAACATGCGCCTCATACCCCTCCGGAATCTTCACCGAAATCCCAAAACTGATCAGCCGGTATTCCCCGGCTTTCAACGAAACATCCTCTGCTGCCCTTAAATCGATCCAGTCACTCTTTCCGTCAATATATCGCAGCTTTTCAATCTCCTTCACATGATATTTTATCTGTAAAGTCTCCTGTTTTTTCATAACCGCTCCTGTCTTTCCTGTAATACCACCTGCCCGCACCGCAGGCTCCTCCTTACGTCAATCACTCTCTGATTAGCGCTTCCCCGCCAGTGCAGAAGATTATCTTTTTTCTCCTGTTCAAACCTGCCGTCCACCAGAATATCTATGTACCGCAGCGCTTCAAGGCTTTGTATATCCTCCCAGACCTCCCCCGTATACAGCCAGATCGTTTTCTCCGGGAAGCGCGCTTTCAACTCCTTCATATAAGAAGTCACTTCCTGCAGATTTTCCGGAAAAAGCGGATCACCGCCGGAGAATGTAATCCCCGAAATATAAGGCGCTCCCAGTTGCTGCTCTATCTCCCGTTTCGCCTCCTCATCAAAGATCAGCCCGTCATCCGGATTCCACGTAATCGGATTCTGGCACCCCTTACAATGGTGTCTGCAGCCCGAAAGCCACAACACCACCCGCAGTCCGTCACCGTTTTTCATATCGTCCTTTGTAATATCATGGTATCGCATATCCTGCCTCTTGCTCATCCTGCGCCAGCTTCCGTATCAGTTCCGGCGTAAATTCCCGCAGTTCCCGGATCACAACCCTCGCCCGCTCCAGATTCTGCTTTCCCGAATCCGGATTGTCAAGCCCCACACATACCATTCCTGCCGAAGTCGCCGCAATACTGCCGTTTTCGGAATCTTCCAGCACAATGCACTCTCCAGGCGCCGTGCCCAGCCTCCTCGCCGTATCCAGATAAATATCCGGCGCCGGCTTGGAATGCGCCACATTTTCCCCGCTGTTGATCACATGAAAATACTGCCTCACACCGATATAATCCATTGCCAGCTCTATAAAACTGACGGAAGAGGATGAGGCGATTGCCAGTAAAAACCCTGCTTCGTGCAGATTCTTAAGCATTTCCTCCACCCCCGGCATTTTAGGAAAACCTTCCTCGGCTATCAGGCGTTTCTTGACAGCCATTGCTTCCTCTTTCAGCTTTTTATCTTCCCGGAAATCTGCGCCGTAATTTTTGAAGATCAGTTCCCGCAAAAACTCTTCCGTAGCGCCGATACAATCTTTGTACCCCTCATAATCGATCTCCACGCCCCGATTACGAAAAACCTCTTTCCACATCCGAAAGTGCAGCGGCTCCGTATTGATCAAAACACCATCCATATCAAATAAAACTGCTTTGAACCGACTCATATTTTCTCCATTTCATACTCCGGCAGCCGCCGCCAAACATACAGCCGCCATCCGTTGCAGGCGTCCATAAAAAATTACGCTTCCACAATACTCTTCTTCGGACACTTCTCAATACAGGTACCGCAGCCGGTACATTTCTCCGGATCAATTCTTGCATTGAAATTCTCCACCACAATCGCCTCGGAAGGACAGTTTCTCTTACAGAGCCCGCAGCCGATACAAGCCACATCACATGCTTTCATCGCAACCGGGCCCCTGTCTTTGGAACTGCACGCCACCTGATATGGGGCATCATAAGGAATCAGAGAAATCAGCTTCTTCGGGCACGCCTCCACGCACTTCCCGCAGGCTTTGCACTTCTCCTTATCCACCACTGCCACCCCTTTCACCACATGGATCGCATCAAAAGGACATGCCTGCACACAGCTGCCATATCCGAGACAGCCATAATTACAGGTTTTCGGTCCGCCGTTCGGCACGAAGGAAAGCATACGGCAGTCTTCGATACCGGTGTATTCATAATCCACCTTCGCCTTATCACAATCTCCCTGACACGCCACGAAAGCAACCATACGCCTGCTCTCACCGGCTTCCACTCCCATAATCTCAGATATCTTCTTCGCCACCGTTTCGCCGCCTACCGGGCACTGATTGACCGCCGCTTCTCCCTTTGCGATCGCAGCCGCCAGTCCCGAGCATCCCGCATAGCCGCATCCGCCGCAGTTGTTGCCGGGCAATGCCTCCAATACCGCAACTTCTTTTTCGTCCACCTGCACTTTAAATTTAATCGCAGCAACTCCGAGAAACAGTCCGATAAACAGTCCGACTCCCCCCACCACAAGCATTGCTATAATAATTCCTGACATAATATCCTCCATGCCGGAGCGTTTTTTTTGCGTAGGCACGCGAGCCGAATGTCAGCTTCGGCTCAGCGATTCAAATTTGTGGCTCCGACACAAATTTGCGTGTAAAACATAAGCTGTCAGGCTTATGTTTTACACTATCCTCATTTCTGTACTGTTTTATGTATTACAAAAGCCTGCGGATACAGTACACACACAGACTCCTCCGCATGAAAACCGAACGGAAACAACAATTTTCATCCACAGATATTTTATCACATATTTTGTGTTATGTAATCATTTTTATTCGATAGAATACAAAAGATTTTCGGGGCTTCCTTACGCATACTATGCCTCTTTCTTTAAATAGCGGTATTGATATTCCCACTCTTTTTCCGGTTCCGCATCATCGGGCAATGTTTCCGCGCCTCCCTCGATCCTGTACTCTTTTATCGGATTTCCCAATATATCATATTCTTTTATAACGGAAAAGCCGCTTCCGTCCCCGTTCAGATAATCTCTCCGAATCAGATTCCCCGCTTCGTCATACGCATAATGTTCCGCATATCCTTTCCATACGCCGTCAGTACTCACCTCTTTTTCCAGGAGAACTCCCTCCTCATTATATTTCCAGACAGTTGTCTCGCAAAAAGAATTCTTTTCCTCACCATACTCATAATAAATCTCCTTTATCAGATTATTTCTGTTGTCATACTCTCTCTCATAGATCTGATAACGTCTCCTGTCACTCCCGGAAATATAAGAAATCGATACGGTATTTCCGTTTTCGTCATAGGCATAATCATATTGCACCAGAGGCGCCGCCTCCCCCGCATGTATCTCTTCCGGAGAATAAAACAACGAATAATAGGATTCTCTCAGAAGCTTCCCCTTCTCATCCCATTCCTGCGCAATGTAATAAATCGGTTCTTCTCCCACCGGACAATCCGCGGTGTATTCCCTGTCGATCTGCATATGATCGGAGCGCAGACAACATTGCCGCTCCGTATATATTTCTCCGTCGTAAGACTCCAGATAATAGTTCTGATACCCCTCCTCGTCATAGCCGCAGTTCATCTCATAGGTTTCTTTGCCCTTCACCGTATCATATTTCACGATATAATACAGATTCCCCTGTTCATCATATTCCAGATATTCCTCCCCTGTTTTCTGTTTCTCTTTCTCCCCCTCTTTCTGCTCCCATCTCTCCACAAAAGTCAGATTTCCTGCCTCATCATAATTTTTGTACTCCCATATGCACTTCCGGTTCAGATAACGGAGCCTGAGTACCTCTCTGCCCTGCTCGTCATATTCTTTATATTCTCTCCTCTCCCCGTACAGATACTCCGTCACCCCAGCCACCCGGCAATGCGCAAGGATATCTTCCTTTTTGCGCTCCATCATTCCGATGATCTCTTCATTGCGCGCCGGTCCGTTTTCCGCTTCCGCGGTCTCCCCTTTTGCATCCGCCTTCTCAAAAGTCTCTATCCCTCTCTCCAAAAGCCCAGCCGCCCCCAGGGGATCATCCTTCATCAGATAATATTCCGCACACTCAAAATACCAGCCGGAAATATCCGTCTCTTCCGCAAACAGTTCCTGATGATAAAACAGATTTTCATAATCCCGGATGATGCTGTCCAAATAACCGTCCTTTTTCGCCGTCTCCACAGAGGATAACAGCATTCCCTTTAACGCCTCTTTATCATCCTTGCGAATCTCCCTCGCGGCATAATAGGCCTGATAAGCTCTGGAAAACTCTCCGCTCTCATACCAGCTTTCCGCCTGTCTCATATTTTTCCGATATAGATACTCTTCGCTGTTCCTATATTGCCTGCCGCCGAAACCTGCTGCCAGCAGGACAACCGTCATAAGAGAACCGCCCATCGCCATCGCCGCAGCTCTCTTTCTCCTCGCAGGATAAAAATCCCTCTCTTCTCCGAACAGAGAAGCCGCCCGCTCCGCCTCCGCTCTGAATATCTCCTCCGCCCGACTTCTCTGCTCTCTCCCATACCCGAGAATCGCCCGCGGACAACGCGCCGTAAACCAGGAATCGATATCTTTATAGGATACATTGGCAAATATCCTGTGCCGCCTGCCGTCCTTTGTATAAAAACACAGGAAAAAGAACCGAACGCCAGAATACACAATATTTTTCTCCCTATCGGGAAACGAAACATCCGACCTTCTGAGATATCCCCATACGATATCCTCTGTCCGAACGATCTGCGGCATCCCCAAAAGGTATCCGTCATAGAACAGAAAACACCCTTCCGCCTCATAAATTTTCATATTGCCCGGGCAATGCTCCCGAAATTTTGCCTCAAACAATTTTTGCTTTGCCGTCTCCGGCAGCGTCCGATAGACGCGCAAAAACCGCCGTTCACCGACACCGAGCAAAATATGGATGAGCAGCGCCGGAATCCCCAACACTGCCATTCCCGGAAGCAGATATATCATGTTGGACAACCGAAAAATCTCCTTCGCTACCTCCGGCGGCTCTTCCCCTGCATACGCCGCGACTCCAAGCGTCAGCACTATGGACACCAGAACAAGAGCCAGATATAAGATCAAACATATCGGCATAATATATTTTCTTTTGTGATATATCAGGATATCTTCCAGTTTATCCTCCGGCTTTTTATATCTTTTATTGCCTTTCTTATCCATCACTAAACCTCATCTTCTCCTGCCCATGTACCGACGGACTTTTTCTATAATACGGACATTCGCCTTTCTCATATCAATCCTCCTCACTCTACCCCCAATAACTACCGGGCTCATAAAACTCTTCCGGCGCCTCCAAATTTTCACCGGAAAGTTTCACCGCCATAAAACTTCTTGTCTCCTTTTCCCCGTCATCGCCGTAGATCGTCTCCACCCACTGCCAGACTTCGGCCCCCTCAGGCACTTCCAGATCCGCAGGAATCTCATCGTCATAGAGCAGGGATTCCTCCATTTCACTCTTCATGACAAACTCACCGTCCTCATAACGGTAAATAGCAAATCCGTGGGAAACGGCTCCATTTCGCCAACTACTCCTTACAAGTTTCTGTTTCTCGTCCGCATAAGGATTCTCAATGCCCCGATAAGATTCACATTCCTTATACTCCCCTGACTCCTTGTCCCAAATCCAGCCAAGTTCATATCTTACCGCTCCGGTCCCCTGACTTCCTGTATCAAGAACAATATCCTTTGTTCCGTCAAAATTAATATCCTGTATCCGAAAATAATCCCTGCGGTACGCTCCAAACGGAGAATCCGGCGTGCGGTCCCGCTCCGTCATAATAATCTGCTCTTTTTCCCCATCCGACACCCGAAAAAAGGTTACAGTATTCACCATTTCATATGTATCTTTCTCCTCTTCATACTTTCGACGTATCGTAAAACATTCTATCTTCCTCCCCGCGTCCATGCAACGCTGATAGATTGCCAGAAAGTTTTCCTCTTCTTCCCCCTTAATGGTTTCCCCGATATCATTTTTCCAACCCAGAGCCTTATCAAACGAAGGAATGATCACCGGCTCATCTCTGCCGTAAATATCATCCTCAAACTCCACTATCTCCCTGCCAAAGAGCAGCCGGATATCCGGATTTTCCATCGAAAGCAGAGAGGTCAGATCCATCTCCCCCACCACGGCTAAAGAAACCGTTTCCAGAGATGGGAGTTCTTCCAAAATCGTCATATCCGTACTCCCATCTATAGGGCACTGCAGATAAGACAGCTTCATCCCTTTCAGGCAGCTTTTATCCCTCACCCGGACAACATTATCGCCCAGATCCAGCGATTGCAGTTCTTTCATGCCTGCCACATGATCCAGCCAGAATATCCGGGATGATGTGCTGTTTTCATCCGTACGTACTGATAATTCTTCTACCTGTGAACCCTTCATGCAATACATCAGATTCCGGTATCCCGCAGAAGTAAAAGAATCTAGCGACACGCTTTTTACACGCTTCGGAAAATGCCAGTTCTTCGGCATCTCTCCCGTCACATCCCGCATGTCAAAAATCAGCGATTCTGCTTTCGTAAAATAAGACAATACACTGACAGGAATCGTCTCCTCCGAAGCACGGATATTTATTTCTCCTGCCAGATCACCAAGCCCGTTTAACTGCTCTCTGCTCCATCCTTCCATTATGGCTTCCGTCCCGGCACTTTCATATGTACCGGCAGGAAACGTAATATCCCATTGAACCTGCATATAAAAATAGCGCCTCACAAAATCCAGGTCGTCCCCGCTCATGATCACGGGAGAATACATATACAGTTTTCCCTCATAACCGGCAAGCTCCCCCTCATACAAAGGCTCTTCCGGCTCTTTTCCGAGCAGTTCATATACATACTCTTTTATATTCCCGCTCTGCAATACGATCTGTTTCCCTGAGGGCGATATTTGCTCCGCTTTCCCTGCTTCCGTCTTTTTTTCACTCTGCGCGTTGTTTCCCGCATTCGTATCGTTTCCCGCATTCGTATTGTTTTTCGCATACGTATTGGTTTTCGCACGCGTATCATTTCTCGCATTAACTTCCATCCCCTCGGCACCGATCAACAAAAAGAAACAGATACACAGCACCGATAATATTGCCCTTCTCTTCATTTTCTCTCCATTTCCGCGCAGTCCTTTGCGCACAACCGCTTTTCATATATCAGTTAAATCACCGTTCATCCCTAAAAAGTTTTTTTCCACATCCGGTCGCAAAATCTGTCCGCTTCTTCTCTCGACCGAAAAACAAAAATCTCCCGCCCGCTCTCATACTGCTTTAACAAACGATATATAACCGGCAATTGATCCCCGGGAAAATCCAGAATCCACTGGCGGAACTCTTCATCCGGTTCCGTCTCAACAAAGGGCAGATCCTCCCGTTTTTTCCCGATCCGCTCCATCGCTCCTGCCAGGCATATTTCTAACGGATAATCCAGTAAAAACACCGTATCCGCCTCTTTCAGGCGCATCTCCAGTGTGCGCAGATAATTTCCGTCGATAATCCATGTATCCTTTTCCAGGATTTCCTGCAGTTTCCCGTCAAACGCTTCTCTCGAACAGGTCGTTTTGTCCGGTTTATGCCAGATCATGTCCAGATAGTACAGCGGAAAAGAAAACTTCTGATTCAATTTTCGTGCAAAAGTACTTTTCCCCGCACCCGGGCAGCCTATAATAATTATTTTTCGCATAGTCAACTTATATAAATTATCCTCCCTCAATCCTTACCTCTTTGCCGGAAAAGGCGATTTAAAAGGATCATTCTTTCAGATTCCCCTTCCTGATATTTTCCCGGATAATCTGATCCGTCACCTCAAATAACCGTTCGGAGCCCAGCTTTGTTTTCCCCTGCCTCTCATACACCTGCTTCGCGCTTACCTCATGCCCTTTCCAGTCTCCGCCGTCGTTGCTGTTGTTTAAGATCAGCGGCTGCAGATTATCCATCGCATGGGCATATTTTGCCTCCGCCGTCTCATACGCCTCAAACTCATCAAACAACGCGATCAGCTCCCGCTTCTGATCCTCCGGCAGCGAACGGCTTGGAACCGCCACCGCCAGTTCCCGGATGAACTCGCCAATGATCACAGACTGATCCGGCATGGTGCGGATGTGCCGCAGCTGGTAATGCAGGGCGTGCACCACAGAAAGCTGCTGCTCCCGCATCTGGAAATACTGGACATACACGCCCTCCCGGGTATGAAGCCGGTTTTCCTGGTAATGCCGGGCGTCGTTGACGAAATCAAAGAGGTCGGATTCCAGTCTGCCCATCTCTTCCCAGATTTCGGTGTTCTCCGGCTTCTCCTCAATGTAGCGCACCACTTCCAGCAGCAGCCGTGTGAAGGCTTCCTCCGTCTGCTGCACCTTTGTCTCCAGATCCCGTTCCATGCCTTTGTAGTCCTGGAACATGTTCATGATATAGGCGATCACCACCCCGATGCAGAGCAGGCAGAATTCATTCACGATCATCGGCCCTGTGAATCCATGGGTGATGGCCAGGTGCATGGCAATGAGGGCATTGACGCTCAGGGTGTTCTGGACATGACACAGTTCACACATCGCCACGATGAACACCAGCAGCACCGCAAAGGAAAACAGCTGGCTTTCCCACAGAGGGAGGATCACGAGACAGAGAGCAATGGTCCCGGCAAAGGTCAGAAACCGGTTGATGATCAGCCTGATGGTCTGCACCCTGGTGGTCAGCAGCGTAAGCAGCGTAATCGTTCCCGCTGCGGCCGCACTCTCCAGATGCAGAAAATCTGCGAGAAAGATGGCTGCAGCGCTGCCCAGACCGATTCGAAGGGAGAGCAGCATGGCTTTTTTGACTTTCATGTTTGTGTGCAACCCCTTTCAGATCCATATAGTTTCAGAATACCGGAAAGTGCGGGGAAAAATGAAAAAAAGCGGCCTGTTCCGCTTTTTGTGTTTCGATCTCCTGTTTTCCCTCACTGTCTGAGCACAGTACACGGGAACTCTGTCAGGAAACCAGGGGCAGCCCGCTCCAGCTGCCGGTGGCGAAGTCCATCGCGCTGATCATGTGCACTTTGTCCGATCCATACTGAGCCTGCAGGTCAGGAAGCGCATACCGGATCTGCGGGGCCAGAAGGATCAGGTCATACTGGTCATCCGCAGGCTCCAGCATCATGTAGCTGCGGGCATCCACCTGCACGCCTGCAGGCTCTAGCTTTTCCTGCAGGATCTGTGCATACATGGAAGAGGTGATTCCGCTCGTGCAGCAGATGAGGATCCGCATGCCTTCCGCTGCGGTGCATTCTGTTCCCGGAACCGGCTTACGCTCCAGGAGGACATCGAAGAATGACCGGAGGTTGTTCATGGATTCCTCATAATCGTACGTCTCAAAGTGCAGGTAATACACCAGGGCACCCGTCAGACGTTCCTCGATATACAGCTCGATGATGTCGTCATGAAAGGAGATCATGGCCTTGTACCGATCTGTGCAGATGTCCATGCCTTCCTGTCCGGGTTTTCTGGAAATGCAGACATTCTCCAGATGCAGGGCTGCCAGGTCTTTGTGGATGCAGCCTGCATTTCTCCGGCTTTGTTCTCTGTCAAATCCGGCGGTCTGTCTTCTCATTTCCATCGTCGCGTCCTCCTTGCGTCTTGTATTGTAAAAGAGACCATCTTTTAAGAAAATGAAACCGGAGAATTCCGGAATGCCGTTCGCACACTTGCCGCGTCAGCCGGCTTTGCCTGTAAACAGCGTTCCGGCCAGATGTCAAGACCGGGAATTGCCGGAATAACGGCCATCTGTGGAAGAGCATTCCGGATGCAGGACTCCGGGATCCGGGAGGAGGAACAGACCATGCTGTTGCTGGACAAAATTCAGGCCACATCATTTTCACCCGGTGAACAGTCGGCAGTGGATTTCATGCTGGAGCAGAAAGAAGGCATCCGGGACATGACGGTGAAAGAGATCGCCGCTGCAGCTTATTGCGCCCCGAGCACCCTGATCCGCGTGGCTCACAAGCTGGGGTTTGAGGGCTGGAACGCCCTGAAGGAAAGCTTTCTGGAGGAAACAGAGTATCTCTCTCATCAGCATTCGGGCGTGGATGCGAACTTCCCGTTTTTCAAGGGCGACACGGATATCACCATCAGCGAGAATCTGGCGGTGCTGGAATGCGAATCCATCATGGATACGTTCTCCATGCTGGATGCCGCGCAGCTGCACAAAGCCACCATGATGCTGCGGCACGCGAAAATCATCTACATTCTCACAGCGTATCCCAATCACGAGCTGACGGGCATGTTCCGGGAACAGATGCTGCGGATCGGGCGGACGGTGGTCGTGGTGCACCAGCCGCTGTATGCCGCCTGGCTCATGACACCGGAAGACTGTGCCATCATCCTTTCCTATTCCGGGGAAACCGGTTTGCTGGTCGAGGCAGCCCGGATCCTCAATGAACGGAAGGTTCCCTTCATTTCAATCTCCAATGTCGGGGAAACCACTCTGGCCAGGCGCTCGCAGGCAACGCTGAAACTGTGTACACGGGAAAAACTGTATTCCAAAATCGGATCCTTTTCCTCGGAAATCTCTGTATTCTACCTGCTCCATGTTCTGTATGCGTGTCTGTTCGAGAGCGACTATAACCGCAATGTGGAACGGAAACTGGGCATCTCCCGGCGGGTGGAAGCGCGCCGGCATTCCACGACGTCCCTGCTTCAGGAGGAGGAACCGGAGGATGCAGAGAACCGGTAAGCGAACTGACCGCAGACAGCCGGCTGCCCGAAACAAAATGCCGCAAGGCTAAAAGGAGGCCCTTTCCTGTGAGAAAAGAGCCTCCTTTTAGCCTTGCGCTGTTTGTCCTTGTGCCGTCAGTCTGCTTTGGGTGTCCGCACATAGGCCCGGAGCACGCCGATGGGCTTGTCACCGGTATTGCGGATCACATACCTCCCTGCATCGGCGGGAATGACAAAGGTTTCCGCATAGTGGATGGGGAACGGTTCGAATGTCCCTTCCGGGCTTTCGATCACCGCCTCGTCGCCTTCGATCAGATTGCACATATTGACGTTGTTCTCCGGATCGATTTCCACCTCTGTATCCGTCCAGTACCGCCGGGTTTCTATGAATTCCAGCTCATGCAGCCCGGTGTGTTCTTCCTTCACGGTTTCCGTCTCACTGATGGTCCAGATGTTGTTGACGAGATTGTCCATGACCCAGGACGTCTGCCGGTCCCACTGGATGTTCTTCCGGCCGTGATCCAGATGGACGGGACGGGGCAGTCCGTCCAGCCCAAGACGTCCCCAGTCCCAGAGCTTGAAGGTGAAGCAGTAGGGCGTCGCACTGACTTCCAGCACCATGGAATCCGCGCCGGAGCAGTGGATCGTGCCGGCGGGGATCAGGAAGTGGTCGTGTTTCTTTGCGGGAATTTTGTTGACGTATTTTTCCGCATCAAAAGGCCTGCCGCCAGCATTGGCCTCTTCCAGCGCCGCCATCATTTCTTCGGGATCCACGCCTTCCTTCAGGCCCAGGTAGACATGGGCGCCTTCCTTTGCGTCCAGGATGTAATAGGATTCATCCTGTGTGTAGGCCATGCCGAAGGTGCGGTGGATGTACTCTGTCAGCGGGTGTACCTGCAGGGACAGGTTCTGGCCGCCCATGGTGTCCAGAAAATCGAAGCGGATGGGGAACTCCGCTCCGAACCGGCTGTAGACCTGGGGACCCAGAAGTTCCTTCGGATGGGTCAGGACCAGGTCCATGGCCGGCAGTTCCATCTTTCCGGAGCCGAAATCCAGCAGGATCGCGTTTTCTTCCGGCACACCGTCAAAGCTCCAGGCAAAGTTCTTCTCGTTTTTGTCCAGTCCGCAGACGTCCTTCATCCACTGGCCGCCCCAGACACCGGGGTCGAAGTACGGCTTCGTCCGGAAGGGACCTTTGACGCCCTGCGCCAGTCCGTCCCGGACGGCATCGCCTGTGGCGAGTTTCGGTGTATCTTCGTTCAGGTCCACGAACCAGTCCACATTGTCGAAGCTTTCCTTTTTGTGTTTGTCAAACACGCGCCATTCGATGAAGAATCCGCGCTTGATTTTCCGAAGGGGATCTTCCTTTGGGTTGTCGAAGAAGAAGTTGGGCATGCCCCTGCGGTAGCGCAGCTGCACCTCCCAGCGCGCCATATCCCCGTAAAACAGCGTGCCGTCGATGATCTTCGATGCCCCGGGGCCAATCACCAGCACCCGCCTGCCTTCCGCCTCTGCCAGGGCGGCTTTTTCCTTTGCCTCTGCCAGCTTTTTTTCGTCAATCAGGTCCTGCAGCACACCATAGAACATGGTGCCGAAAATCCGGTCCTCCGTCACGTGATGAGCCAGGATCTGTTCCAGGATGTCTTTGTCTTTATAGATGTCACAGGCATCGATCACCACATCGAATCCATTGGCAATGTGATCCTGGACGGCTTCCTGGCTGGCCCCGGGATACAGGTCGAACACCACGGGACTCGCCGCATTGGAGACCCTGTCTGCAAGTGCCTGCCACCCCGCCGCATAGTCGTTTTCATGTCCCTTCACCCGAATGGCGGGAAACTTGTCGTACTTTACTTCCATTCGATTTCTCCTTCTTCTGTCTTGTATGCTCTTTGGGGAAACGGCATGGCCTCCACCCGTGCATAGTCATGACCCGCGGTGGTCGGCCAGCAGCAGGCCACTTTCAGGTCTTCGTCACCGGTGTTGATCAGCCGGTGGGCCAGCACCCCGGGTATGTGGTGCAAAGACCCGGGTTCCATTTCCTCTGCCCAGGCATGGCCCTGTTCATCCATCAGAAGCAGCAGGCCTGTCCCTCCAACACACCAGTAGTATTCCGCGGCATCGGTGTTTTCATGCCAGTGTCCGCGGGTCATGCAGCATTCGCCGTTCACTGTCACAGGGTGCAGCAGAGACAGCCCCCAGTTCAGTTCGCCTTCCTTCGCCTGGTCTGTCCTTGCATAAACTTCGTACAGCACAAGGTCCGGATCCACACCGGCGCTGTCGGCAAAAAAGGACGTATCCTTCAGCCGTTTCTCCGATTTCACGACTCCTTCACCAATCAGCAGATCGGTATGTTTCAGCGCTGCGGGAATCACTTTCATATTGCTTCACCTTTCTTTCTCCACCTGGCGGCAGTTTTAAATGATATATCATTTTCACGTTCGATTATACGAGTTTGTCGCCGAAAGTAAACGGGAGAACGATCGAGTAGGTGTCATCTGACCCTCTCACACCACCCAGCATGCCGTTCGGCACTG
>OFHA01000874.1_pt1 | contig 23775 bp, 22 predicted proteins | sample 1521891 | NCBI WGS metagenome assembly OFHA01 (sample SAMEA3504089, study PRJEB24116) | mouse gut metagenome | biome: mouse gut; feature: mouse-associated habitat; material: faeces | place: Denmark | collected 2011
GCCCGCCGCCGTGGCGGCGCCCGTCCGGATGGCATTCCACAGCCCCGCCCAACTGCCTTTGGCGAGCAATACCCAGGAGGACATGGACGTCAGGCTGCCTTTTGTCTGCGCCATGGCGGCCACCATTTGAGAACGGGACGTGAGAAACGCCGCCCCAATCCCAAGAACAGCCATAGAAACATGATCCGCGTTGTCCGCAATGAGGGCCAGGGCGGGCCCCGCCGCGTCTCCTAACGCCATGGCGGCATCAGCGGCCCGGAACAGGAGATCCCCCGCTCTTTGCCCCCATTCAGCGGCGCCGTCCCCCCATCCCACCAGCCGGGCGTCCACTTGTTCCAAAAGGGCGCTTAACGGTCCCAGCAAGCCGGCGCCAAAATTTTCCTGCAGGTTGCCCCAGGCGTTTTCCGCCCGTTTCAGCAACCCTTCCCAGCTTTCCCCCACTTCCTTTTCCGCGTCTTTCAGGGGGCCGCCTTCCTTGGCAAGTTCCCGGATGGCGGCGGCCACGTCGTCAAATCCAATCCCTTCTTTCAGTTTCTCCTGGAGGGCATAGCCGGACAGGCCGGACGTTTTTTCCATGGCTCCCATCAGATCCACCTGGGCGGCGTTGAACGCCTCCATGATTTCGGAATTAAACCCTTTCAGCCCCCCGGAACCCTTGACCATGGCGGCCACCAGGGCATTCATTTTGCTTTGGTCCCCCTGGGCAATGGTGGCAAGCTGGCGGACCAGATCAGGCGCAAAACTTTCGGAAATGCCGCCGCGGATTAACTGGGCGGCATTTTTGAACATTTCCGTGGGGGTATATTGGGAGGTCAGAGCCCAGTCATTGATGGTTTCAAGGATGCGTTTTGCTTCATCCGCGCTGCCCGTCAGGCCCGTCAATTCCCGTTCCACGCGCTGAATGGCCGCCGCCGGCGCGACAAAATCAAAAGCCTTTTGAACAGCGCCGTCAATCGCGGCAAAGGCCGTGGAAACCATGTCTTTCACGCCGGAAAACGCAAGGCCAATCCGGGCCGTTTTTGCCGTGGTGGAATTCACCAGGGAATCCACGGATTTCTGAATTTCCGTCAATGCCTGCTTGAATTCAGCGGCATCCGCTCCCAGCGTCACAGTTACGTCAGGCATAGCTTCAAACGGTTAAAATCCCATGAATCGCTCTACCCGGTCCAGGGTGGAGCGGGAACAGTTTTTGGAAAACAGGGCATGGCGGGCGCCGGATTGCACAAGCACCATGACTTCCCGCTTTTTCACTTCGTCCACCAGCCGCCGCTTATTGTGAAAGCCTGTGATGATATAGGCCAGAGGATCAAGGTTGTTCGGATCGTTCAGCCAGTCCCAGTCCTCCCAGCGAGCAAGCACTTCTCCCATGGTGTATTTCCCATCCCGACTACGTTTCCCAAACCACCAGGTGACAGCCCCGCCGGGCCCGGCGATCCCCTCGCCAATCACGCGGGAAAAGCCCGGCGTGTTGTTCAGGAGCGGGAACCCCAATGTGATCAGGCACGCGGCAAGTTCCGTGTTGCGCGTGCTGTCAAAATCTTCCGGCGTCAGGATGGCGCCGCCGTCTTCGTTTTTTTTATCCGGCATAATATTTATAATTTGTTAAAATTGAATGAATAATTCATAATTGCATTTATAAACCATGAACGTTTCCGATGTGCCGGCAAGCGCGGGGGATGATGACGCTCCCAGGACTACCCAGGCGGCGGGTGCGTCCTGGCCGTTTCGGCGCCCGGCAAGCGCAGTCATGACTTCCGCGCAGGCGCGGGAAAAGGCAGTTACGTCCAGCACCAGGGCGGCGGGCTCCGCTTCCGCATACCGTTGCCGGTACATGATTTCCCCGGAAATTTGGTAGGTGAAATTTCCGGAAATGATTTCATCCGAGCCAGTTACATTCACCATTAGGGCCTTGTCTCCATCCTTCTCTCCGTCCGTTGGTTCCCAGACAGGGACGCCGGCGAATTCCGGGCGTTCCTGAAGCCCTTCTGCGATAATTTGTGCAACAATTTCGGTATTCATGGTTTATTTGTCGTAGATGTCTTCGTCCCAGCCGTCCGGACCGGAAAGCATGTAGGTATCCGTCACTTGCCATTCCTTCCCGGATCCTTCCACGGACGTCCCCATGCTCATCCAGTTGAATTTTCCGGAGGGGGATTTAAACGGCCCCGGCGGCGCGGCAATCGTGCAGGCTTTCTGATAATTGATCGTTCCGGGATCCGTTACTTTGTAACGGGCTTGCAGTACAATTTGAGGGCTGTAAAAGCTCGTGACGCCCTTTTTTATCTTTTCAATCAATTTACTGTTATCATCCGCAAGAATGCTTCTGATGGTCTTTTGTGTGACCGGCTGCCCGTCTTTCGATATGTCAATCTTGGTCCCCATGCAACCCCCGTTCACCAGCCTTTTCAGGGCGTCCAGCTTTTCCCCGGAATAGCTTTCCGCAAGTTTGTGCGTTAAAATGGGCTGCGGCACGCAGGTCACGGAAAGGGAATACTGCGGGCTTTCACGGGTACTTCCCGGCATTTCAAATTCTTCCTCTTCCTTCCCGTCCATGGCTTGGCGGCGCACCCGGCATTCCGCAAAATCCCCGGCTTTCCGGGTAACGGTGGCGGTGATATTCCATAAATCCCCGCCGGCGGCTGATTGGCGGTCCGCATAGGCGCACATTTCAGCCCAGGTTCCTTCCCAGGTTTCTTCCGTATAGCCCCCGGAGACAGGCTCCCCTTTCCCTTTGTTGACTACGCAATAACTGCGCTGTACTTGCTCAATCGCCATAAGTATCTAAAAATGAATTGTCCTGTTCGATGATTTCAGCAATCCGGGACCGCATGGCACGTTGTTTTGCCCGGTCTGCATAGGCCCAGCGGGTAGCATTGCCTTCCTGGACCAGCCACGCATGGACGTATTGGAGCAGGATTTTCAACGGCATGTGCTTGATATAGTATTCCGTCCAGCCGGTCGCGCGGGCCATGATCATAATCAATCCCGCCCACCCGTCCGGCTCCGCTAGTTTTTTGAGGGCGCCCCGTCCGGATCCTTGATCCCCTCCGCCTGGGCAGACATGATCGCGTTCATTTCGCGCGTCATGCCCGCCACAATTTCCCCCAGCGCGCCAAAACCCACTTTTCCGGCAAAGGCCAGGACGGCCCGGCGGATGGCTGCCGCATCGTCAAAACCGCCGCCGGCCACCAGCCGCACCACGTCTTCTTCCGGAGCCGCATGGATCCAGACAAATTCCGCCAGGGCATACATGCTCATTTTTTCCGGAGGATTTTCCGCAGTCTCCGCGCCGTCTTCCAATAATGGACCTTCCCGGCGGCGGTTCAGTTGTGTAAGGCAGGAGTTATTCAGGAGTTCCAGCATAGCCATGCTTGACAGGCTGACAGGCCGGACTTTCAGGCCGTTCACTTCCGCCTGGGGCAGATCGCCGGAAAGAATGGATGTGGTATTGGTTATTTCTCGCATATAACTATATCCCCTCTTTCTCTTTCAGCTCCCCTTCCAGCACGGCTTCCATAATCCGCGCGCACGCTTCCCGGATCGTCCCTCCGTCACGTTCCACAATGGGGTGATAAAACGCCATTTGCCCGCAATGCACCGCGCACACGCCGCCGCGCGCCAGGCGGGCGATTTCCGCCAGATCGCGCGGATCACACGTCCGCACGCCAATCAGACGCCGCCCGCCCCGGAATTCCAGCACGTCCACCCCGGCGGATCCGTACAGGTATAACAGAATTTTTGAAATGGTTTGGTCTTCCGGATATTCCTGACGGGCATGTTCCGGCCATTCCCGCCGGGACAGCAATTCCAGCGCGGCTTTGATGGCCGGACGCGTGATCCAGTAGCAACAGCCGGCCCAGGCAAGCGGCACACGGCATTGCATCCCCCCCGCCACCTTCCCGCGGTCTTTCAGGCTGCGCGTGATTTCCGCCGGATCCATAAGCAGCGTATCAGCGTCAATCTTGATGACCGGATCATCCCCCGGTATGTCCAGCATGCACCCCAGCATGCCGCGCACGCATTCCAGGCCGTTCAGGTTCCCCCCGCGGGCAAAATAGGTGATTTTGTAGGATATATCGTTTCCCGTGGGGACTTGTGCCGGGAATAAAGGCTTCGCCGCGTCATCAAATAAATAAAATTGGGCGGCCTGGTCTATTCTCCGTATTTGTTCCATGCATATTTTCAAGCATTGGTGATCGTCTCGATATAAAAATATTGCGTAGTTCATTTTATTTAATTTATTGGTGCATAAATTTTGGAGGTCACAATCCATTCCCCCTGCTGGATATAGATTTTTCCGTTTTCGTCCCGGTGCAGGCGTATTGCGTGATCGCTATCGCAAAACAACACCGTCCAGGAATCGCTTATAAGACTATCAGAGCCATCCGGCGCCGTTTCCGCGTACAGCTCCACCGCCAATTTATTATTCCGGATAAACAAGCCTGCCTTCACGCCGTTGACGGCATCAGACCAACTTGATTCATAATCCAGCACCACATATTTCCCATTTTTCCGCAAAGGGGCGCGAAAACTCAACTCTTCCGCGGCGCCTCCAGGAGTGACTATGAGAGACAGAGCCCCCGCCTCCGTGGACAAGCCTACCTTAGTGCCTCCACCTAAATCATGGACGCTGGTATCTACCGTTAAATCAAGTTCCCCGGCCAAACCCTCCGGAGAAACTGACAAGGCCAGAGGCCATTTCCCATTTTCCCCCGGCGTTTTGGAATCTACCGCCGTTGAATCAATCTTGATTTGTAAAATCTGCGTATCAATGTCATTCCCGTCCTGGTCCTGCCCCTTTTTCCATTCCAGGCCATCCCCAGGTTCCACTTTTTGGGCGGATAAAGACAGCTTCCCTTCTTTATCCTCAATGTTGACGGAGCCGTCGGAAGAACATAACAATTTGAGCTTATAAGGATCTCCATCAGCGTCCCCGCCGTCTTCCTTTTCTTTGTAAATTAAAGAACAGTCCGCGCTGGAAGGTTCTTTCGCGTCCTCAATCAAGGCGCTGATTTTCCATGTTTTTATTTTATTTCCGTTTTCTCCGTTTTCTTCTTCTTCCTCCGCCTGAATTCCTTTCCCGGCTTTAATGACAATTTCGTCCGGGCGGATAATATAAACAGGCCCCCCGGCGTGCTGCCAAACCAGTTCTTCCCCTATGGTAGCCAACGAAAATTCCAGGGAGGTTCCACTTCCTTCCGCGGCGGTTCCTTCCTGGACCACGCCGGAAGAAAATTCCCCGGCATCATCCAGCGTCACAACAAGCTTGATCCCCCCGGTGTAGGTATCGCCCGCAATCAGGGTCCATTCTTTTTCCCCAACAACATATTCTTTCCCTTTAACAATCACGCGGCCCTGGTGGCAGCACCAGCCCCAGGCCCCCGCGTCGTCCTTCCGGTAAAGGACTGAAAAATCCATTTCCGGCTGGGGCAGGGCGTCAAAGTGCTGCGGAACCATCATTTCCCCCGCGGTGCTGACGTTTTCTGACAGGTGGCGGATGCTGTCACCCAGGGCATTGAATTTTCCTGCGCTTAAAGGATCGCCTGCTTTGAAAATAGGTATCATGATTTCATGATATGTTTCCGGTTATCCCCTCATGGTGCGCTGCGCCTTTTTCAACAGCCATGATTTCACTTTTTCATCGCGCTTCCGTATTTTTGCTTTCACCACTTCATCAAGTAATTGATTGATAATAAAGTTCATGCTGGGGTGGTACGCTGTGGAATTGGTGATGATTATTTCCCACTTTCCACGGCGGTTCACCAGCCGGGCCCGCCCGCCGCCGGTTCCGTGGCGTTTCACCCAGGCGGGGATTCCGGTTTTCCGTCCGCTCAATACCGCTCCGGCCATCCATCCGGCGGCCATGCGCCCCACGCGGGCCAGGCGCCGTTTATATTCCGCGTTCAGGGCCTGTTTTGTCGTCCAGGCCCGCGGGCCGTGCCAGTCCAGCTTCATTCCCTTTCGGCCGCGTTTCATCCCAAATCGTTTCAAGTGCGTGCGCGGATCCACAATCAGCACGGGATCTTTAGGGCGGGCGAGCATGAACGGGGAAAGATGGTGCGCTCCGTCGTCATAAGTCATAAGTTGGCCGCGGGAACGGTAATAGCGGGGCTTGGTAAATTCAGAGCCCATAATATCCCAGCGGATCCGCGTTTCCTGGCGGTTTTTCGCTTCCGCTCCCTGGACGCGGGATCCATTTCTCCCCCCGCCTGAAGGCGGCGTCCAGTCAATCGCCGCTTTCGTGAAAATCCGGCCATAGTCCAGGGCAGCTTCATGAGCCGCCTCACGGGCGCCGGCTTCCAGTTCCCGGCAAAGCCGGGTGAATCCGGCCATGTGGAATTCTGTCCGGATTTTCATGACGCAAGATCCATGTGGATCATGGGATCTGAGTTCCCGCTTGTTACCGTGGTAATATAATATATGACCGGCTGATCCCCCAGCGGGGCGGAAACGGTGAGGCGGTCCCCGGCATGCGGACGCTGGGGAAGATCATGGGCTCTCAACATGCAATGTGCCGTGACCTGTTTTTCCGCGCCTCCGATTTCCACGGTGTACCCCACGGCGGCGGGGGAAACAACGGCGTAACAATCCGCATACACGGAGCCTTTACGCAACAGCCGTACACGTTCCCCCAATTCCCGGATCATGTCATCCCCTCCGGCCTTTAATAACTCGCGTACACTCATTTATGATAGCATAGGGAAAAGGGCCGCCGCCCGGACGTTTGCACGGTTCCGACGGCGGCCCAGGTTATAGTTCAGCAAATACCGGGGCAGTTATGCCGCAGGGTCTTCTTCTCCGGAGGCTTTTTCGGACGCGGATTCGGATGCTGCGGCGGCGGTACTCAACAGCCGCAGATTTTCCGGCAGGGCCACAACGGTTCCCACGGCGGCTTCTACGGAGTGCATAACACCTTCCATCCCAGGCACAACCCATTGTTTCAGGTACAGCTTGATGCCGCCGATGCTGCCCAGTTCGGAAACAAAAATGGCGCCGTTTTCGGTGGGGATCAAGGGCTGGCGGCTGATGATGCCGATGGCATTTTCATACCCCATATATCCAATGGTTTTTTTATCGTCAGACAGGTCTTCCAGGCCGGTAGCCTTGTAAATGCCGCCAATCCCGTACACGCCGGTTTCCAATTTCAGGCTGTCCGCGTTATAAGGCGTCAGCTTGGCGTGGTAGGTGGGATTCACCGTCAGGGCGGACACTTCCGGGATGATCAGTCCGGAAAGTACGGTTGCCACGTATTCCGGCGTGAAGCTTTCCAGCGTCAGGCCGGAAATTACTTCCGGCTTGGCGGCCTTGATCTGCGTATGCAAGTCCTTCAGGACGGCCTTGGCTACGGTTTCAATAGCCTTGTTCAGCTTCCCCTCCAGGCGGCTTCCGGCGGCCATGTCATAGGATGTGACCAGGAACGGGCGGCTGTAGCGGTTGCACTCAATTTCAACGGCTTTCGTTTCGACGGCTGAAACGTTCCAATCTTTCGTGTTCTTGAGGGCTTCCCCTACTTCCTTGGCAATTTCAATGGTTAGCGTGACGGCCCGGCCAGGCCCAAAAGTTACAATTTCATCTGTATAGTCCGTTGTGTAACGGTCCAGCGGGGCAAAAACCTCGCTTACCGCGGCAAGGCTTTTGCTTGCAACAGTTTTCCAGCCCAGGCCGGCAATGCTGTTCGTGTTTTCCGTCATGTGCATGCTGGGCTTCTGATCGGTCAAATTCGTGACCGGGAACAGATCCTTCATATTAAACGGCTTGTTTCCTTTATTGGCGATAGTCATATGTTTTTTTGTTTTCTAATAGTTGAATGTTAATATGTTGTTATTCTTCGGAAGAAGCGCTTCCGAACGCATAAACGGTTCCACTTACGTCCAGTTTCACGGGGCCCGTGTTGGTCATGCTGCGCTTGACAGTCTCGATGAATACCGTTGTGGCTTTTGGCGTGTTGTTCCAAATGGGCGGAATGGTATTGTTCAAAAGAAGGGTGCTTCCCATGGTCAGCGTATAATCCCCTCCCAGGGGGAGGGCGCCGGACATGCTGAAGCCTAATTTTTCGTCAATGATGTAAACACCAATGACTTTTCCCATATGATCCTTCTGTTCGTATTTCTCCATGGACCCGTCAAAATTCATGCTTTCGACAAGGATCCCGGATTCGCTGTTTTTGATCCCGAATTCCGGCGTTGTACCGTAAAGAGTTGGCATCGTATGATTTCTTTCTTGGTTGATTCCCCGGTCTGACGGGCCGGGACGTAGGAATCTCAATCGCGCTCAAAGCCATTTTTTCACGGCCTCCGGATGGGCGGATGTGACGGCAAGGCGGTCATCCACGGACAGGGCCATGAATTCTTCCCGGCTGGCGGGCAGGGCTACCGTTTGCGCCGGGGCGGTCATTTCGGTTTCCGTGGCTGACGGTAGATCGGAAGCGGGAATATTCAGGGCCGCCAATCTGGCCGTAACCTGTTTTTCCACCAGTTGTTCCGTGATTGACGCCTGTTGATCCTGGGCGGCTTTCAGCTTCGCCACTTGGGCCTTCAGGCCCTTGTTCATGGCGGCTAGGCGGCTGTTCTGCGTTTTCAGTGCTTTCAAGGGATCCTTCTTCTTCCCGGATCCCGTAAGGCCAAAAATACGCATGCAGATGGCCCCCGCGGCGTTTTTCAGGTTCAGGCGGCTTCCGGTCATGCCTGCCGCCGGGGCGGTTTCCTCGTCTTCGTCTTCCCCTTCTTCCCCTGTAGGGCTTTCGTCGTTTTCTTCGTCATTGTTGCCGGTTTCCGCGGTGGATGTGGATTCGTCGTCTTCGTCTCCGGCGTTTTCTTCTTCTTCATTCTCACCGTTTCCGGCGCTTTCGTCGTCATGGATGACTTCATCCACAAAGCCGTAAGCTATGGCTTCCGCTGCGCTGTAATAGACGCTTGCCTTGTGGTCATTGCTGACCTGTTCCCAGGATTTCCCGCATTTTTCGCCGTAAATGCCGAACATTTTTTCCCGTTCCTTGATCAGCATGGCCGCATAATTCATGATTTCATCCGGGTTCCCCCAAACGCCCGCATAGGGCTGATGCACCATGAATTTAGCGCTTTCGCTCATGGCTACCGTATCGGCGGCCATGCACAACAGGCTTGCCGCGCTGGCGGCCAGGCCATGGACTTCTGCCCGGACAGGCATCTTGCATGACCGGATGGCATCATACATGCTCAACGCGGAAAAAACGTCCCCGCCGGGCGAGTTGACACGCAAGGTGATGCTGGACGCGCCCTGATTGGCGGCGGCTTTCAGCTTATCGGCAAATTCAAGGCATTGGGCGTCATCCCACCCAATAACCCCGGTAACGTCCACTACCGCCACGGCGCCGGAGGTTCCGGCTTGCATGGTCAGCATGGGCAACTGGTATGTTTTTTTTCTATTCATGATATGATACAGGTTTCCCTATATATTTTCCCCTCCGTCTCTTTTGCTCTTTTCCCCGTTGCCGGCATTTTCCGGTTCATCGTCTTCCGGAGGCGGGCCTGGGTGAACGTCATGGGCCGCATGTGTGGAGCCGATGGCGCCAGGCAAAAGTTCCGTGATGGGGATGCCGGAGGATTCGGCAATTTCATGAGCCCGGCGCAACAAATCCGCCCGGCGGTCCAAAATGCTTTCCGCGGTCATGCCCTCCGTGGCGAGCGTCCAGCGGTCCGCGTCCGCCAGTCCTTCCCGGATCAGATTGATTGCCAGGCCCCCTTCACGGCCTAAATCAATCGTCAAATCACGCTGACCCACCCAGGCCACGTTTTCCCAGGCGGGATCTTTACAGCGGGGGAGGCGCCCCGCCTCCATTTCCAGCGCTACTATATGCCGGTAAATCCGGTTCATGTACACTTCCCGCGCGTCTTTCCGTTCGTCGATCCAGCGCCGCAATTTTGACAGGATCAGCCGGGCCGCCGCGCTTCCTAACGTGTTGATGTCATAGAGGACTTCTGCGTCCAGTCCCACGCCGTAGGCGATTTCCGCAAGCAAATCGCGGATGAAGGCGGCTACGTTGGGGGATGGCCGCTGGTCATAAATGGCTTTCAGATCCCGCCCTGGGGCAAGGCTGACTACACGGGCCCCGCCGCCGGCGACGACTTCAAAGGATTGCGCCGGATTTTCCGGCTTTTCGTCACAGCCCGGGTTCTTTTTGCCCCCAATGGCGGCGGCCATTCCGGGGGCCTTGTCTGCCTCCGTTTTCGTTTCGACAAATCCCACGGCTGCGGACAGTTTCACGCTTGCTTTTGTAAAGCCGTGTATTTCCGCAATATCCACCCCGTGCCGGATGGCGTGGATTAGATCTGATTCCCCGCGTGGAACCGCCGGATCCGGATCCCGCTGGTACAGGATGGCACAGCCGGCGGGGATGACGATACAGCGGCCCGGCGCCGTTTCCAGTCCATAAGCAACCGGGCGCCCCTGTGCGTTTGTTTTCACTCCCTGGTTCCAGCCGTCTTCTTTACCCAGTCCCGGCGGGGTGATTATCTTCGGCGCGCTGTACCAGGCCACCATTCCCCCGCCGTCCAGGCCGCGGGCCAGAACGCACAGGCAATCGCCGTCAATGCTGGTTTTCCTTTCGGCCCATGCCTGCATGGTTTTCCAGGATAATTTTCCCGTAACGTCAAAAGCGGCGGGGCTGGCCCCCCGCGCCAGAAAGGCCGCGCGGGCTTTCCGGTTCCAGTCCCGATCTTGCGTCGTAGGAATAGGCATCAGGCAGCCCTGCAATAGCCAAATGTCCCGGACTGCTTTCCGGATTACTCCTGAATTTTTGTACAGGTAACGGGCGGCCCGCATGACGGCGGCCCGGTCATAATCATCCATTTCCGCAGCGTCATCCAGCGTGGGCCAGTACAACATGCCGTTAGCCCAGGGCAGGGCGCCCTGGATGCCTCCGAACATTTGAGGGGGTAGGGTGCGGGGCTGGTTCAGGGCCTCCGGCATGGAGCCCAAATCTGCCTTGTTCATGCGTAACTTGTATTTTCTCTTGCGTCGTTTCATGTCAATAATCTGTATTCCTAAATCCTACAATAGTAACGCTTTGTCCCGGATTCGGAGATTGCCCCGTCTTCGCCTTGATCGCCATGTTCAGGGCGGCCAGTAGGCTTTCCGCGTCCATGCGTTGTTGCCGGCTGTAGCTACTGCCGCCGCCCCCGCTGGCGGATGTGATCATGTCAAGTTCAAGTAGCTTGTCCGCTACTTCCTTTCTTTTGGCCTTGAGTTCCTGGAGGCTGTAAGTCTCCGCCAGGGCATCTAAACTTTCTTGAGAAAATCCGCTCATACCTTATTCCCCGCCGTCTCTTTCTCTCTCTTCTTCCGGTTCGGGATCCGGGACGGATGATTTCAGGACCCACCAGGAAAACATGCAGAGCTTCACGCAGTCGCCATAGTGGTCTCCGGCAATTTTCTTCCATTGGCTGGGGCTGCCGGGTTTCTCTTCTAGTACTTGCCCGCTCAATCCCCTGATCAGATCCGGATCCGCGTTCCCCGGAAGGTGCAGCCCAGGGCCGCGTCCGTGTGCAATGCGTTCGGCGTATAGTTCGATTTTTGCGGCCCGGTCCTGATAGGTGTACAGTTCAAGGCCCGGATGCGTTTTCAAATCCGTGCGATTCCAGACGCCAAACCCCGCAGCGGATCCTTTTGTTGGATAAAGCTGGCCGGGCATCAGGGAGCATTCCGTATAGGTCGCTTCCGCGCTCCAGCCGGAATCTACTAATCCCAGCGCCGGCTGAAAGATCTGATCCCCGGCCTGATACAGCAATCCGGGGAAATGGGCGGCAACGCCTTTCCTGCCTCCCTCCGTCCGGAAACTTAGGATGGTTCCCCAGTCGATAACCCATAATTCCCCGCCGGCTGACACGGCGCAAACAACCCAATGCGTTTGTAGTTCCCCCGGATCATAGCCGGCCACCAGGTACAGCGGTTCCACGGGGGGCATTTCTCCCCGACGGTACGCGGTAGTTTTCAGGGCTTCCACAGCCTGATCTTTCACTTTAACCTGATATTTTGAGTAAGGCAGGGCTTCCCAGGAATTCCGGAAGTTCTGCAATTCCATTTGCGCCAGAAGGGCGCGGGAACTTTCTACGAATTTACGGGCAAACTGACCAAAGGAGACGAAAGGGGAATAAAGCGAATTCAAATGATACCCGCGCCGGGACGGATGCGCGGCTTCATTGGTGGCCCTCCATTCGCCCGCCTGCATCATGTCTATTTTTTGTGCGTCATAAATGGGCCGCGAACAATCCGGGCAGACATAGCGGGCGCTGGCTTCAATCTCTTCCAGGCTGTCTCCGTCCCAAACCAGCGTTGTCCGGCTGAATTCAAACCGGATCCACATCCCGCAATGGGGACAGGGCATGAAGTATTCCCGGCAATCCGTCAGGCTGTAGCCCTGCCAGTAGGGTTCATCTTCAACGTTCGGTGTACTGCTATGGATGATCAACCGCCGGGGAAAGGCTTTTGTACGTTCTTCGATCAGGGCGGACGGATGCGCTTCCTTTTTGTTGATATGTTCAAATTTCGCTTCTTCGTCCTGGATAACGTAAGCAATGGGCCGGGATGACAGACGGGCCGGGCTGGTCACGCCGGTCATGTAGATCGGCATATTGTCCAGCGTCATTTCCAGCGGGGCAAAAGATGCGGGATTCTGGAGGATATGCCGGGACAGGCAGGGATTCGCTTTCAGAAACGGCTGAAGGCGGTTGCGGGAAAAGGGCGCGGCCAGATTATCGGATGGGAGGGCCCATAGCAAGGGCATGGGATCGTGTTCCAATAAATAGGCAAGGGCCAGGAGATCCAGCGTTGTTTTTCCGGTTTGGGCTGCCCAAACCAGATACAAGTGTTCAATCCGGGTATTACGTAGGCATTCCAGCGGTTCCCGCATGTAAGGCTGACGATCCAGGGACACGGGCCCCGGCGCATTTGGGGAGGTTTCCCGCGGCAGCCTCAATTCCCGTTCTACCCATTCCACTACACTTCCCCGTGGCTGAAATAGGAGATCTTCTAACATGGCAACAGGCTTGTGATATATTCATCCATTTTTCGGATTCCCGTGTTCCATTCCGGCATGGCGGTTTCAAAGGCTTGATAAAATTCATGTCGGTTTTCCGGAGACAGGCGGCCCGCAATGTTCACTTCCAGCTTTTCAATGACGGATCCAAGCGGTTTCAAGTGTGTGCGGATTGCCATGACCCGTTCCACCGGGATCCATAATCCCGCCGCACGCAATAGCGCTTCCCGGTGCTTGGTGGCATCTTCCCATTGTTTCCGGGATTCCCTGGTGGCGCGGGCCAGGGACGGAATAATATCCTGCTTGCCGGGATCTTTCAGGGCCGCGTTCAGCAATCCGTTCATTCCTTGCCATGCGGCCCAGGCTTCCGTGCAAATCAGTTCTGCTTTTTCCAGATCCGTTCTTTCCTGGGCGTCTTCCCGTTTTGCCGGGCTGGCCACCTGTTTCCCTTCACAGAATTCTTGCCACATGGGCGTGTTCTTTTCCCGCTGTTTCCGGGCCCAGCGCTCCGTTTTGCCGTGAGCTTTCGCCAGAGCCCGCACTTTCAAACTGTCTTCCGTTGGTCGTCTTGGCATGCTATTTTTCCTTTTCCTTATTCCCCGCTTTCTCTTTCTGTCTGTTCCGTTTTCCGCTGGATTTTTATATTACAACATGCTAATAATAGTGGCGTTGCGTTCCGTAAAAACTCCGTTCCACTTTCAGAAAAATACCCCCGCCAGTCACCCAAGCACCGGGCGGAACGCCCCCAGGCAAAGAGATTCCTTCCCCCCCCTTTTTTTCAGGGCTGGATCATGCCATCATGGGAATGTAAGAGGACTAAATAAGGCTTCTCGTGCGCGCTTATGCGCGCGTATAGCGTAGTAGTATATACATTGCCAACATTGCCACAAACAAAGCATATTTATGAACTATGCACTATAATGCACTAACAAAATGCAAAACGCATAACTAATTGATAATGAGTAGAAGGAAAAAGACCTCATAAGCCTTTGGTCGGGTGTTCAAATCACCTCCCTGCTACCATCTTCAAAGCCCCTTAAATCCAACGGTTTAAGGGGCTTGTTACTTTTAGTGCATATATTGCACATCATGCTGGAAAACAGTGAAAAAGGGTATCATATGGTCAAAAAAGCATGCACAATGATGCACAGCTTGATTGACAATTGGAAGCCTCCCCCCGGCACTTTCCGCTCTGGAAAACCGTGGAGTACTGTTATTCCGGTGCATATATCCACACGGGGATATGAATGTTGGATTGGAATCCCGCTTGTGAGAAGCTGCGTTTTCTTTTCTCAGGATTTTGCCGTTCAGGATGCCGCATGAAGTGAAGGCTCCGATACCGGACAGGTACTGGAAAATAAAAAACCGCATTGTTTTTGGAAATGCGGCGGAGGGGAGGGAAATGGGTTTTAGATGCTGCAGCGCATCATCAGAGCAGCTAAACCCGAAAGGCTCGGAGAAGCCGTAGCCGGGGACGGATTAAAAATCCGCATAATTCTTTTTTAGTTATGTGGTTATTTTATAAGATTTTTATTATCAAATTATTGTTGATGATATTTTTTTCGGCGGGCAGAAAATTTCAGGAGGAAAAGAAAAATGGAAGACCTTTCCCGAATTTACTATATACCCTTTAACGAGAGACGGGAATAGCTACCCGTCCATTTGGTGCAGGGGATTCCGCCCATAAGCAGGAACGGGGCAGAGAGGTAAATAGAAAACTATTTCAGCCTTAACCCGAAAACCCCGGATTTGCGCCCGCTGAGTTCCAGAGTGCGCAGGCGTTCCGGGGGCAGGCTGTCGCGGGAAAATTCCGCGTAATGCATGCGGTCCCGGAAGTAATGGACGGCGCTTTGGGAGAGGGCAAAGATGAATTCCATTCCCATTTCCTCCGCTTTTCTTTTGGCAAATTCACATAGTGCGCGGCCATAGCCGCGGCCTTCATGGCGGTGCTTGATGTACAGGCAGCCCAGTTCTGCGCTATGGTGCTCCGGGTAGGGATAAACGGCAACGCAGCCCACGATGCTGTCGTCTAGGGTCAGCACGTAGTAACTGTCTATTCTGGCGGCAATGTCTTCATAGTTCCGGTTGACCAATTTGGAGTCCACTACGGAACGGGCGATCATGGAGAGGAGTTCCGGAATGTCTTCTTCCTTCAGCGGGCGTATTTCCCGGTAGGAGTCCGTGTGGACCATGGTTCCTACGCCTTCTTCAGAGAAGAGTTCCTCCACCAGCACGCCGCGCATTTTTCCGTCCAGCAGATGCACGCGGGGGATTCCCGCCCGGCAGGCTTCCGCTGCCTGGTCAAGCAGTTCGCGGTGGGTTACGTTTCCTGCCAGCTCCGCTACTTCCGATTCCAGAATGGCGGCAATGGGGCGTCCGTCCAGGGACGGAACCTTGTGGTCATTGAGCAGGGCGATGTATTTGGAGGCCCCCAGACTGAAGGCCATATGGACGGATTCCGGGTCAAAGGAGCCGGAACGGCCGGAAGCCACCACGGGAATTTGGTGACGCCCCAGAATTTCCCGGACTCTTTCCCGGACAAGCTGGCCGCCCTTCAATGGCGCTTCCACCAGGGCGGAGCGCATTTCACAGACGCGCGTGTGTTCGTACAGCGCGGAGGCGTCCGCCCCTTCCACAATCAGAACGGGCCTGACGCCTATTTCCTGCAGTACGTCCAGGTCCAGCAGGGCATCCACCAATTCCCCGGAATCCACCAGGGGGCGTTCCACGTGCACGGCAAAGATTTTATCCCTGAAGTACGGAACATACTCCAGCACGGAACGGACATTGGCGGATTTGTTGGGAGGGAGCGTAGCCAAGGCGGACCGGAAGTTTGGGGCCGGGGCAAACGGACATTCCCGTTTCCCCCGGCCTGTAAGTGATGCGCGGCTTTTTTAGAATGTACGGGTATCCGCGGAATCCCGGTTGTCCATGGTTTCCGCAAAGTCCTGGGAGTCCAGAGTGACGGCAATTTCTTCCCCTTCTCCGGGGACCGGCGTTTCTGCCGGCGCCTGGGGGGCTTCTTCCTTGCGGAGCACGACGCTGACCTTGCGCTTGGGCATGACCAGTTTGGGTTCCGCCACGGCTGGTTTGTAACCTTCCCCAATGGTGGTGGCGTCGGAAATGACGGCCGGGGCCTGTTCCGGTTCCGCCTGCCGGGCGGATTGTTGTTCACGTGCCCGGGAGACTTGTTCCCTCAGGGCGGAGAGCAGGTCCGAAGGCATGCCGTCAAAGCCGATTTCCGGCAGGCTGGTTCCGCCTTCCTGGTTTTCGTCGGAAGATTCAAACTGGGGCAGGCTGGCCAGGAAGTCCTCAAAGGCGTCCAGGTTGGTGGTGCTCTTGAAGAGGTTGCTGATGGCTTCGCTCTTGATGCTTTCCATCAGGGTGATGAAGAGATCGTAAGCTTCCGATTTGTATTCCACCAGGGGGTCTTTCTGCCCCTGGGCGCGGAGGCGCACGCCTTCCCGCAGGGAGTCCATGTTGTACAGGTGTTCCTGCCACATTTTGTCAATGGCCCCCAGGATGATCTGGCGTTCCATGTGGTCCAGGTATTCCGGGCGTTCGCGGGAAGCCTTGTCTTCATAAGTGGACTTGACCTTGTCAATGAGGAAGGCAATGGTGTCGTCTATGGGCCGTTCTTCCAGCTTGGCGGCCTCCGCCGTGAGCCCCAGCGGGAAGGAGGCGTTCATCCAGGCGAGCAATTCGTCCGGGTGGGTGACGCCTTCCGCATCCGGGTCCAGGAATTCATGGGCGCGCGTGGCGATTACTTCTTCCAGAATATCGTAAATCATTTCGCGCGGGTTTTCCGTGGAAAGCACTTCATTCCGGTATCCGTAAACGATTTCGCGCTGCTTGTTCATTACGTCGTCATAGTCCAGCACGTGCTTGCGCCACATGTAGTTGCGCTGTTCCACCCGTTTCTGGGCGGATTCCACGGATTTGTTCAGGAAACTGTGTTCCAGCGCTTCACCGTCGGCTACGCCCAGGCGTTCCATCATCTTGGTCATGCGTTCCGCCGCGCCGAAGTTGCGCATCAGGTCGTCTTCAAAGGAGATGAAGAACTGTGAGGCGCCGGGATCCCCCTGGCGGGAGCAGCGGCCGCGCAGCTGGCGGTCAATGCGGCGGGATTCATGGCGTTCCGTACCGATGATTTTAAGTCCGCCGGCTGCTTTTGCCTCGTCGTCGAGTTTGATATCCGTACCGCGCCCCGCCATATTCGTCGCAATCGTAACGGCGCCATGCTGCCCGGCCTGCGCTACGATTTCCGCCTCAAGCTCATGAAATTTCGCATTTAATACATTGTGCGGAATCCCTCTGCGTTTTAACATTTTGCTGATCTCTTCCGATATTTCGATCGTAATCGTGCCGACTAATACCGGCTGCCCTTTTGCGTGGGCTTCCTCTACCGCGTCGCATACTGCATGGAACTTTTCTTTTTTGGTCTTATATACCACATCCTGAAGATCCTTCCTCTGTACCGGAACATTGGTTGGAATCTCAATAACGTCCATACTGTAAATATCGCGGAATTCTTTTTCTTCCGTCAGCGCAGTACCTGTCATACCGCATTTTTTCTCAAATTTATTAAAGAAGTTCTGGAACGTGATCGTTGCCAGAGTCTTGCTTTCCCGCTTCACCTTTACATGTTCTTTTGCCTCGATTGCCTGATGCAGACCGTCGGAATACCGGCGTCCCGGCATAATACGTCCGGTAAATTCATCTACGATCAGCACTTCTTCATCTTTTACCACATAATCCTTATCGCGGAACATCAGATTATGCGCGCGCAAAGCCAGAATAATATTGTGCTGGATTTCCAGATTTTCTGCATCGGCCAGATTCTCTATATTAAAAAATTTCTCGACTTTTTTGACGCCTTCAGCCGTCAGATTGATAACCTTGTCCTTTTCATTGACGATAAAATCACCGTCTTCTTCTTTTTCGACGCCCATAATCGCGTCCATTTTCGTAAATTCGCCGTCGCCTTCTCCACGCTTTAACTGTTTTGCGAGAATATCGCAGGCTTCATATAATTTGGTAGATTTTCCGCTCTGTCCGGAAATAATCAACGGCGTACGAGCCTCGTCGATCAATATCGAGTCTACCTCGTCCACAATCGCATAATGCAGATCTCTTTGTACCAGCTGCTCTTTATAAATCACCATATTATCTCTCAGATAATCAAATCCAAGCTCATTATTTGTCACATACGTAATGTCGCATGCATAGGCTTCGCGCCGCTGATCGTTATCCATACTGTTTAAAATACATCCAACCGTCAGACCAAGAAATCTATGCACCTGTCCCATTTCTTCCGCATCACGCTGAGCCAGATAGTCGTTCACCGTTACTATATGAACTCCTTTGCCCTCCAGCGCATTCAGATACGCCGGCATGGTAGCTACAAGCGTTTTACCTTCACCGGTCTTCATCTCAGCGATACGCCCCTGATGCAGAATGATACCACCAATCAGCTGTACACGAAACGGCTCCATATGAAGAACACGCCAGGACGCTTCTCTGACTACTGCAAATGCTTCCACTAAAATATCGTCCATTGTCTCGCCTGCTTCCAGACGCTTTTTAAATTCTGATGTTTTGGATTTTAACTGCTCATCCGAAAGTTGCTGCATCTCAGGCCTTAGAGCCTCGATTTTATCCACAAGCGGCTTTATTCTCTTTAACTCACGTTCACTATGAGTCCCGAATATTTTTTCAAATGCTCCCATATAATCTCCTATCGTTATCGTAAACTTATCATGTATCACAAAATTGGTTCTATTATAGCACTACTTGGATTTTGAAACAATAGATAATGCGATGAACTATTTGTGAATATTTTATAAACAGTGATCGATCTGTCCGAATCTTTCTTATTCAGCATATGCATCTTTTTTTAGAACATACAAAAATCATCATTTTACTCCGTGTAATTTTCTGATTATTTTACCTGTATTCCGTGTAATTCAGATTAATATAATTTTTTTTATTTTTTTTCTAATTTATTGTTGACAAATCTATATTTGTTTGATATTATAATTTCAACAAAAAACAAACGGAACACCAAAATAAAACAGTCGATACACTCCTGGCCGATACGAAATGAATTTTTAAAACAAGAATTCTTTCCCAAAAGACAGGGTGCAGACGCAGGAGAGGGGTGAGTCCACCAGCATAAGTAAAGAACTACCCAATATTCTAAGAAACGAGGTATCGTCCAATGATTACATAACTTTCTTACACAACGTGTAATTTATAATCTAAGGAAACGGAGATCAGACCAATGGACAGAGTCATTTAAGTCTTGTTTGTTTTTGCAGATCAGAGGAAAGCGAGGGTTCATCCAATGGAGGGAATTACTTAAACACAAATATATGAACATCAAGGATTACTGAGCGAGTACACTATCGGAAAGCGGGGTACAGACCAATGAAAACGATTGTTTAAACCCGGATTTTTGTTAATATGCATAAACTGCACGATTGAATGAAAGTGGGGTACAGACCAATGGGAATCATTATTTAAACCCGGATTTTATCAGTATGATTTGCAATAGCACGAGAAAGCGGGGACAATCCAATGGACAGAACAGTTTAAATCCACCAGTTTATTAAAGTCTAATGAAAGCGGGGTAAACTCCAATGCATGATTCATATCATAAGAACGTTTTCAGATTAGTTACATGATATGCAGAAGATACCGTGAAGACAACACTTTAAAGTGGTCGGAGATTCAGTCGGGTACATTCATATATGAATCCAGATCAGACAAATTCAAGGAAAACAGAAATGGATACCGAATGGACTAAACTGAAGACACAGAAAAAATACAGAAAAACATTGAAAATTATGAAAAACAAAGTTAAAAAAAGTACATTTCATTCCTCATTTAAGATATCGTTGTAAAATAAAAAGAAAGGCATGGTATAATCCCATGGACACATCAGTCTAAAAGGCGTCAGCAATTTAAGTAGTAAATTGTTGGCGCCTTTATCCTGATTTTTTATTTATCATCCCGCATCTTTCCCGCAATATAATAACCCAGATTCTCCTCCGCATTCACAAGACGACATCCGTAGAAAAATCCGCCTCCGGGTATCTCCTTCTTCCATACGCCTCTCGCTTCTACTTTAATCTCTTCTTCGTCTTCTCTGTCTTCATCTAAAAACTGAATATATAAATGTCTGATATCCTGTTCCTCTATTTTCACAGGACATTCAAATCCAATCCCGTTGACACACAGATCATGGATCATAATGTCTACGGGATCCGGCACATTGCTGATCTTTAATTTTCCCGGCTTATTCAGTACAATTCTGGAAACCTTACGCCGGTTTACTTTCACACTTGTTTTTGGCGCGGCGAGCGCATGGAACTGTTTCCCATCCACGGTTCTTCTTTGAATTCTGCAGTTTGTCCAGGCCTTCGGCATATCCAGACCATCTTCGTAAATGGTTATAATCTGTACATGTGGACTGGAAAAATCTACAATCTGTCCATCATGACGAATCAGTTCCAGCAATACCACCTCAGCCCGTACCCCTGCTACATGTGCCTCCATATCTACTAATAACGTTTTATGCTTGCAGCGGATCGTCACCTTTTGACCTTTTTTTAATTCTGATATTTTCATACTGTCACCTCCGAATTTTCAAACACAGGTTCTGTAATCGTTCAGATATCCTAACTGTTCCCCATTTCGATCATCGATCTTATCAACGTTACTATAATAAATGGAATGGCACAAAAAGTCAATGCCTGAATCATGTTTCCTTTTACTGAAGACGGAACTTATTCACTTCCATATCCAGCATATTTGCAATATCCATATTGGAGTCTGCCAGACCTTCAATATCCCTGATATTATCGTTGATGCTTGCTGACATTTCAGAAATACGGCTGACTCCCAGAGCGCTTTCTTCTACAGAATGGTTCACAGATTCCATCACCTGACGAATACGATCCATATTATTTTGCAGCTGCTGCGCCTGATCGCTGAATACCTGCATCATTTTATTAATCTTGTCTGATTCTTCATAATATTCCTCGCTTGTTTTCACAAGGTCGGAATAACCTTTCATCGCAATATCTTCTACAAATTTAACCATACGGGACGCTTCTTCTGCCAAAGCGTTCACCGCTTTGATCACAACCGTACTTACATCCTGAATCTGCTCAGCCGCAGACGCAGAATCTGTCGCCAGCTTTCCGATCTCATCTGCCACGACAGCAAAACCTTTTCCTGCCTCTCCTGCTCTTGCTGCCTCGATGCTGGCGTTCAGCGCAAGCAGATTTGTCTGATCCGTAATATTTATAATATTGGTAGTCAGCTCTCCGATCTTCTCAACGGCCTTGGACTGTTCAATTTTCGCATATACGCTTTCTGTAATTTCCTGCGTCCGTTGTTTTGCTGCCTCCTGTTCTGAAATCGCGTTTGTCTGAATCTTCTGCGCACTGACCCTGATTTCATCTGATAACAAATCGCCGTCTTTGGAACGATCATTGATCTGTTCAATGAACTGGAACACTTCGTTGACAGACTCGTTGATTCTGTTAATCGAAGCAGTCGTCTCCTGCATCGTTGCCGTCATTTCTTCCATGGTTGACGATACTTCCGAAACGCCCGACTGCGTATCTCTGATATGCGATACGACATTTTGCGACGATTCGTTCAGCTTATCCGAATTATCTGAAATACTAATCATAATTTGCCGCATATAGGTAAGCAATTCATTGACATGTCCCGCAATACATTCGATCTCATCCCCGGTACGAATCTGAATTGTCTGCGTCAGGTCTCCATTACTGTTTACAATATCATATATTTTGTCGTCTACATTCCACAGGTTTTTCGTAATCCGACTAATGATAAAGCTGAATAAAAACACTGCTGCAAGGAAAAACGCCACGCCTATGATCGCGATATTACGCATCGTATCGTTGACTGCCGCAACAATTCCCTTTGCTTCATAATCGCATCCGACGGCTCCCACGATCTTCATTTTATTATTATATACCGGTACATAAGCGGAAATAATCGCTGTTTTCTTATCTATTTTTTCTATCTTATCACTTTTGACTGCTTTGCCATTTTCAAATACACTTTTTAATTCTGCATACGGTTCGCCAAATTCTGTGCCGATCGGCTGTCTGTCTTCCGTATCCAGATCCACGCCATAATACACCTTGCCATTTTCTGCATATAACGTGTAAATATACTTTATCGCGGATCCTTTGATCGTCTCTGTCAAAGAATTCGTAATCGCTTTGTACGCTGCGGATGTCTCTCCTCCCGGCGTAAGTTTTTCCAGGAGATTGCCATTCATTTTATCTTCTGCCAGATTACCGACATAAACAGCCAGCTCAGCGCCGGTCGAAATCATATCGGTCTCCATACGCGATTTAAATAATAGTGCCATACAGCAGCAAATAAATGCTACCATTACTGCAGTAGGTACAAGCACTTTTGCACGGATACTCAGCTTTCTTGTCTTATGCCGGTAGCCGCCTGCATTACGCTTTTTTTCATTACGCTGCTTGTTCTCTTTTTTGATACTACTCATACCTCTTCCTCCAATTTCCCTAAAATCCCATTTATTTACGACAAAGCCATATCTATTCTATCACATTTTCTGCCATATTGCTACCTTCACAAAAAAAAAATTCTTTTTTCTTATTTTTATAACAAATTGCACAATATTTAATGTAACTTCTCTTTCCTCTCCTTCCAGTCGGGAAGTATCCGGCTGACAAAGTCATAAAACGCAGCCGAATGATCAGGATGTATAAAATGGGAAAATTCATGTACTACAACATATTCCACGCATTCCAGCGGTTGTTCCAGCAGCAGACTGTTAAACGTTATCCGATGCTTTCCCGGTATGCAGGACCCCCACCGGGAACTCATTTTACGAATCTTTATCTGCGGATAGGCAACGCCGGATTTTTCAAATATCGGATAATATTGCCTGCTGATCTTTTCACATAAGGCGCCCGTCTGTATCTTCTGCCAGGAATCATACAGCTGCTGTTTGTACGCCAGATCATCCGTATGTTCCGTATACAGATATAAACGCCCATTCTGACAAAATACAGCCTCGCCCCGGTTATTTCTGGAAAAACCGGTAATGCATCCTTCCTGAAGTTTTTCAATCCATATTGGAAGATATCTCCGGTCTGCATTTTCCACCTGCAACGTAATCTGCTTACCCAGATAAGGAATCTGTTCTCCAGATATCAGCTGCCCTCTGTTCTTTCCATTTTGCATCATTTGAAAACGGGCTTTCTCAATAAACGACTGTTTTGCACGCACAAACTCATCGATATATTCTTTCGGCACTACCGGATTTGCCGACACAACGACGCTTCCGTCTGATTTTACATGGAGATTGATATTTTTTACATTTTTTCGTATTAATCGATAGGCTGTTTCCGGATAATCTGTCATGCTCCCTGCCCCCTCCTATAATAAAGATAACCCCGAAACACATTTTTTTCGGGGTATCGTTCTCTTTTCGCACTATGAACTTTTATCTCCCGGAAAGTTCCGAATGCCCAAAATACGGCATTTTATACAAAAAACAGTAAAAATCCCCAAAACACATAAGTTCTGGGGATTGCAATCCATATTTGATATTCCGCTTGCTTATCTCTTGCTGAACTGCGGAGCACGACGAGCTGCTTTCAGACCGTACTGAAATTCTCTTAGCGCCGTTTTTCCTTGATTTTACGGGCTTTCCCGGCTTTTCATTGTTCAGTTATCCT
>OFHA01000879.1_pt1 | contig 23717 bp, 17 predicted proteins | sample 1521891 | NCBI WGS metagenome assembly OFHA01 (sample SAMEA3504089, study PRJEB24116) | mouse gut metagenome | biome: mouse gut; feature: mouse-associated habitat; material: faeces | place: Denmark | collected 2011
AACAACGGGCAGCACGCTCCGCGAACTGCCCTTATGTTAAACAAACGCCGTCACGTTACGCGAGCCGGCTTATTGTAACAAAGGTTACCTCCATAGCCTAGCCATGGCGGCAACATTTACCAAACCAGCCGCGGCCGCCCGCGCCCATCTCCAGGGACATAACGGCATACATTAAGGCAATGCCTGCGCCCAATGTGCCAATCCAGTCCTGGAACAGGGCGGCTGTCCCAATCCTTGCGCATACGGATCCTTCCTTTCACCGTCTGTGCTGTCCATTCCATACAGCATTCTCTGTCCATCAATCTCCCTGGATCTCAACCTGGCACATTTTCATGGTGAGCAGTGCCGCCTTATGGCTCTCTGGCGTAACCCCCGCACAGCAGGAAGCATCCACCTTGATCACTGCCTCCGGCAGTTTGGCTTTCAGCAACAGCCCATTGGACACCACGCAGATGTCTGTGCACAGCCCCACCAGTTCGATTTCCAGCTCTTCCTCCTCCGCTGTCTGCGCCAGCTTCTCCGCCAGCAATTCGGAGCCAAAGGTGGGCTTGTCGATGATCTCCCCTTTCACCTGCACCAGGGCTTTGGCAACCTCGTCCCTGATCTCCCACCCCTTGGTTCCCCTGATACAGTGGGGGACGGGCAGATGCTTTCCTTCAGAGGTTTCCAGATAATTTTCTCCGTGGGTGTCCCTGGTGGCTATCACCAGCTCCCCCTGGTAAGCCTGGATCTTCTTCACTACATTTTCCACGATCCTTTGAGCCTGCGCGGTTCCAAGGGAGCCGTCAATAAAATCATTCTGCATGTCAACTACAACCAATACTTTCCTCATATATGAATCTCCTCTTTATTCCAGTTCCGCTCCCGCCTTCCCAAGCACTCACCCAGCAGAGAAAACCCTGTCTGCAAAGCAGCCCGGGTTTCTCTGGGTGCTTGTTCTGGCGTCCGCTGGTTTTCCAGTTCCGCCCCCGCCTTCCCAAGCACCTATCTGGCAGAGAAGATCCGGTCTGCAAGGCAGCCCGGGGTTTCTCTGGGTGCCTGTACTGGCGTCCGTTAGCTTAGTTTCGCGCTCAGGTCAGGCCAATTCGGTGAGCCCTGTATACAGTTCGTAATACCGTCCCTTCTGTGCCAGCAGGTCGTCATGGTCGCCCCGCTCAATGATGGCCCCGTTTTCCAGCACCATGATGGCGTTGGCGTTGCGCACGGTGGAGAGCCTGTGGGCGATCACCAGGGTAGTCCGGGATGCCATCAACCGGTCCATGCCCTTTTCAATATGCTTTTCCGTCCTGGTATCTACAGAACTGGTGGCTTCGTCCAGGATCAGGATAGGGGCTTTGGAGATCGCCGCCCTGGCGATATTGATCAGCTGCCGCTGTCCCTGGCTCAAGTTGGCACCGTCCCCTTCCAGCATAGTATCATAGCCATGCTCCAGCCGCATGATAAAGGAATGGGCGCTGGCTGTCCTTGCCGCCTGTTCCACTTCCTGGTCGGTGGCATCCAGCCTGCCGTAACGGATGTTCTCCCGGACTGTCCCTGTAAAGAGATGGGTGTCCTGCAAGACCATGGCGATATTTTTCCGCAGGGAATCCCTCTCGATTTCCGTAATGGGGATATTATCCACTGTAATGCTCCCTGCGTCGATATCATAAAACCTGTTGATCAGATTGGTAATGGTAGTCTTGCCCGCCCCGGTAGAACCTACAAAGGCAATCTTCTGCCCCGGCTTGGCATACAGGGAAATGTCCTTCAGGATCCTCTTATCCGGGTTATAGCCAAAGGTCACATCCGTAAGGGTCACCGCCCCCTTTACTTCCTTATAATAATACTGGGAGTCCTCCTTCAGCACCCCTGCCGAAAACCCTTCCATTTGGGTAATGCCGTTTCCTTTAGGGATAAGGTAATAGCTCTTTTCCTCCCCTGTCTCTATTGCCTGCTTTTCCTCCGCCTTGGTTATCCGCACTTCCCTCCCCGGCACGATACGCACTGCATCCTTTGCATCCTCCTTTTCCGGCTCCGCGTCCATCACCGCAAATACACGCTCTGCCCCTGCCAGGGCGGAAAAAATGGTGTTCACCTGCATTGCCACCTCGTTGATTGGCCGGGAGAACTGCCTGGAATAGTTTACAAACACCGTAAGCCCGCCCAGGTCAAAGCCCCTAAGGACACAGAGGATGCCGCCGATACAGGCAGTAAGGGAATAGCTTACCTGGCTTAAATTTCCCATCACCGGCCCCATAATGCCGCCGAAAAACTGGGCGCTGATCTGCTTCCCCCGAAGATCCTTATTCAGGAACTCAAATTCTTCCCTGGCTTCCTCCTCATGGTTAAATACTTTCACTACCTTCTGCCCTGTCACTGTCTCCTCAATAAATCCATTTAAAGTGCCAATGGCCGCCTGCTGGGCGCGGTAGTACTTCCGGCTCCTGCCCCCAACTGCCTGCACAGCTTTCAGCATAACAGGTATCATCACAATAGTGATCAGGGTCAGCCACACATTGGTATAGAGCATCAGGGAAAAAGTCCCCACAATATTGATACTGCCGGAGATCAGCTGCACTACCGTACTGATAAGCATTTCCCCCACTGCGTCCACATCGTTGGTAAAACGGCTCATCACATCCCCGTGGTTGTTGGTGTCATAATAGCGCACCGGAAGCTTCTGGAGTTTGCCAAAGAGGTCGCCCCGCAGCTTTAAAATAGCATTCTGGGAAATACCCACCATGATCCGCTGCTGCAAATACTGTGCCACCACCCCAATCAGGTAAATACACGCCATGGCCACGATTCCCTGAAACAGTGCCGATACACCGCCTCCTTGTGTGAGTTCGTTGATAATGGGGCGGAGCATATAAGAGCCTGCCAGGTTGGCTATGGTCCCGCCCACCACACAAAGGCAGACAATGGCTAACTTTGCTTTTTCATGGGAAATATAGCCCAGCAGCCTTCCCACAGTAGCCTTCATATTCTTAGGCTTCCCGCCCCCCATACCCCCTCTCCCATGCCCTGGGCCATGGCCGCGCCTTGGGCCTTTAGGCGCGTTTGCACCATCCTCCATGTGGTCTTTGGGAGGATTTAAGCGGCTTTCATATTTTTTCTGATAATATTCCAGTTTTTTCTGTTCCATTATGCGCTCTCCTCCTTATCCATCTGGGAATAATAGATCTCCTGGTAAGCCTCACAATCCCTAAGGAGCTTCTCATGGCTTCCGATCCCCACGATCTTGCCCTCATCCAGCACCAGGATCTGGTCTGTTTCCCTTACAGAAGAGATCCTCTGGGCAATGATGATCTTGGTAGCGTCCTTTAAGTCCGTATCAAAGCTTTCCCGTATCCTTGCCTCCGTAGCAGTATCCACCGCGCTTGTGGAGTCATCCAGTATGAGGATCCTGGGCTTTTTCAAAAGTGCCCTGGCGATACACAGCCTCTGCTTTTGCCCCCCGGAAACATTCACGCCCCCCTGGCCCAACTCTGTAAGATACCCTTCCGTAAAGGAATTTACAAAGGCATCCGCCTGGGCGGCCCGGGCTGCTGCCAGGACCTCTTCCCTGGAAGCGGAAGAATCCCCCCACATCAGGTTCTCCATGATAGAGCCGGAAAAGAGCACGTTTTTCTGCAATACCATCCCCACACCGTCCCGGAGGTTTTTCAGGGAATAATCCTTCACATTCACCCCATCTACCAGTACCTGGCCGCTGACCACATCATACAGCCTGGGGATCAACTGCACCAGGGTGGTCTTGCCGCTTCCGGTGGAACCGATGATGCCCAGCGACCGCCCGCTTTCCACCTTAAAGTTAATATGGGAGAGCACTTCCTCCTTGTTTTCCCGGTAATAACGGAAGGTCACATCGCGGAATTCCACCCTGCCGCTTTCCACCTTTTTATCCGGAAAAACACAGCCCACATCGGTAAGCCGTATTTCCGTATCCAGCACTTCACGGATGCGATGGAGGGATGCCAGCGCCCTGGAACTTTGCAGCAGCACCATGGCGAGCATCATAAGGGACATAAGGATCTGTACAATATATGTGGTAAAGGCAGTGAGATCCCCCACAGGCATCGCCCCTGCCAGTATCTGCTTCCCGCCGAACCACACCACCCCCAAAGTGGTCACATTCATCATCACCATCATAATGGGCATGTTCAAGATCACCACCTTAAAGGCACTGAGGCTGGACTCCTTCAGGTCTTCGTTTGCCCTGGCAAAGCGCTCTTGCTCATAGCTGCCCCGGACAAAGGACTTGATCACACGCACATTGGTAAGCACTTCCTGGACCGTAGAGTTTAAGGCATCCAGCTTTTTCTGCATAATCTCAAAGCGGGGGAAGGCCGTCCTGATCACCAGTGCGATCAATGTGACCAACACCGGGATCACCGCCAGCACCACCAGGGCAAGCTGGGCATTCATCACAAAAGCCATCACCAGCGCCCCGATCAGCATGCCCGGCGCCCGCAGCAGCATCCGCAGCGCCATATTGATCAGGTTCTGCACCTGGGTGATATCGTTGGTCAGCCTGGTCACCAGGGAACCGGTGCTGAACTGGTCAAGATTGGCAAAAGAAAACTTCTGCACCTGGTCAAACACATCGCTCCTTAGATCCGCCGAAAAGCTGATGGACGCTTTGGCCGCAAAATAGGCCCCTCCTATGCCCCCCGCCATCATCAAAAGGGCGGTGGCAACCATGGCCGCCCCCATCCCTATGATATAGGGGACATTCTGCTGGGCTGCCCCGATGTTGATGATATTTGCCATAAATTTTGGCAGCGCCACCTCCCCCACCACCTCTACGATCATCAGAAGCGGGCCGATGATAAACGCCGAAAGATACGGCTTCATATACTTCCAATATCTGCTCATAACATACTCTCCTCCTGTTCCTGCCATGTACCACCACAACAGCGGCTCCCCTTGGGCGGCCGCTGTCCCTGTGATAGTATCTGCCTTCTAAAATGCCCCCTGCCTCCCCAGGCAGGCGTTTTCATAAATGTTGCTGACTTTCCGGTGCCGCCTCCCGGCCAGGCTTACCCTGTGCCTGTAGGTTCCGGTAATAATTGTCCCCGTTTTCAATGATCCGCCTGAAAAAAGATTCCAAAAGCTCCAGTTCCTCCATGGTAAAGCCCTCAAACATGGCTTCTTCGATTTCCTGGAAATAAATAATGCTCTGGCTGATAGCTGCTTTTCCCTTATCCGTCACCACGATATGGTTGATGCGGTTATCCTCCACATTGCTCTGGCGGCTAATATAGCCTGCCTTTTCCAGCTTTTTCAGGGAAACTGCCACAGCCGCCGGGGAAATCTCCAGTTTTTCTGCGATCACCGACTGGGAACAGTCCGGGTGCTTCCCCAGGAACATCAGCAGGCGGTGCTGGCTTCTGAATACCCCGGTGTCTGCCACCTTCCTGCCAATGGCACGTTTCAATGTCTGGTCGGTAAGCCGGAAAAGATTCATGGTCTGATGCCGCGCACTCTCATCCATTACGCCCTCCTTCCTGTTATTACAGGCTTCCATTTACGGTTCTGGGGCAGTATGGCAAAACGCAGCCCCACAGAAACTCCCGCCTTATAAACCGTAAGAAGCCAAAACAGTTAAGTAATTAATATTTAACTAGTTAACTGTATAGATTATATGCTTTTTCACCGTGAAATGTCAACCCTGGATCCAAAAAGCGTCCTCTTATGGTTATCCCCCCAACCAATACAGCCAAGCAGAACCCGAAAATCCTATTGACAGCGGGTATCCCATTTGCTACAATAGCATAAAGCATAGAAATTCTAACGGAAATCTGTTCCATTATCTGTTTTTCTCACGTATATCCCGTTAAGGGAGGGCATCTGTTTTAGAATCCTTGCTTTATTACCAATTCAAACCAAATAAGGCAGGGAAGGCAGCAGAAGCCCCATCCTGCCAGCAGAAGGGAGGACAAATGGGCGGTACCAAAGAAAAGAAAGATACCGTTGAAAAAGACTTTATTGCCTTTCCGGATATCACCGCAGATGTGATCAACGTACTGCTGTACCATGGGAAAATCACATCCAAACCGGAAAATCTATTGCCAGGCCCCACAGAGACCATCTACCAGGGAATGGAAAAGCTGAGAAACCAATATGAAGACCTGTGCAAATATGATATAGCAAACGGCAAAATAAACATTATGTACCTGATCGCCAACCAGACCAAGACCGACGGGCGGATGCTGCTGCGGAAAGCCGGTTATACCGGCGGGATCTACAGGGAACAGTACGAAGGCAAAAATCCATGCCTTTTCCCTGTCATAGAATTTGTGCTGTATTGGGGCATCCCCAGATGGAAAAGCAGCCGTGACATGCGGAAATTATTCCGGAAACAAAATCTTCCGGAGGCATCCTGGAAATATATTGACAGCCTTACCCTCCATGTTTTTGAAATGCGGCATCTGCCGGAGGAAACACGCAAGCTTTTCCAAAGTGACATGCGGATCCTGGTGGACTACCTGGCGGAAGGCAACAGCTACCGCTCCCACAGGAAAATCACCCATAAAGCTGCCCTGGTAAAAATGATCAGGGTATTATCCGGGGAGGAAAATACAGGGCAAATTGAAAAATGGATGGAAGAACAGGGCATCAGGGAGGAGGACGAGATCACAATGTGCGAACTATTTGACCAATACGTAAGGCAAGGAATCTCCCAGGGCAGGGCAGAAGGAAACATTGAAGGCGAAAACCGTTTTGCCAGCCTGGTCCAGGTACTGATAGACAGCGGGAGAAATGAAGACCTGAAAAGGGCGGCCCAGGACCGGGAGTACCGGGATCAGTTATACCAGGAAACCGGATTAGTCAATGTTGATTGAAACAGGCTAGGCTCCCGGAAATCCTGGGGCACAGCAGACGGAGGCAGGCAATGAGCTATAGAATTTTAGTGGCAGAGGATGATAAAGGCTTAAACCAGGGCATCCGCCTGGCACTGCAAAAAGAGGACTTTACGTTTGATACCGCCTATACCCTAAAGGAAGCCCGGGAAGCATGGCGGGAAAATCACCCGGACATGATACTTCTGGACGTGAATTTCCCGGATGGGAACGGCTTTGATTTTCTCCGTACCCTCCGCCAGGTCTCTGATATCCCGGTGCTGGTCTTAACGGCAAATGACATGGAAGCCGATGAGGTGACGGGCTTATCTTTGGGGGCAGACGATTATATCACCAAACCCTTCAGCCTGATGGCCCTGCGCGCCCGGGTGGAAAACATCCGCAAACGCACCCAGGACCACCGGGGCCATCTTTATGAGATCCCCGGTTTCCGGTTTGATTTTGAAAAGCTCGGCTTCCAGGTGGACGGGCAGGAAATCACTTTAAGTGCGCCGGAACAAAAACTGCTGAAATTATTCGTGTCCCATCCCGGCCAGACCCTGCCCCGGGAAATGCTCACAGAGCGCATCTGGGCCAGCGGGATGGATTTTGTGGACGAAAACGCCCTGTCCGTCACCATCAGCCGCCTGCGCAAAAAACTGGAAAGGAAAGGAGCAGGCGCACCCATCCAGACCGTCTATGGGATCGGCTATGCCTGGAAACCTGCAAAGATATAAAGATATGTTCATGTTTGGCAGCAACAAGATTGTGGCAAGGCTGGATACTATGCTCACAGATGCCATTAATGGCGTGTTCACGGAATCCAATTATGATGAAACACAGCTCTCCCGGCTGGAAAGCAAATTCCGCCAATACCTCACAGGAAAGGAAGCCGCCGGTGAAAAGGTCCAGGCAGAGCGGGCAGCCATCAAGGAGCTGGTGACAGATATCTCACACCAGACCAAGACCCCCATCGCAAATATCTGCCTTTATACCCAGCTCCTGGAGGAAGCCAGCTCCCCGGAAACCCTTCCTTTGGTGCGGCAGATCCACCAGCAGGCGGAAAAACTTGAATTTTTGATACAGGCACTGACCAAGATCTCCCGGCTGGAAAGCCACATGATCCAGCTTCACCCCACCTGCCAGCCTGTCTGCGGGCTGGTCCAAAGATCCGTGGAAGAAGCCCGGGGGAGGGCTTCTTCCCGGCACATCACCATCAAAAATACCGCCGGGGACAGTACCATAAAGGCATCCTTTGACTTCAAATGGACCCAGGAAGCCCTTGGGAACCTCCTTGACAATGCGGTCAAATATTCACCGGAAGGAAGCCTTGTTACCGTTTCCCTGCAGGCCCTGGAAATGTTTGTATCTGTCACCGTGGCAGATCAGGGAATGGCAGTGGGTGAGGAAGAACGGGCACAGATATTTGAACGCTTCTACCGTGGGGCCAATGCCCGGCAGACAGAGGGAAACGGTGTGGGGCTCTATCTCACCCGTATGATCCTGCAAAGGGAAGGGGGTTATATCAAGGTATCCCCGGGCAAAGAAGGGGGAAACTGCTTCTGTATATATCTGCCAAAAGAACCCCTCCCCCCGGCAGTTGCCCCAGGCACACAGCCTTAATTCTTGCAAAAGTGTCATAATCCGGAAAGCCTCTGGAAAGAATCTTTTGTTACAATCTGTTTATGCCAGTTTAAACCCGCATAAACAGATTTTTTTCATTTTTTGCCAATACTGTTTTGCGGAGTTAGACGGACAACTATGGTACTGGAATGGAGGCCTTTTATGGAAATTTTAAAAACAGAACATCTGAAAAAGTATTACGGGAAAGGGGAAACCTGTGTGAAAGCCCTGGACGATGTAAACCTGACTGTGGAAAAAGGAGAATTTGTCTCTGTGGTAGGCACTTCCGGCAGCGGGAAATCCACTCTCTTAAATATGCTGGGAGGGCTTGACCGGCCCTCCTCTGGCGAAGTGGTAGTGGATGGGAAAAATATTTTTTCCCTGAAGGAAGAAGCCCTTACGATTTTCCGGCGGAGGAAGATCGGCTTTGTCTTCCAGAGCTTTAACCTGGTGCCTGTGTTAAATGTTTATGAGAACATTGTCCTGCCCATTGAGCTGGACGGCAATAAAATCGACAAAAGCTTCGTGGACAGCGTGATCAGCACCCTTGGGCTGAAGAACAAAATCTACGCCCTGCCCTCCCAGCTTTCCGGCGGCCAGCAGCAACGTGTGGCCATTGCAAGGGCCCTTGCCTCCAAGCCGGTGATCCTGCTTGCCGACGAGCCTACCGGGAATCTTGACTCTTCCACCAGCCAGGATGTGCTGGGGCTTTTAAAGACTACCGGGGAACGCTTTGCCCAGACAATGGTGATGATCACCCACAATGAAGAAATTGCCCAGATGGCCCACCGGATCGTGCGCATTGAGGACGGCAAGATCGCAACACCGGACAAAAAAGGAGGCTGCCATGCGTAACGTGAGAAATAACCAGGCGGTCAGACGCCTGGCCCAGAAAAGCTTCCGGGCTAACCGCACGCGGAACCTGGTTGCCGCCATCGCCATCATGCTCACCTCCCTGCTTTTTACCTCTGTGTTTACTATCGGGCTGGGGATCATCAAAGATGTCCAGCGCAGTGCCATGAAACAGGCGGGGGGCGATGCCCATGGCTCCATCAAAAACATTACCCAGGAACAGTATGAGATCTTAAGCCGGCATCCTTTGGTCAAAGAACACGGCAGGGATATCGTGGTTGCTGATTCCCTGGTCAACCCTGAATTTTTAAAGCGCCATGTGGAAATGCACTATCTCGACCAAAATATGTATCCCCACTGGTTTGTAAATATCATTGACGGGAAAGAACCTGAGACGGCTGAGGAGATCCTGATGGATAAAAAATCCATGGAACTTTTAGGGCTGGAGCCCAAAGCAGGCTGCCAGGTAGCTTTGGAAATGCAGCTTTTCCCCGGGGAAGCCCCTGTCAAACGCAGCTTCACGGTCAGCGGGGTGATGGAGCCTGCAGAAGGTATGAATGTAGGCTTTGTATTTGTCTCCCCAAAATATCTTGAAAAATATGCAGAGGAAATCCGCACAGGCTCCCTGGCGCCTTCCTGCAATACAGGCAAAATCTACATGTATGTGCTATTTGCCAATACCCATGGCATACAAAAAAAGCTGGGCCAGGTGATCACGGACAGCGGTTTCTCCACGGACAGCCAGGCACCCGGTTATATAGAGTCTAACACCAACTGGGCTTATTTGTCTGACGGCGCGGAAGGCGACCCTGTAACCGTCCTTGGGATATCCGCTGCCCTGGCCCTGGTGATGGTGACCGGTTATCTGATCATCTATAATATTTTTCATATATCCATTATCCGGGATATCCGCTACTATGGGCTTTTAAAGACCATCGGCACTACCGGGCGGCAGATCAAACGGATCCTGCGCAGGCAGGCTGTGTATCTTTGTATCATTGGTACCCCTGCAGGGCTGCTCCTTGGATACCTGGCAGGCCAGATCCTGCTTCCGCTGATCATATCCGCCTCCACCCAGTCCGGCTCCCAGGCCCCGGTATCTCCCCAGCCCTGGATCTTCGCCGGCGCCACAGCCTTTACTGTAGCCACAGTGCTGATCTCCCAATGGAAACCGGGAAGGATTGCCGGAAAGGTCTCTCCTATGGAGTCCCTGCGCTATACGGACCATGGGAAAGCGTACAAAAAGCAGAAAAAGACCACTGACGGTGGGAAGCTTATCCGGATGGCTTTTTCCAACTTAGGAAGGAGCAAAAGCAGTACCGCGGTAGTTATCTGTTCCCTTTCCCTGACTGTGGTATTGATGAACAGTACCTATACCATCACCAGCTCCATTAACCGGGAAACCTTTCTGTCAAAGATGATCTTGTGTGAGGATATTATCGGAAATGCCGCCCTGTGGAATTACAAATACTATCCCCTGGATGAAAATTCAGCTGCAGAAACCAGCCTTTCGGAGAGCTTTATCTCCGCCTGCACCCAGCAGGAAGCCTTTGCAGACGGGGGCAGGATCTATCTGTCCATAACTGATGTTACTATGCCGGTAGAAAGCTGGGAGATCCCGGACCACATCCTGAAAACGGAAAGCGGGGCGCCTGCCCGTCTTACCCCTGACGGCCTTACCCCCCTTTCCGGCTACGAAAACGGTGGGTATTTTGTAGATATGCACGGGATCGATCCCTTTGTCCTTTCAAAAATGACTGTGGCCGAGGGTGAAAGGGACACTGACGTCATCTGGAAAAAGCTCCAGACGGGAAACTACCTCATCTACGGGGCGGCAGTGGATGACCACCAGCTTGTGAAGGATGAGGAAGTCAAACATCACGCCGGGGATAAGATCACCCTCCGCTGGAGGGACGGCCAGCCAAAAGAATACGAAATCATTTCCGTTGTGAAAAAACACCAAAACAGCCTTGGCAACCGTATGTCCAGTAATTTCTCTTATTATGTTTCGGCGGAGGAATTTAAGGAAAACCTTTCGGATGTTTATCTGATGAGCTATCTTCTGGACACGAAAGAAGGGCAGGAAGACGCAATGGCAGATTTTCTTAAAGCCTATACCACGGAAATAGAACCTGCCATGTCCTATGAATCCAGGCAAAGCTTTGAAAGCGCTTTCCAGGAAATGCTGGGTATGTTTACCATTGTGGGCACAGGGCTTACCGCCATCATTGGCATGATCGGCCTGCTGAACTTTGTCAATGCCCTTCTTACCAGTATCTCCATAAGGAAACGTGAGTTCGCCATGATGGAAGCGATCGGAATGACCAGGCGCCAGCTTGTGGGGATGCTCATGGCAGAAGGAATCTTTTACTCCCTCCTGACGGCCATTTTCTCACTGGCAGCAAGCGCTGCCTTCTCCCTGACAGCCCTCCGGGCGGCAGGAAGCGGCATCTGGTTTATCCATTACAGGTTCGTCCTCACGCCTGTTTTGGCGGCCTGCCCGGTGCTGTTGGTACTGGGGGCACTGATACCGAAAGCAGTTTATGCCCTTGGGGGCAAAGAAAGCGTTGTGGATAAACTGCGGGAATAGATTTTTTACAGGGAAGGGCAAATCATTCTGCCCTTCCCTGTGGTTCTTTTATAAGATACCAAACCTTTCCTTCACCTCTCTGGCAAGGGAAGCATCCTCAATCAAAATTGCCCCTTCATACCGAAACTGGATACCAGTGTAATTATTTTGTTCTCCTCCGTCATAGGAAAGCAGGTTATAGCTCCCAATCAGTGTATATTTTCCGTCATAGGATAAAATCTTTTCGTGGGTCCCTTCTTTCACATAAAATATTTTCACAAAGGAACAGCCTGAAAATATTTGTTGTAATTTTTTTGCCATGGCCAGGGATCTCCATTCCCTATCCCCTTTATTGGGGGCATCCTGGTATTCTTTACACCTCTGCCCCATCTCGACTTCAGAAATGTATCCATAGCCTATGGTAACCATTACCCCCCGGCTAACAGCCCCCCTGATCTTTGCAATGAAATCATCGTTGACCACACGTCTGTTCATCCATGGGGAAATAATAAAAATTTCTTTTTCAGCCTCATCCATTACTTTCAACAGTAATTCACGTATTTCTCTGTTCTGTAAATAGTGGTGCTGCTGCTGTCCCCCCTGGCAATAGGGCAATAAGCCATTCTCCCTGGCAAAGCAGCTTTGGACAATTTCCAGATGCTTTTCTGCCTGCATCAGTTCCAGCACTTCCCGCCGCCGGAACTTTTTCAGCAGCGCTTCCCCCAGCATAGTGTCCAGTTGGTCCGATACACTGTCATAAAATGCAAACAATACCTGCTTCTGGCCGTTTTCATAAAATAGAATCTCTTCCTCCTGATAAGCAATGGTTTTGTAATCCAATAGCTGCACAGAAATTATATGTGTCCCATATTCCTCCTCAAGAGCCTGTCTGGCCTGGGCATGGTTCTCAATATCCGGCTTTGCAACAGTCTTCACCGGCACAAGCCTGATAACGCCCTCTGGTACTTCCGCCTTAAGCTCCGGTTTGTGTATATGCCACTTTCCTGTAATCCCATTGAAGTATACGGGATACTCATCTACCATGGCCTCCTTTTTGGATTTCCTATGAAAAAAATCCCTTCCCTTTTCCGTAAAAACAAATTTTTTGCCTGTCTGGGCAAGTATACCCGCCATGGACAGCCCATACATTTCTCCTTCTGTGATTTCTTTGTCCAGTGATAAAACAAAGCTGATATCCTCTAACGTATCAATGCCGCCCAGGATACACTTACATACGGTCTTATCCAATTCTGACATGGGCTGTTCCCTTTCGCACCTGCATTTTAAGGTACACAAAAACCAGGGCACATATACCCCTGCCGATGTACAAAGCTGATAGCCCTCCTCCTCATATAATCCCTCATACCGCTGCCTGCCCATAGCAGCGGATTCCTCCAAAAAATCACCCCACATATCTGTCACTTTGAATACCCCCATGGATCTTTATATAATGGTACAGCCTGCCAAGTATCCCTGCACTTTCCTGCTTCATCAATCCACCCCTGCCTGCCACATAGCAATATTCCTGCGCCCTTGACACTGCCACATTTACCCGGTTTTCATCCCGCATAAAATCCGAGACCCTGGCACTTCTGACTGTATTGAATATGATAGTATGTTTTTCCCTGCCCTGGAAAGCATCCACTGTACTGCATTCCACATGGATATTTTTAAACGTTACTGCCTTTAACAATCCATTAATGTAATCTGCCTGTGCCTTGTAAATACAGATAATACCCACGCTTATGCCCTGTGTGTACTCGCCGTCAAGCTTAACCGCCAGTTTCATGACTGTCTCCGCCTCTGGTACATTTATAAACGAAGTCCCTCTTTTTTCCTCCCGGGAATTTTCACAGTCTATCCAGGACAAAGCCAAGGGTGTTTCCGATTCCTTTTCGCATATCAGCCCCCCTTCATAAAAATTCTCTGATATAAATTCTGAAATGTTTTTTTGCATCCGGTACTGCCTGTTCAGCATGATCTTATATTCCTTGGGAACAATTTCCTCATATAGCCATTTAAACAGGATATGCTCCTTCATTTCCTTGATCTGCTCTTTGCCCAGTTCCTCTTTCAGTTCTTCTGTTTCCAGCATAGGGTATAGCTGCTTATGGTCACCTACCAGGATCAATTTCCTGCCCCTTACCATGGGAATCAGGATATCCATCATATTGCATTTGGCGGCCTCATCAATGATCACATAATCATACTCCATTTCTGCAAATCCTCCCCTATCCTGGGAAGCGATTCCCGAACAGGTAGCAAAAACAGCATTAGTTTTTCTCATATATATTTTTTCAATTTCTTCTTTTGTCTCTATGTACTCTGTGGCTTTCATCCATTCCTTCCGGATATCCCTGCTAATTTCCCATAATTTTTGTTTATGCTCATAATCCGCCGCAAGAAAAGCCATCTCTTCCTCCATAGCCGTTTTTAATGCCGCCCTTTGCCCCTCCAGGACCTGCATATCCAAAATACATGCTTTTGTTTGATGCACAGCGGCCATCAGGGAACCCCTGTCACCCAAAATATCCGCAAGCTCCTGCCGCCTGCGCCCATACCTGCGCATTTTCCGTTTATAAGCGCCCACCAATATCTCATAGCTGTTTTGGGCAAGGCTGCCGGCTACTTCCTCCCTGTCCTTTTCTACTTTCTTCAGTCGGCGTTTCAGGGATGCCACATCAGGCCGGAGCGCACCGTCCGCCGCCTTCATTCCCGATTCCATAAAACTCCCTTCCCCAAGGTATAGTTGTTCCTGTAGCTCTGCCCTTTCTTTTTCCAGCCTCAGCAGTTTGTCCTTCAAGGCCATATGGCACTCCCTTTCCTTTTCGATCCGGCTGTGCATATCGTTGACTTCACTGACCAGCCCTTCAAACTGGGCGGCCATCTCCAGCAGCTTATCCGGGCTGAGATCCCTAGGCAGGGATTCCTGGCTCTTCCTGATTTCCTCTGCCAGCATGCCATCCCTTTTTTTCCATTTCTCCCGGCATTGGGCAATGAGGCTCCCCGGCGCCACCCCCTGCCTGTCAAGCTCTGCATTCCGCTCCCTGGCATTTGCCAAAATGGTTTCCGCAATCCTGCCCGGCGTAAAAGGAAGGCTTGCCTTATCCATTCTTTCTTCCCTGCCAAACCGCACCGGCACAATGCCTCCCATATGCTGGATGCGCTCCAATACATTATCTACCGCAGTATTCGTCTCGGAGGAAACTAAGACCTTCATGGATCTTTGGATGGCATACCGGACAATCTCCGTTATGATCGTTGTCTTCCCAGTCCCTGGCGGCCCCTGTATCAGGTAAAGGTCCGGGGCATTCACCGCCCCCGTAAAGGCCTCCTTCTGCCGGACATTGGCACCGAACAGCCCGCAGGTCTCTTTCAGGGTAATCTCCGTTTCACGCCCTTCCGGGTCCTGGAAAGGAAATCTTCCCATAATAATATCCCTGATGTTTTTATTGGCTGCTTCATTCTGGAAAAGGATCTTCATGGCTTCCTTCTGTCTTTTCAGCCTTGCCAGCTTCCCAAAATCAATGATACGGATCCTTTTGATCCTTCCTATCTGCTTATCAGCATAAGCCTTCAGTATATCATGTTTTTCGCATACCACTGTAAGAAGCCCGGCCCGGCAGTCAACAAAAGAGGCCTTCCCTAAGTACCGAAACCGTTCTTCCCCCTGAAACAGTGCGCAGACATCCGTCCCTTCCTGATATACGCCGGAAAGCTCCCCGGCATAGATGGAAAAGATATTGTTTTCCAGTAGCACCTTCCCTATTTCCCTTTCGGAGGCTGCCTCCGCCCTCTCTTCCAGTTCCCTTAATTTACTGTTATACAGATCCCAGGTCTTCCATTTTCCCTCGAACTCATAGTATTCCCTGTAGCTTGCCTTTACCTCCTCCAGAAAATCTGAAATATCCTCCCCCTTTCCGATATTAAGGCGGTAAGCGTCCTGGGCCAGGATGATATCCCATTTTCCCGGCAGGTCAAGAGTCTGGGCCAGCCTCTCGGCATATTCAGAGGGCTTCTGGAAAAACAGAAGCCTTTTGCCATAAAAACAGTTTTCATGTTTTCTGTCCTGCTCCATGGCCAGCATACAGTTTTTTCCCACCAAATAGTAAGATGTCCCCTCCCTGCACCGGTCTAACAATTTGTAAACGCCGTCAAAGGACAGCAGGTCCAAAGGATAACTGTCAAAAGCTTTTGTATAGCCATACTGCCTGGAAATGGTTTCATATTTTTCTTTCAATACTTCCGTGGCAGCTTTGCTGAGAATGATATGGTTCAATTCAGGCTCCTTTCCTATACTCCCTCTGTTTCCTCCATCCGGGGCGGCATGGGAATATCGCCATAGCCCAGCGTAGCAATTTCCCTGTCCAGGCTGCCAAGATATTCATCCAGCCTTTTGCAGAACGCCCCATAAGAAGGCTCCGTAAAATCAAAACTAAACAATCCAGCTTTCTCCTTATAAAGGCTGCAGCGCTCATAAAAGTAATGGTCTGTACACGCATATAAGGCATCTTCCAGTTCCTTTTTGCAGGCAGTAGCCGCTTTCACCACAGCATGGCATAAATCTTCAATGGACTCCTGCTTTTTTCTGGCATCCTCTTCTATTTTCCTGGCACTGATCTTATTTTTATCCCCCAAAAAGCCCACCAGCCCCACACCAATAGCAATAGGCACCGCCGCAGGCAATGCACTGGCAAAGGTAACGGTTGCCGCGGCTGGCCCCAGCCATGCGGCATATCCCGCAAAAGCCACGCCAACGGCAGCCCCCCTTTTAATCCATGTGTGGGCCGCTTCCTCCTGGGATAAGCTTCCCTCCTCCTGGCCTTCCTGGGAATAGACTGGCTTGTCGTACTGGAAATCAATCAGCACCTGGGAAGCCTTCACCATTAGCCTGTTTTCTATCACTTCCCATTTCTTGCTGATAAACTCCGCCATTTCCTGGTACTTATGCTCAATCACATCTGTCAGGTATCCTTCATCCCTGTACTGTCCAAAAAGACTTTCCAGTTGCGCCCCTTTGGCTCCCATCAGGTTTGCCCTTTCATCCCTGTACAGTTCCTTTTGGATCCAGTCCTCCAATTCCGTATGGACCGCTTTTTTGATCATCCTGTTAATACTGGCAAACTGAGCCAATTCATTATCATAATAGTTTTTTCTCTTTTGGATGCGCTCACTCATCCTTAAATGGACTTCCCGTTCTCTCTGGAGCTGGTAATACTGCGTCTGGTCCACACTGTGCTTTTTTTCTTCCCCCAAGTCCCCGATACATTCCAGGACCTTCAAAAAGCCTGTCTGTTCCATCCAGCCCGCCCTGTTTTGTGTGATCCCCTCCCATGCATTGGCTGAAGAAACATAAAAAATTTCTTCAAATATATTTCCATAGTTTTTTTTCACATATTCTTCTATTTCCCTGCGCTCATCCGGGGAATCCACTTTATTGATAATGCCAATCATAGGTTTGCCGGAAAGCCTGATCTTATCAATACAGTCATTTACTGCTTCCCCGCCCAGGTTCCTGCTGTTGATCACCCACAAAATGTAATCCGCCTGGGCAACATACCGGTTTGTCACATCATGGTTTTTGGCCGTAACGGACAAAAGCCCTGGTGTATCCACAAAGATAATATCCTTTAACAGGTTGCTGCCTGCCCCGATCTCAATTTTCCCATACCGGGAGAAGTCTGCCCCCTTCTCCAATTGTTCTTCCGTCCAGCCAAGGAACTCCTTATGGGTAATATCCATAACCACCTTTCCCTCCAGATCCAGCACATGGACATATTCTTCTTCCGAATAGGAAATCTCTGATACCACTGCCGTAGCCTCAAGAATGTCTGTATAGGCAACCTCTTTCCCTACGCAGACATTTACAAAGGTAGACTTCCCCGCCTTGACTTCCCCCATAACAGCAATCCTTACCGCCTGTCCCTGATTACTCTCCATAGCCCCAAACATATTTTCTATGTCCTTTAAGATGGTGCGTACCTGGAGCTTCCGGCGGTTCTCCCCCACCTCCCCCTCAAGCCCATCATCCTCAAAGACAGATAACTGCCCTTCTTTAAGGCTGTTTATATTCTCCCTGATTGGAGAGCTTTTTATATCAAACATATCCTGCTCCTCCCAATAACTCCTCTATCCCAACTTTCTCCCATTCCATATGAGGTTTATCCTTGATAAACCCATCCATAAGGGAAACCAGTTTCTTCATATCCCCATATCTGCCACATACCTGTTCCATAGATTTTTCCAGCGTCTCCATGCAAAGAGCCTCGTACTGGCCAATCTCTTCTGACAAATCAATCCCCGCTACCGCTTCCCTCACCGATTTCCTGACACTGCCGCGTATTCTGTCCCTGGGGGATTGAATCCAGTTCTTTATCTGCCGTAAAACTCCCTGTACTGCCATGGTCAGGTCGTTCCTGCCAAACAAATCTATCAGTGAATCCCCAATATTGTCCAAAATACTGGCCTGTATCCTCACGTCCAGATCCGTGATATTGCTGGCCAGGGCCAGCCCATTGTTGGCTTTATAAAAGGCCCTGGCTGCAAATTCCCTGGTTTTGAATTCGCTGATGATACTGTCATCCTGCTGCTCCCTGAACCGGCCATAAATGAGCTGCCCACAGTGGTCAATGGTTTCACACAGCTCCCGCTTCAGCAGATCTGTTTTGATGATCTGCTGGTTCAGGAATCGTTTTTGTGCATCCAGCGGTTCCTGGTCAAGATTTTCCAGCCTGCCCTGATTCAGCTCCAGCCTGTTATCAATTTCCGCCAGGTACCTCCCCACAGTTTTGTTTTTCTCCTCTGATACCAGGTTCTGGCAGGCAGAAGCCTGCGCCCTGATCTGGGCAGCTTTCTCTTCATACTGCTTTACAAAGCCCTCTAACTTGCTTTTGTATTCACTTACCTCCTTGTAATAATCATTCAAAAAACTATCTATCTTATCCAGTTTAGCATAATGGCATGCCTCTGAGGATCTTTCAGTGAACATTTCATTGATTTTTTTGCGGAGTTCAGAGATATTGCTTTCCTCCAGCATCTTAGAATCCTTTTTCAGATTCCCATCATAGGCCATTTTCGCATTCACACAGATCAAATCGTCAAAACCGCCTTCTCCGCAGTAAATCTGCCTTGCCTTCTCCTCCACCCGGTTCCAGGTCCTGCTCCCGTACTTATAATCGTATATATTGACAACGGCAATTACTTTTCTGTCTGTATAGACCTCCTCCATTTCCTGGGACTCCTTTTGGTAAGCATCCATCACTTCCTGCTTTGCCAGTGCCTCCGAACTGATTACCCAGATGATCCCGTCCACCTTGTAGCTTTTGACGTCATTGATCACATCCTCATCTCTCCCTTCCTGGCTCAGTCCCGGCGTGTCGATAAGGATGCAATTATGAAAAAAATTATTCTTTCCAATTCCCCACTTTATCTCCCTGATCTGGGTTTTCCGCCGATGCTTCTTTTTGGTATCCGCTGCTATATCGTCCCTTTTCGCTTCTATAAATACATTCTTGGTTTTCTCCGCTATGATCTTCCTGCACCGTTCATCCGATTGGGAAAACGCCTTTTCTTCCTCATCCTCCATCTTGATTGCCTGGGAACGCGTTACTTTTTTGCTACCCTGCCCGTTCATCCTCACCTGGGCTTCACCCAACGCCAGTTCGTCTGTATATGTATCAATGATAAACGTCATGGGAAGCCTTCCCATACGGCTTCCCACGCTTTCATCCAGAGACAGCAGCGCGTTTAGTAATGTTGACTTTCCTGCATTTCCGCAGCCCCGGATATAAATCTTGTATTTACTGTTAATATCGTTTTTCATCTCATTAAAATCGCTTTGGAATCCCCGGAGCCTTTCCTGCTGCCTGTGGATCACTTCTCCTCCATTGCCCCAAGATATCGCCCCGTCTAATTCCGCAATCTTCCCCTGGGACAGGCAGTGGTATCTTACCAGTTGGTCCTGCATCTGCACACTCTGGGCCTTGGCAAAGCTAAAATACATTTCTTCCGTTAATTTCCCCAGCGACTTATAGAGGCTGTCCTGTGCCATCTTGCACCTCCTTTACGCCATTCCTCAGCCTGCAGCTTTTTTGGCGCTTTTCCTCACTTTTTTAAACCCCAGGATCCCGGCCGCCTGGCATACAATGACAAACATAAAAACAACCACGGCCAACAAGGTATCCTTCATCCCCAGCAATTCCCATGGCAGGAGAAAATAGGCCACCACGCCAAAACAAAACAGGATCAGCGTATTGCTGGCCGCCATATAAACCCGCCAGCCCAGAGGGATCCTCCCCACCATATCCACAGGCCTTTCCCTGTTTTTTTGTTCCAGCGCATTCTGTTCTTCACGGTAAGCAACCAATTGGCCGCTCAGGTCCTGGCTGTATTTGGCATTTTGGGAATCCATCTCCTCCATGGTTTGCTGCAGCAAATTTAATTTTTCCTGCAGCAGGCGGATTCTGCCATCCCCCTGCCAGATTTCTTTTATCATGTCCATCTGGCGTTCTAATGCCTCCTCCCTTCCGGCCTTTTCATCCTCCAGCAGTTCCTTCATCCTCTCCATCTGGCGTTCTAATGCTTCTTCCCTCCTGGTCTTTTCCCCTTCCAGCAATTTGGCCAGATATTGGGCAAATGTTGCAGCCTGTCTTGTAACCCTATCAGAAACCTCCTGGGCCTTTTTTTCCATTGCCGCCTGGGCAGCCTGCTCTGCTTCCCCAAACCGCACCACAAGCCTGTTCACACGTTCCGAAAAAGCCGCATCCACTTTCCTCTGGGCACCCAGGTTTTCCTCTACCATTTGCCTGATGCCTTTTTCAGCCTCCTCCTTATACGCACCATTAATAAAAGACACCATCTCTTTGGTTTCCTTTGTATGTTCCTCCAGGGAATCTGCAAACTGCTGCAGGATTTCCGGTGTGACCACCCCAGCCAGCTTATCCGATATCTGCATACAGCCTTCCGTAAATGTCTGTGTTATTCCTGACTTATATTTTTCTATGTAAGAATCCAGTTCCTGGGCCATGCCCGTCCTGGCCTCGTCATCTAGCCGTTTCATTTCATGGAACAGATCGTCTGTGCTGCTTTCCATAACGCCAATATCCCTGGAAATGGTTTCTAAGGACATCTGGACGTCTTTCGTTAGATTCGCGATGCTCTGGTCAACAGCATGCACTTCCTTCTCCAATGAAGCGCCTGCCCGTGTGGCTTTCTCCACTGCCGCCGAATATTTTTCATACCCGCTTTCATATTTGGTATATAGTTGCTGCATCTGTTCTAGGAAAATATCCTTGCATATTGCAGTTGTCAATTTCCTTACATAATCTTCAAATTCGTCCCTTAACTCCGCTGCCATAGCGCCTCCTTATGGTCTTTTGCAAATTATCATAATTATTTTATAGCCTGTTTGGCCCAATGTCAAATAACACAAAAGCCCTTCCGCAATCCTCCGTACTTTATCCCCTTGGACGTACCGCCGCCGCCGCGATCTCCTTCAGCCTGGGCAGGCAGGCATCATAAAACATTTTATAGGACTTGCAGAAATAATTCTCCCCCAGGGGGCTTCCCGGCTGCTCCCTGTGCCTGCGGCATCCCCCCCGGCAGATGCCGAAATAAAGACAGCTCCTGCACTCCTTTGTGTGGTTATAAGAGCTCTCTATAAACCCACTCTCCCTACGCCGCTCTTCCAGCACCGCAAAGCTGTCTTCATTCAGGTTCCCCAGGCGGTATTCATCCATGGCATAAAAATCGCAGGGATATACACTGCCGTCCGCCTCCACCACATTCTGGAAGCTGCATACCCCCCGCTGCTCGCAGGCTTCCGGCTGCTGCCCCGCCAGGATCGCCACCAAATTTTCAAACTGCCGGATATAGGGCTGCTGCCCTTTTTGCAGGTCAAAGTCCCACAGGCCAAACAGATCGATTAAAAACTGCCCATAAGCTTCCGGTGAAAGGGAATAATCCTTCTGTCCCTGCTTTTCCCCCACAGGATCCAGGCAGGCAATATACTGCTGCCAGCAAAACCCCAGCTTCTGGTACTGCCCATAGATCCTGCGGATCTTAGGGGCTGTCTTGGCATTGACCACCGTGAGCACATTAAATTCCGCCCCCGCCTCTTCCAGCCTGCGGGCTGCCTCCAATATCCGGAAATAAGTATCCCCTCCCCCGGCATCCTTCCGGTAGCTGTCGTGGGTGGCCTTGATGCCGTCCACAGACAGCCCCGTAAGAAAATGATTCTGTGCCAGGAAAGAACACCACTCTTCATCCAGCCCATAGCCGTTGGTCTGCAGGGCATGGGAGATCTTTACCTTATTGACATTGTATTTCTCTTCCAGTGCCAGGCAGGCCCGGTAAAAATCCAGCCCCGCCAGCGTAGGCTCCCCGCCCTGGAAAGCAAAGGTACACTCTCCTGTGGCAAAGCGCAAAGTCTCCCTGACCACATTCTCCAGGGTCTCCTTTGACATCATCCCATAAGAAGGTTTCTGGCGTTTTTCCATCTCATCTGCATAAAAACAATAACGGCAGCGCATATTGCACAGCCCGGAAGCGGGCTTTATCATCACGTGAACTGAGGGCATATTTCTCTCTCCTTGTTTTTTATCCTAATGATACTAGGAATCATAACAGAGTGCAACCTGCTTTTCCATTCATTCCCCCGCCAGAGGGCTTCGGTATGGCCAAACGCCGTCACGCTACGCGAGCCGGCTTATTGTAAAAAATACGCTATGCTTCCGGTAAAATATTACCGTCCACATAGCGTATCTCTTTCTCCTATCATTCCCTTGCACCAGGCCGGAAAATCCCCTACCTTCTCAGTGTCAGGAAAATGGCGATCCCAACACCCACGATCCCGGTGCCTGCAATGGCCGCCAGGATAATTTTAAATGTGTTGTCCTCCTCTGGTTCCAGGTAATCATAACTGATCCCGACCTCCTTAACATAGTGTTCTATGATTATACTATTAAATGAGTATGAATTCAAGCACAGGAAGCCATTTTCCGCCTTATCCGGCAAAAAATGTATTCTGTCTTTCCACCTGTCCTGCGTTCCTGCATTTTTATTATCAATGACGCAGTCCTGCTCCGGGATAGTATTATTCACAAACATATTCCACGGGGCCGTTACTATGGCATGATCCCCTGTGATACCGACGTATCATGAAGGATATAACTTATTTCCCTGTGCATCACTTCCCCTGTCTGAATGCTTTTCAATACTCCGGTCCCATACTGCGTCAGGGCCACAAGAGCCAGTGTACAGACTACTACCGTAAAAGAGCGTTTCCATTTTTTTTCGTTCTGACCCATATCTTTTATTTCAGGAATTATGCTCTCTGCAGCCAGTCCGATTCCAATCGTAAGCAATACAAGAGGTGTCAGAAATACCCTTGTGGCAAATCCGTTTGAGAAGGTCATAACATACACGCTGACGAACGCAAGTCCCGGAAAAAGCAGAATTCTTTTTTTCAAAGTTTTCGGCGCCAGCAGAATTAATGCAATACACACTCCTGCAGGTAATGTCAGATAATAAAATGCATAGTATGTTTCTCTGAAAATACGATACATATACTCCAGGAAAATGCTTCTCTGAACATCATTTCCGGCAACATAGGAATATCGTGAAAAATTCCCCGGCGCAAGCATCAGGACACAAAAACCTGCCAGCGCTCCCAGCATTCCCGTTATTTCCCAGCCGCGGAAACGCCGCTTTCCGTGCCGGAAAATCCGACCGAAGGATCGGGAATTGTCCCGGTTTCGGTGTAGACGGTTGAACCCGTCCCGGATTCGCCTTCAAGCCCGACTTGAACTTCGTTAAATTGTGCGCCGACGGAAATATCCGGCGCGGTTCCT
>OFHA01000880.1_pt1 | contig 23717 bp, 25 predicted proteins | sample 1521891 | NCBI WGS metagenome assembly OFHA01 (sample SAMEA3504089, study PRJEB24116) | mouse gut metagenome | biome: mouse gut; feature: mouse-associated habitat; material: faeces | place: Denmark | collected 2011
GTCTGTACATCAGAAACCGGTTTTGAAGAATCGGAGATCTTAGAACGCTTAAGAGATTTGGACTTGATTCGCAAAAAGGATCATGCGATTGTGATCATATCTGAAAAAATGACGGATGTACATCAATTTGCTCGAAAAGTCTCTTTAAACACTGGATTTTCAGGACGCGCTACTGTTTTGGGACATGTTCAGCGTGGAGGATCGCCTACTCCTACTGATCGTGTACTGGCATCTCGAATGGGTGAAAAAGCAGTGGATTTGTTAATGCAGGGCATTGGTGGACAGTGTGTCGGCATTCGTGAAAACAAAATTGTTTCCACACCGATTGAAGAAGCGCTCAATACGCCGCGTTCTTCCAGAAAACAGCTTCAGAATTTATTTGATCGTCTTGTTTGATGGATCGCTTTTGGTTGAAGAAAGGAACTACTTGCATGGAAAAGAAAACGAAAATTATCTGTACGATTGGACCTGCCAGTGAAAGTGAGGAGAAGCTTCGCGAACTTATGCTTGCAGGTATGAACGTGGCGCGATTTAACTTTTCCCACGGAACACATGAAGAACATAAAAAAAAGTTTGACAGGGTAATTAAAGCCAGCAATGAATTAGGGATTCAGGTAGCCACTATGCTGGACACTAAGGGGCCGGAAATCAGACTGCGGGATGTGGAAGGCGGCAGGGTGGAACTTGTCACAGGCCAGAAGTTCATACTTACTACGGACGAGATACTTGGAAACAGCGAAAAGGCAACAATTACCTATAAAAATCTAAGGGATGATATTTCTGTGGGAACTACGATTTTAATTGACGACGGATTGATTGAAATGGTTGTGGACGCCATAGAAGAAACCGATATAATATGTACAGTAGTAAATGGCGGCCCTATTTCCAACCATAAGGGGGTTAATGTGCCGGGGGCAGTACTGTCCATGCCTTATATCAGTGATGTAGACAGAAGCGATATTATGTTTGGCTGTGATATGGGATTTGATTTTTTGGCAGCATCTTTTGTCAGATGCAAAGAGGATATTCTGGAAGTAAGGAGGATCTTGGATGAACATAACAGCCATATGAAAATTATTGCAAAAATTGAAAATATGCAGGGTATTCACAATTTGGAGGAGATACTTACGGTTTCAGATGGCATTATGGTAGCAAGGGGAGACATGGGCGTGGAAATTCCCATGGAAGAAGTGCCTGTTATGCAGAAGCGCATGATCAAGATGGCGGAAGCACAGGGAAAGCATGTCATTACGGCAACCCAGATGTTGGAATCCATGATTAAAAATCCCAGACCTACCAGGGCAGAGACTACTGACATTGCCAATGCAATTTATGACGGAACCACGGCAATTATGCTTTCCGGGGAGAGTGCGGCAGGACTTTATCCTGTAGAAGCAGTTAAAACCATGGACAAAATTGCACGGCGTACGGAAGAAGATATTGACTATAACGGCCGAATGAAACGAAGAAATCATGTGGAAGATGCGGACATAACCACGGCCATTTCCCACGCAACCTGTACGACTGCCATGGATTTGAAAGCTGCGGCTATTATTACGGTGACGATTTCCGGCTTTACAGCAGGGATGATTGCAAGATATAAACCCAAATGTCCGATTATTGCATGCAGTGTCAGCCCCAAAATATGCAGGCAGCTTAGTCTTTCCTGGGGAGTAACGCCTGTATGGATTGCCCGGGAAAGCTCGGCGGAAGATTTGTTTGACGAGGCAGTACATGCGGCAGAAGAGGCCGGATATATTAAAAAAGGAGATAAGGTTGTCTTAACGGCGGGAGTTCCGTTAGGAATATCAGGAAAAACCAATATGATTCGTGTCGTAGAGGTTTAATTCACATGGGAAAAATGGTATACTTAATGGGGAAGAGTTCCTCGGGGAAGGATACAGTGTACCGGCATATGCTGGAATGGCGTACCCCGGCCCTGGAAAAGATTGTCCCTTACACTACCAGACCTATCCGGGCGGGGGAAGTGGACGGAGAAGAGTACTATTTTACGAATGATGCCGGATATAGGCAAATGGAGGCGCAAGGCAGGGTGATAGAAGCCCGTGCCTACCATACATACCACGGATTATGGCGGTATTTTACGGTAGATGACGGCAGGATAGAGTTAGGGAAAAAAAATTACCTGATTATTGGGACGATTGAATCTTATTTGAAAACGGCGGAATATTTTGGAAAAGAAAAGGTTCTGCCTGTATTGTTAGAGCTTGACGACGGCATCAGATTGAAAAGGGCACTGGAGAGGGAAATGAAGCAGGAAACTCCCAAGTACCAGGAGATGTGCAGGCGTTATCTGGCAGATGAGGAAGATTTTTCAGAAGAAAAGGTAAAAGAGGCAGGAATTGCCAGAAGATTCTCCAATCAGGATTTGAATGATTGTCTTGAGGAAATAAGAAAATATATTATGAGTAGCTTGAAACAGGAAGCAGGGATATAATGTTTTACAGTTATGGTAATCATGAAAAAGCGAGGTGAGCAGTATGGACATTAAAGTGAATCAGGCAGCACCCATAACGCAGCCGGAAGCGCAGGCGCCGGTCAGGGAGTCTGACGGGGCGTTTAAATTTACGCTGGTCAGCCATATTGAAGAACAGGAATTACAGGCCAGACTGCACAGCCTCATGGAGGAGATTACCATGCAGGGCGACAAGCTGGCGAAAAAGCGGGATATCCGGGATATGAAGAAATACCGGGGGCTGATTAAAGATTTCATGAATGAGATCGTCAGCCGTTCCCATTCTTTTTCCCGCGAAAACTTTCTGGATAGGAAGGGCCGGCACAGAGTTTACGGTATTATCCGTCTGATAGATGAAAATTTGGATGAGCTGGCAAAGGAACTTATGCAGGATGAGCAGGATCATCTTGCCATTTTGTCCAAAATAGGAGAAATCAGAGGTCTGCTTTTGGATATACTGACTTAGAAATATATTGAAAAAATTAATGGTGGGTTGTTTACATGGGGATAAAGCCGTATTAATGCGGCGGAACGGGAGGGTATATGAGCAGATTTCGCGATATTGTGGGGCAGGAACAGCTAAGGGAGCATTTGGAGAACGCAATTAAGACGGATAAAATATCTCATGCCTATATAATTAACGGGGAGAGAAATGCGGGAAAGGAATTTATCGCCAAGACTTTTGCCATGGCGTTGCAATGTGAAAGCAGACAGGATACAGAGCCTTGCCAGGAGTGCCATTCCTGTAAGCAGGCGGTTAGTGCAAACCATCCCGACATTAAATTTATTACACATGAAAAGCCGGGAACTATTGGTGTAGACGATATCCGAAGACAGATAAATGGGGATGTGGCAATCAAGCCTTACAGCGGCCCTAAAAAAATTTATATTATCAATGAGGGCGAAAAGATGACAGTCCAGGCGCAGAATGCCCTTTTGAAGACTCTGGAGGAACCGCCTGAATATGCAGTTATTCTGATACTTACGGATAATGTGGGCGCGCTGCTTCCAACGATTTTTAGCAGATGTGTGGCTTTGAGCATGAAGCCCGTCAGGGATGCCCAAATAAAGAAGTATTTGATGGAAAATATGGAGATTCCCGACTATAAGGCGGATATCTGTGTCGCTTTTGCAAGAGGGAATGTGGGTAAGGCAAGGCTTCTGGCAAAGAGTGAAGAATTCGACAAGGTGAAAGAGGAAGCTGTCACTTTGCTTAAATATATTAATGAGATGGAACTGAATGAGATAGTTGCCGCCATCAAAAAAATCAGTGAGTATAAGTTTGATGTCAATGATTATATGGATATTCTCTCCATATGGTATCGTGATGCATTGCTGTTTAAGGCGACACATGACGCGAATCATCTGATTTTTAAAGAAGAGATAAAGTATATCAGAAAAGTAGCGGACAGAAGCACTTATGAGGGCATAGAAATGATTATTGATGCACTGGAAAAGTCAAAACAAAGGCTGAGTGCCAATGTAAATTTTGATTTGACTATGGAACTTTTGATGCTTACAATTAAAGAGAATTAAGTGAGGTTTATAGATTTATGACAAAAGTAATTGGAGTTCGTTTCCGGACAGCAGGAAAAATATATTTTTTTGACCCGGCAAAATTGCCTATCAAGCGGGGGGATCATGTGATTGTGGAAACCGCAAGGGGCATTGAGTATGGCACAGTAGTGGGAGATCCCAGACAGGTGGAGGATGATAAGGTCATCCAGCCGCTAAAGCCTGTGCTTAGGATTGCAACCCCAAGGGATGATGAACAGGAAGCCGGAAATAAGTTAAAGGAAAAGGACGCCTTTAAAATTTGTCTGGAAAAGATTCATAAGCATGGACTTGAGATGAAGCTTATTGATGCAGAATATACCTTTGACAACAATAAGGTATTGTTTTATTTTACAGCGGACGGACGCATTGACTTTAGGGAACTGGTGAAAGACCTGGCATCCGTTTTTAAGACAAGGATAGAATTGCGGCAGATTGGTGTAAGGGACGAGACAAAAATCTTAGGAGGCATCGGCATATGCGGCAGGGAATTGTGTTGTCACAGGCATTTGTCGGAATTTGTTCCGGTATCCATCAAAATGGCAAAGGAGCAGAATCTTTCCTTAAACCCCACCAAAATATCCGGCGTGTGCGGCAGACTTATGTGCTGTCTGAAACATGAGGAAGAAACTTACGAGGAACTTAACCGCAGGCTTCCCAATGTGGGGGACCATGTTACCACAGAAGACGGATTAAAAGGAGAAGTGCACAGCGTCAATGTACTCCGCCAGCTTGTAAAGGTTATTGTGGAAGTGAATGATGAAAAAGAAATCCAGGAATATAAGGTAGAACAGCTCCGTTTCAGGAGAAGGCATAAGCATAATAAGATTGATGTGCAGGATGAAGAGCTAAAGCAGCTTGAAAAGCTTGAGAAGGAAGAAGCAAAATCAAAGCTGGACGATAATTAAAATTTCTGGAGGATACAGGTGGAAAATATCTCTGAAAACGTTTCGCTGTCAGAGGAAATGCTTTTAAAGGAAAATGAAAGAATTGATGATTTGCAGAGAAATCATTACAAAATTATACAAGATCCTGACAGATTTTGTTTTGGAATGGATGCGGTGCTGCTTTCCGGCTTTGCAAGGGCAAAGGAAGGGGACAGGGTGTTAGACCTTGGTACAGGTACAGGGATCATTCCCATTCTTATGGAAGCAAAGACCTGTGCAGCGCATCTTGCCGGACTGGAAATTCAACCGGACAGTGCAGATATGGCTCGTCGCAGCGTAAAGCTGAACGGTCTGGAGGAGAAGATAGAAATTGTAACAGGTGATATTAAGGAAGCAGTCAGTCTCTTTGGCCCTGCTTCCTTTGATGTTGTGACTTGTAATCCTCCTTATATGACAGAGCATCATGGGCTGATTAATCCGGGGGCGCCTAAAGCGATTGCCAGGCATGAGCTTCTTTGTACTTTGGAAGATGTAATCAGTCAGGCAGGCAGGCTGGTTAAGCCGGGCGGAAATTTCTATATGGTCCACAGGCCATTCAGACTTGCAGACATTTTCGTGTTGCTGCGGCAGTATAAGATTGAGCCTAAGAGGATGAAGCTGGTATATCCGTTTGTGGATAAGGAGCCTAATATGGTTCTCATAGAAGCAAACCGTGGGGGAAGGCCGCGGATGACGGTGGAAAAACCGCTGATTGTTTATAGGGAGCCAGGTGTATATACTGATGAAATTTATGAAGTTTATGGTTATTGAAATAAATATACCCTGTGGGAGATTTGTGCCAAATGGGGAATGTGTAGGGGGATACGTTGACCGAATGGAGTACGAGTCTAAGGAATAGGGCTAATTAGGGTACAGAGGAAGGACTTTTGAAAGAGGAATAAAAATGGCGGGAACTTTATATTTATGTGCAACTCCTATTGGGAATCTGGGGGATATAACGGACCGGGTTCTGTCCACACTCAAAGAGGTGGATATGATTGCGGCGGAGGATACCAGAAACAGTATTAAATTGCTGAATCATTTCGGAATTAAGACATCTATGACAAGCTATCACGAATATAATAAGGTGGAGAAGGCGCAGACGCTGGTCAGGAAAATGAAGGAAGGCCTGGATGTGGCGCTGATTACGGATGCGGGAACGCCGGCGATTTCCGATCCGGGGGAAGTGCTGGTAAAGCTGTGCTTAAGGGAGGGAATCACGGTGACATCCCTGCCCGGAGCGGCGGCGTGCATCACGGCCCTTACATTGTCAGGGCTTTCCACAAGACGTTTTTGTTTTGAGGGGTTTTTGCCCTCGGAAAAGAAAGAAAAAGCAGAGATACTGGAACTTCTGAAAGAAGAAACAAGGACCATGATTCTCTATGAATCGCCCCATCATCTGATACGGACTTTGAAAGAACTCTACGGGGCGCTGGGGGAGAGAAATATCACGATCTGCAGGGAACTGACAAAGAAGTTTGAGGCCGTGCTGCCGACGACGCTGGAAGGTGCGCTTGCGTTTTATGAAACACAGGAGCCCCGCGGCGAATATGTGCTTGTGATAGAGGGAAAAAGCCTCTTGCAAAAGAAAAAAGAGAGGCAGGAAGGCTTTTTGGAACTTGGTATTGAGGACCACATGAGGCGGTATGAAGAGGCAGGGTTGGAGCGAAAAGAGGCGATGAAGGCAGTGGCAAAAGACAGAGGAGTCAGTAAACGAGAAATTTATCAGTATATGCTTGACAAATAGGAAAAGTCTAACTAAACTATAGTCTGTGCAGTATAAGAAAGCCGTCTGCTTTAATAAAAAAACCGGAAGCAGAACCATAATGTGATAAGGCTGAATTAAAAAAAAGGAGACAAAAAGATGTTAGAGAAAATTGCGGCAATCATAGAAACCCAGTTAGGGACAGTAGATGCAAGCCAGATTACGGAGGAGACTTCTTTTAAAGATGATCTGAATGCGGATTCCCTGGATCTGTTTGAACTGGTCATGCAGTGTGAAGAAGAGTATGGTGTGGAGTTCCCGTCGGATGATCTGGAAAATATCAAGACGGTAGGGGACGTGATCCGGTATATCAAGGATCAGGGAATAGATGCCTGAGCGGAATGAAATAAAGAGATTGGGAAGAACTTCTGAAACGATGGATGGTTTTAGGGGTTCTTTTATTATTCTCTAAAATGCCACATCTTGCGGAATAATGCCGGAGTCATTCCTACCATTCGTTTGAAGGTATAGACAAAATAACTCGCATCGGCAATGCCGACCATGACAGCGATCTGCTGTACACTGTAAGTGGTAGTCCGAAGCAGTTGTTTGGCGTGTGATATGCGCAGGCGCGCGAGGTATTCCGTAGGGGATAAGCCGGTGTATTTTTTGAATTGCTTCTGCAAATAGGACTTACTGAGAAAATAGTGTTTAGACAGAAATTCCAGGTCAATATGTTCGGCATAATTTTTTTCCAAAAAGGCTGACATATCTGTCACAAAATCAGGTATTGCCCCTTTTTTCTGATGGCAGGCAGAATCTATCATGGAGGAGCACAAAAGACTTAAAAGCGAAGATGCATAGAAAGCAGTCTGCATATCAGGTATTCCTTTTCCGTAAATCTCGATCAGTTCATGCAGGCAGGAGGGAACATTGCTGTCCGGTAAAAGAGAAATGCATCCGCTGGAGCAGATATTACTGAAGAAATTATAAAAATCTTTGACACTGCTACCATAGAAATGGACAAACAGCGCGTAAAAATGCTTTCCGCTTTTTGTCGTATAATATGCATGAGAAGGCACACAGTCTAACCAGTATGCCATACCGGGCATAAGCTTTGTCGTATGTCCGTTATATTCCACAATACCTTCTCCGCCATATAAATAGCATATGATATAGGATTCCAACCCTTTTCGATAGCAGTAATAATCCTGCCCCGCGATCGTATTCCCAAGCTCCTGTACATAAAAAGGCAGCGTATTATCCGCGACATTGATAGCGGGCGTCAGCCAGAGAGAACGGGGCGAATAATCCAGATTCGCTGTGAGTTCCATATTCTGATGGCTTTTCTGCCAACTTAGGTTCGACGAGAACTGATCCATAAAATTTCTCCTTAAACAGAACAAGATTTTTATATATTGCAATACTTATAGACAAGATATTATCATGACGAATGGTTAAAATATCATTAAAATATACAATATAAGGATTAAAAGAAAGTTGCAGATGGGAATATTGCATAAGAAAAGTATGGCATATCATGCCGAGATTTTCAATATAAAAATAATTGTATTTTTATATTTATACGGGAGGAATCTGTAGGAAGTTGAAAAATCAGTCTCTTTTAAGTATTGAACCGGTGCGATATAAACGGGGGATTTTCCTATGTATCCCGAGAAAAATAGGAGGGGATCTATAGGGAAATGGGGCAGTGAGCAGTAAAAAAACATATAAAACACTTAAACAGGAGGAAACAAAATGAGAAAGAAAATGATGGGAGTATTATTGGCGGCAACAATGGCATTCGGGCTTATTGCCTGCGGATCTGAGGCAGAAACGCCTGTTGCCGAGGAGGCGGCTTTGGAAGAAGAAGCTGTGGCAAAAGAGGCTGCTGCTGAAGAGGCACCTGGAGATGATAAGATCGTGATTGGCTTTGCCAATATTGCCGAACAAGTGCAGCTACAGATCGAGGTCCGCGAGAGCATTGAGAAGGCAGCGGAGGAAGCGGGCGTTACTTTGATTACAGCGGATAATAATTATGATGGTGCAAAAGCTGTCGAAAATGCTGATAATATGCTCAGTCAGGGGATTGACGGTTTTATTGAATTCAATATTGATGAAAGCGTAGGTCCTGTTATCATGGAAAAGATGAACGAGGCAGGAGTTCCGGTCATCGCCGTAGATATCGCGATGGAGGGGGCAACCTTCTTCGGCGCGGACAATAAAGTGGCGGGAGAGGTAGCAGGAGTACGTCTGGGGGAAGTGGCAAAGGAAAGATGGGGTGAAGAACCAGACTGCCTTCTTCTGGTGGAAGATTCTACATCGGGAGAAACGGCGCTACAGAGAACCGGCTGTACTCCGGAAGGGATGAGGGAGGTATTTCCGGACTTTTCGGATGACAAAGTGATTCATCTGGATTCCGGTACCGATGCGGCGAATGCCCAGAAGGCGGTATCTGACTTCCTTTCCGCGCACCCGGATTATACAAAGATCGCGATCAATACGTTTAATGATGTTATTGCAACATCCGCGCTTGCGGCAATCGAAACGGCAGGCAGGGAAGCGGACTGCATTATGGTAGCAGAAAATGAATATGGTTATCTCGACTATATCAAAGCGACTCCTGAGGCGCCTGAAAATGAAGTCTGGGTAGGCGGTGTGGCATTTTTCTTTAATCGTTATGGCGATTATGTAGTACCTGCGATCGTGGATATGGTTAACGGGGAGACTCCTGAAGAGAGTATTTATGTAGACCATACAGTCATTACCAGAGATAATGCGGAAGAATGGTTTGCGGATTATCTCGCCGGGTAGCGCTGATGAGGACAAAAGTATAAAAACTACATCATTATATCTCCCGTCAGAGAAAGGCGGGAGATATAAGTGGAAGGAGAAGCGTTTTTATGGAAAGACAGGTTGTTTTAAAGGCGCAGAATATAACAAAGCATTTTCCGGGGGTAAAAGCGCTTGACGGTGTGAATCTTGAAGTGAGAGAACATGAGGTACTTGCGCTGCTTGGAGAAAACGGCGCGGGAAAGTCAACGCTTATCAAAATACTGGCGGGAGTGCAGCCGGCGGATTCCGGTGAAATATTTGTGGATGGAAAGCAGGTAAGATTCCATAATCCGGTGGAGGCACAAAAGGCGGGAATAGCCGTGGTATATCAGGAACTGGCAAATGTATCGGAACTGACCATAGCGGAAAACCTGTTTATCAATCAGTACGGCCATGGAGGCAAAAGAGTACTGAACTGGAAGAAGATGTATGAGGAGGCAGAAAAAATTGTTGCAAATATCGATCTGCAGATAGATGTACACAGGCAGATGGGCAGTTGTACCGTGGCGGAGAAACAGCAGGTGGAAATTGCCAGAGCTATTTATGAAAATGCTAAGATATTGATTCTGGATGAGCCGACATCAGCCCTCAATAACACGGAGACGGATCATCTTCTGGAGAATATAAAAAAGCTGCGTGAACACGGTGTGGGAATCATTCTGATCACACATAAGATGGATGAGATCTTTGCCGTCTCGGATCATGTCACAATTCTTCGGGACGGCGTGTCAGTAAGCGATATGCCTATTTCGGAAATCACAGAGACAGAACTGATCAATCTGATGGTAGGACGTGAGATCAAAAATTTATATCCGGTAAAGAGCAACAAGGCGGGCGGAGTAATCCTGGATGTAAAGAATCTGGAAAACAAATATGTGCACGGAGCGAGTTTTCAGCTGAAAAGAGGAGAGATATTGGGGGTATACGGTCTGATGGGATCAGGCCATCTGGAATTGGGAAAAACATTGTTTGGATGTTTTAAAAATACGACGGGAAATGTTTTTCTGGATGGAGAACAGATCAGGCTGTCGAACCCAAAGGAGTGTCTGAAAAACGGTATCGCATTTATTCCGAGTGAGAGAAAATCCGAGGGACTGGTACAAATACAGCCGATCTCAGAAAATATGATGACGGCGTACTATGAGAACGGAAAAAACGGATGGCTGGCAAGAAATAAGATAACAGGAGCTATTGCTGAAAAATGGATCAGGGAGCTTTCCATCAAAACGCCGGGACCAAGGGCGAAAGCGGAGACTCTTTCGGGAGGAAACCAACAGAAGGTCATTCTGGCAAAGTGGCTGGAAATCGGGCCGAAAATTGTGATCATGAATGAGCCGACAAGAGGAATTGATGTGGGAAGCAAATCGGAGATCTATAAACTGTTGGACTCCCTGTGCGCAAAGGGCGTATCCATCATCATGATAACGTCGGAGATGCCGGAGCTTCTCGCTATGTCAGATCATGTGCTGGTGATGCATGAAAACAAGATACATGCTGCTTTTGAGAGAGAACAATTGTCGGAAACGGTTATTATGACAGCAGCAATAGGAGGAAAATAATATGCAGAAAATGAAAGAAAGCATGCGGAAGATATCATCCATTGATTTTATTCCGCTGATCATTGCCTATATCCTGGTCATCATCTTTTTTGCGATAAAGTCGCCGCACTTTTTCAATGTTAAAAATTTCCTGAATATCGCTTTATACGCAGCAAATATCGGGATACTGGCGTGTACGATGACCTTGATCATTGTGGCAGGCCATATCGATCTGTCGATCGGTTCGGTGATAGCACTGTCGGGTATCGTTATGGGAACTTTGCTGGCAAAAGGAGTTTCCGTAGGTGCGGCAATACTGGCGTGTATGGCGATCGGAGCACTGGCAGGTATCTATAATGGTATACTGATCACAAAGATAGGGATCAACGCTTTTATTACAACGCTTGCAGGGATGGAAATATTCAGAGGAGCGACATATCTTGTCACGGACGGAAAAAGCGTTACCATTGCAAATGATACAATAAAATGGATTGGCAGAGGCTATACGGCGGGAATACCCAATGCAGTGATCATGATGCTGCTTTGCATCATTGTGTTTTCCCTGATCGCAAAATATACGGTATTCGGCAGAAGGATCTTCGTGATAGGCGGCAGCAGTTCCGTGGCATATTTGTCGGGGATCAACGTGAGCAAAAATCTGATGGGGCTTTTTATTCTGAACGGATTTATGTGCGGGCTGGCATCTGTCATCTATTGTTCTCAGCTTGGTGCGGCGATGCCCAATAATGCGACAGGCATGGAATTCGATGTCATTTCGGCGGTTATCCTGGGTGGGGCGAGCCTGTCCGGCGGGAAGGGCTCTATCACAGGAGCACTGTTCGGGGCACTGCTTTTGGGAACCTTATCAAACGGTATGGTTATGCTGAATATTCATACCTACTGGCAACAGATCATATCGGGGGTAGTACTGGTCCTGGCAGTGGTGCTTGATATTATTAAAAATAAACGCACCTGATATTTATATGGCTTATATGGATGGAGAGAGATATGTTTAGTAGAGCAGGAGAGGCTTTTGCAAAGCTGTCAAAAGAAAATGTTCGTATGAATCTGGAATTTACAAAGAATATGAAGCTGAACGGAGAAAAAATGGAGATACCGTGCAGAAGCGGGATGCGGGAAGCTGTGATCCACAGAAGCAAAAAGAAAAAGACTGCACCAGCTATATTTGAAATGTATGGCGGATGCTTTTCTCAGGGATATGTGGCAAATGATGACAGAATGCGGACAAGGATGTGGGAGGCGACTGATTATACAGTGATTGGCCTGGATTACCGAAAAAGTCCGGATCATCCGTATCCCTGCGGTGTAGAGGATATATTTGACGGAATCTGCTATTTCCATGATCATGCGGAAGAATACGGAATAGATACAGACAATATGGCGGTATGGGGACACAGTGCAGGCGGTAATCTTGCCTGTGTTATGGCGATCCTGGCGAAAGAGACAAAGCGGTTTTCTTTAAAGGCACAGCTTCTGGATTATCCGTATCTGGACGCCTGTATGGAGGGGAAGAAAAAAACGACCAAAAATATCGGACTGACAGCGGAAGTGCTGGATTCGATGAATGAAATCTATGCAGATAAAGAAACCAGGCATCAAAAATATGTATCGCCGGTCTACGCGGAGACGGAGGAACTTAAGGGGGCAGCCCCGGCCTCGATCATTATTTGCGGAGCCGATCCTCTGAGGATGGAAGCGGAAAAAATGATACATAAATTTCTGGACGCAGGAGTCCCGGTGATCGCAAAAAAATTTCCTGAAGCCAGTCATGGATTTTTGGAGCACTGGTTTTTCAGAGAATGGTATATGGAAAGGCTTTCGGAGGAAGAGAAAGCGGGAATTCCGGAGAATATTGAAGAATTGGCGGAAAGTGGTATGCAGTTTCTCATTTCGGCGGCAAAATATTATCTGGGAGGCTGAGATATAAAGATATCGTAATATTTAAACAGGGCTTCCGGAACGGCAGATGGTTTCGGAGGTTCTGTTTTGCTTTGGCAACGGTTTAGCCTTCAAGGTCACTTAGTTAACGTTACCGTAGGAAAATGCGCTGCTCTTCTTTACGGAAACGCTGCACAAGCTGAAAAAGAAGGATTTTGCGTGATATCAACTATCAACATACGCTGTGCTGGAGCCGGTTGTTCCTTCTATCTTATTTCGTCGTACTTAATCGTTTCTTCTTTTAGAGCGTGGCATATCGTCATTACAAATCGTTTCTGCCTTTCCGTGCACCCCGCAAATAATAATTTTTCTTCTCTTTCTAAAGAAGATGCATTTGTTTTTTGTACATCGATCAGCAGATCATCGGCTGTAGTTTCCAGAGCTTCAGCGATTAACAGGATCGATTTCAGGCTTGGGTGCTTTTTTCCCAATTCAATTCGGCATAGATAGTCGGGGGCGATTTCTGCTCTTTCCGCCAGTTTTTCCTGTGTCCAGTATTTTTGCATACGTAATTTTCTGATCCGCAGACCAATAGCGTTGTAATCAATTTTCATTTGGAGGACTCCTGTGAACTTTAATTGGTTTGGCGGTCAATTTTTTTGACCACCGGTACATGGAATTACCGGGTTTTATTTTATAAAATTAACTTAGATATGTCATTAGCTATTTGGAGAATGGGGATGCAGGACTTTAGTGTAAGAGGTGAAGTGTATGAAGGACGCAGAATTTTATGGCAGCAGTACAGACATTAAAAAAATGAAGATAAGAACACGTTATCAGGGTATTGATCCTGAATTATTGGAGGTCATTCCCGCAAAACCGACTGAGGATCTATATGATGACAATATATATAGAAGGGTGGCGGTTTATGTCCGTGTCTCTACAGATGATCCACGCCAGACTTCATCTTATGAACTGCAGAAAAACTATTATGAGGATTATGTAAGCCGTCATCCGAACTGGGAGCTGATACATATTTATGCGGATGAAGGGATCAGTGGGACTTCACTGCGACATAGAGATTCCTTCAAACAGATGATCGATGATTGTGCGAAAGGCAGGATCGATATGATCATTACCAAAAGTGTTTCCCGGTTTGCGCGCAATATTGTGGACTGTATAGGGATTGTGAATAAGCTGAAACAACAGACGCCTTCCGTAGGTGTACTCTTTGAAAATGAGCAGATTTTTACGCTGAACACAAAGTCAGAAGTAAGTCTTTCTTTTACTGCGGCTATGGCACAGGAAGAATCTCATGTAAAAAGTTCCAGTATGAACTTATCCTATGAAATGCGTTTTTCCCATGGAATTTTTATGACGCCTCCTTTACTTGGCTATGATCAGGATAAAGATGGTAATCTGGTTATTAATGAGGAAGAAGCAAAGACTGTTCGTTTGATTTTTTTTATGTACCTGTATGGATATTCAACACGGAAGATAGCCGATTTACTGACTGAGATGGAACGTCCAACAAAAAGGGGAAACAAAATCTGGAGCAGTAATTCGGTATTAGGTGTTTTGCAGAATGAACGGCATTGCGGAGAGGTGCTGGCACATAAAACTTTTACACCAAACTATCTTGACCATAAAGCGCGTAAAAATTGCGGAGACCGTAATCAATACAGGCAGGTTAACCATCATGAAGCAATCATTGCGCCTGAGGACTTTGTTGCGGTACAAAGGAAAATCAGCAATGCAAAATATGGCGGAAATGGGATACCGGAGCTGCATGTAATTCCGGATGGGGCGTTGAAGGGGTTTGTTATCGTCAATCCAAGGTGGGCGTCTTTTACAGCGGGAGATTATAAAATGGCATCTGAAAAGATGGAAAGCAACGCGGATGATTTTGTAAATGACATTGTGGTCAGTCCGCAAAATGGAGAGCCGGACCTCAGGGGTTATGAAATTGCCCGGGCAGAGTTTTTTGATTCCGTATCAAAGATTAGTGTCACAATTTCCGTAAATGGAATGAAATTTGGAATGGATGCCCTGCAAAAGCTGGATAGTGTCCCATATGTGGAGTTGTTGGTTCATCCATGGAGGCATCAGATGGCAGTTCGTCCAAGCAGGAGAGAAATTAGAACTTCTATAAAATGGGCAACTGCTGCCGATGTGAAATTTCGCCCTAAAATAATTACAGGAGCTGCGTTTCTGCCAACATTATTTGAATTGTTTGGATGGAATGTGGAATATCGTTATCGAATTACCGGAATACGTCGTCAGAAAAACAATGAAACGGTTTTACTGTTTGATTTGTATGAAACGGAAGTGCTCATACCCGAAGAAAAGGTTCAGAAGTTTTGTGAGGATAATAATCTTTTGGAGTTTGAGTTTACACCTGTAAATATGTCCGGCTATCGCGGCAAGATAGTTGCCTATCCTTTGCTCTGGGCACGGAGTTTCGGCAATGAGTTTTACCAACATACACGGGGATCATTCAGCAGCAGTATAGATAATGGCGGTTTGTGGAATATGACAGTGCAGGGAAAACCATATTATGGTAATGAACCGCAGCCCCGCGCCAAAGAGCATATTGAACAAAACATAAGCCAGATTCTGAGAGAATTGCAAAAGGAGGATTGATTCATGGGAACAGCAGAGAAAATGACAGAGGAAGATAATTTCAGTTATGATGGCTATCAGGTTGTTCGCGGGGAATTCTTTGCCCATACTTTCGAGCCGTCTATAACGTTTAATGGCAACAGAGTTTATGTGAATACGGCTTGTCTGAACCGAATGCCAACAGTGGAGTATATCCAGATACTGATTAATCAGCAGACAAAAAAACTGGTAGTACGTCCCTGCGGAGAAGATGAAAAAGATTCTTTCCGGTGGTGCAGCAATACGGGCAAACGCAGGCCGAAGCAAATTACATGCAGAATTTTTTATGCAAAACTGGCAGAGATGATGCAGTGGAATACAAAATATCGCTATAAACTGATCGGGAAACTGATCACCACAAACTGTGAGCAGCTTTATATTTTTGATTTGACAGCGACAGAAATATATCAACGTGTCCGGCAGGAAGGAGGGAAAGAAAGAATCAGCCGTACACCGATATTCCCTTCGGAATGGCAAAATCAGTTTGGCCTGCCGGTGGAAGAGCATCGCAGGCAGCTACAGATTAATATTTTTGACGGTTACACAGTATTTGGAATAAAAGATGTTTACAGTCATGAAAAGGGGTGATAATGGATGGAAAACAATAGCCTGAATATGCCGATGATTGTTATCGACGGCAAAAATGGAAGGATTCGGATTCACAGAAGTACGCTCCATTTATTAGGAGATCCGGAATATATTCAGCTTCTTGTCAATCCGGAGACACTGACACTTGCTATTTTGCCAAGTCGAAAGCTGAAAACGGCGAATGCGATACGCTGGGACAGAATTGCAGAAAGCAAATCCTGTGAGCTATACAGTAAAATACTGATCAGCCAGCTTGGTAATATTTGCCAGACCTGGAAAACCGGAGGGAAGTATCGTCTGTATGGTGTCTGTATTTCAGAGGGGCAGTTAGTTCAATTTGATATGTCCTGTGCGGAAGAAATAGGGAGGAAGTGATAATATGACAGAAGAATGTGGTTGTACTCTGAAAATAGATGAGGAATTTCGGCGTTTGATTTTTCCGTATAGCCAGAAGGAATATGCTGCATTGGAGCAAAGGATTTTACAGGAGGGATGCCGTCAGCCTGTGGTAGTCTGGTATGGTTATATTATCCGGGGATTTGAGCAATATGAGATATGCAAAGCCAATGGTATCAACTTTGAAATTAAAAATATAAGTTTTCGAGTCAGGGAGGAGGTTATATCAGGTACTTGCCAGGAAGAACTGCGCAGCAGGTTTCTGCCTGAGAACCAGCGACGATATCTGATAGGAAAGCGATATAATGCGGATATAATCATTGGGGCGCACAATGCTGCCGGTACCGATCAGTTTAAGGAGCGTGTCAGAAGAGAACTTTCCAAAGGCCGGAATCTTTATGAGAGCAGTGCCGGCAGAACAAGAGAGAAGCTTGCCAGAGAATATCAGCTGAATAGATGTTCTGTCACGAGGTATTCGATATATGCCTGTTCCATGGATTATATTGCATCAATAAAACCGGAATTGGTCAGTCTGATTCTTGCGGGTAAAATGAAAGTTTCGATGGAGAGGGTTATGGAATGTCATGGAAAGACGGAGAAAGAAATAGTAAAATTACTGACAATGCCAGGAAGAATCAAGGAGAAAAAGCCGGCTTCGGTGGAGAAAAAAATAATGAAGAATACCAGTATAAAAGATATGCCGGCTTTTGACCCGGATGCGGAGATTAACAGCCTTGCATTGACGATCCCGTCATGGATCAGTTCTATTAATCGTACACGTTCCGTGGCAAAATTTTCGCTGCTTACTTTAGAAGGAAAAAATCAACTGGAGCAGGAACTGCATCGATTGCAACAGGCGGCACAGATTATGCTGCTTGCTTTAAAGGAGGTTCACTGACATGGAAAGAAATCCATATGTGCCGGATGTTCATTTTGAACAGATTCCAATTAAGAATCTGGTTTCCAATCAGGATTATCAGAGACATCTTTCTCAGGATCATATTCGCAGAGCGGCGGAACATTTTAATCTTTGTCAGATAAATCCGGTAAAGGTCAGTCGTCGGCAGGGCATAAATTATGTATTTAACGGACAGCACACGATTGAGATTGTGGCGCTTGTTTCGGGAACCCGTGACACACCGGTATGGTGCATGGTCTATGATGAGTTGGAGTACGAACAGGAGGCGGATATATTTGCCAATCAACAGAGGTTCGTCAAAAAACTGTTGCCCTATGAAATTTTTGCGGCAAATATTGAAGCCGGGAATGATGAGCAGCTGATCATCAAAGCTCTGGTAGAATCCTTTGACTTGCGAATATGCGGAAACAGCAGGCCGGGCTGTATCTGCTGCGTTGCAACACTGGAGAATTTATATCGCAAATATGGTTATGACATTTTGCAGCGATGCCTCAGATTGTGTATTGCTACATGGGAAGGGGAGGCAGATTCACTGACCAGTAATATTCTTCGGGGAATTGCACATTTGGTTGCTGCCTATGAAGACGCCCTGAAGGATGATATGTTCGTGGAGAAGGTAGGCCGTTTTTCACCCAGAGAAATCAGTCGTACAGCGAAAGAACGTAAAGCCGGATCCATGGGATATGCAGAGGCAATGCTTACTTTTTATAATAAAAAAAGTACTTCTAAGAGTACTTTAAAATGGGCGAAGCTTTATGAAAGCAGGGGGACGGTTTATGATCAGAGTTTGCTTCCGGCACAGGATCAGCTTTCTCCGGAGGAAGATGAATAAATGGAAAGTAATTTTTCGCGGACAGGCGCATAAAGATATAGAGACAAGACTTTGAGGGGGAAGATATATGCTGAATTATATTTGGGCAGGGATGCTTCTGGTCGGGATTCTTTATGCGCTGTTTACCGGAAATATGGAGGCGGTGAGCAATGCCTGTCTGGAGTATGCGGAATCGGCGGTGACACTTTGTATTACGATGGCGGGGGCGATGGCGCTCTGGGTGGGGCTGATGGAGATCGCGGGACAGGCAGGGCTGATTGATAAGTTTACGGCGAAATTGCAGCCGTTTATCAGTTTTCTGTTTCCTGACGTGCCGGCAGGCCATCCGGCCAGAGGATTTATTGCGACAAATCTGGTGGCGAATATTTTAGGGCTGGGTTGGGCATGTACGCCTGCGGGGCTTAAGGCGATGGAAGAACTGGCAAAGCTGGAGGAGGAGAGAGGCACACCGGGATATGATAAAGGGGATGGAGAGAAAAAGGGAGGGAGGGCGGCAAGCGATGCCATGTGCGGCTTCCTGATTCTGAATATTTCGTCTTTGCAGCTTATTCCGGTCAATATGATCGTTTATCGAAGTAAATACGGTTCCCTGAATCCTTCCGGGATTATCCTGCCGGCAATTTTAGCAACCTGCTGTTCTACGCTGGCCGGCATCATCTATATCAAACTGAGGTACGGGAGGAAAAGCGGATGTTGATGCGGCTTTCGGTAATTATTATCCCGGCGTTGATATTTTATATTGTATTAAACGGAGTGCTGAATAAGACGGATGTATATGATGCTTTTGTGAAGGGAGCGATGGACGGGCTGAAAACCGTTGTAACGGTGCTGCCTACCCTGGTGGGACTGATGATCGCGGTAGGAGTGCTCAGGGCGTCGGGGTTTCTTGAGATGCTGGGGAGCGTTTTCGGCGGACTGACGGAAAAAATGGGAATCGGCGCGGAGTTTGTGCCGCTTGTATTTATCAAGATGTTTTCTTCGTCTGCGGCGACGGGGCTGGTGCTCGATATTTTTGAGCAGTACGGACCGGATTCCCGTACAGGACTTCTGACTTCAATCATGATGAGCTGTACGGAAACCTGTTTTTATACGATGAGCGTATATTATATGGCGGCGAAGGTGAAAAAGACAAGGTGGACGCTGCCCGGGGCTCTCCTGGCGACCGGTGTGGGTATCGCGGTGAGCATGGCGATGGCATGGTATCTGTAGGCTGCGGTATCCGTGGGGGCAATGCCTGTGCGGGAGGACGCCCGCGGTCAGACGGTGTGTGGCAGGTGCTATCTGGTGTTCTGCAATCTCTCATCCAGAGATAAAAAGTCCGATGGTCCGGCGTCCAGATAAAACTGATGGAAGCGGTAGTCGGAATACTCTTCTCCCCAGAGCTGCGCGGCTTCTTCCTTTAAAGAAAGGATCTCAAGGTAGCTGAGATAGTATTTCAGGTAATTTGCCGGCTCCTGTTCGATGTAGGCATAAATGTCCTGGGCGGCTTCTTTGGGAATGCCGAACATCGCCAGCAGTGTTTCCGTCTGGGACAAAGTGAAGCCGTAATAATGAATATGAAGGTCTAAAAGGGCGCAGAGACAGAGTTCGAGTGACCGGGAGGTTTTCAGGATTTCCGTGTCCGCGGTATAATAGTTTGCGGCGTAGTCGTAGGCGCCCAGCTCCGCATAAAGTGCCCAGCCCTCCGCATAGCCGGGATAGTCGAGAATGCCGCGGAGCGGATTTTTTCTGTCGGCAATGCCGCTCTCCCTTGCATAGACGGTCTGATAGAGATGCCCGGGAAATGCTTCATGGGCAAGGGTGGTAAAGAGGGCGGTTCCTTCCAGAGAAGAATCCGGATTGATGTAGATTACATTTTTATGGAAGGCGTCCATCTGGGGCGTTAAATAAAATGCCGGCGCGCTGGAGGCGGACAGGCTTTTGGAGATATATTTAATGTCGCAGGAGATGGGAGGAAGCTGTTTTTTCAGGATACCCTCTGACCGGGAGGAGGAGCCGGAGAGCAGAGGGGGGAAGTCCTTTTGCATATCCTGCTGTAAAAAGGCCAGGATATCTTCCACGGAAAGGGGATGCGTATGCCGGGAAGCTGCGGAAGGCGTCTGTTTTCTGCGCTGTGTCAGTGAAAGGCGCAGGGTGTCAAACTGAGCATAGAGCATTTCCTGAATCTCTTCCACAGGGCGGTAGGAGCCGGTGGATTTTTGGATCAGCAACGTATAATAGCGCTGTTTTTCCGCAGTGCGGGCAGTGTCCGGAGAAGCTTTTGAAGGTTTCTCTTTTTTGGTGACGTTTTCTGACAGCTCTGTCATTTCTTTTGCCAGCTGCTGGTAAGCGGGCATCACATTCTCTTTCAAAATTCGGATATTTTCCTGATAATAAACATCAAAATCTTCTTCACTGAGAAGTTCGGGATATTCTTTCTGAAATTCCATAAGGCGGGCAGCAAAGGAATCCACAAGAAAATGAGTACCGCTGTTTATGGCATCTTCCGTCAGAAAGGTTTCACAGTGCTGTACAAGGGTTTTGCTGCTGGCTGCGGGCATAAAGAGTCCGGCATCCGCTTTTTCGCGCTCATAGGCAAGAAGTCCCTGAAAATAGCCGCCGGTCTGGGAGAGGAGGGATAAGTAATCATCAATGTCCTTTCGACGCTGGAAACGATATTCGGAGAAAAGGACAGGGAGCGTCTGCTGCATACCGTTGTTGGGAGAGAGCGGCTCTTCGTAACAGGTATAGGCGGAGAGGGACTGCTGTAAGGTTATATAGCGGGTGAGCAGGGCGTAGCCATACCGGTTTTCCGGAGAGAGGTTTTCCGGATCGATGGCGGAAAGCTGCTCGAGCCAGTCGGTGAGAGCGGCTTTTGAGAGCGCCTGATTTTCAGCGGAATATACCGGGAGGAGGGCTTCATCCTCATAAATGCCGTAGTCTGCGGGGTTCTTGAGCGTATAGTGGAGCGTTAATGTATTGCCGGAGAGTTCACTTCGGAAGATCTCCCGGCACAGTCTGTTGTAGGAAGCGTCAGCAAAAAGAGAGGGCGCTTTTTGAGGAAGAAGAACAGTTAAAAAGCCGGCGAGAAAAAGCAGGCAGCCAAAGGACAATGTCAGAAAAAGTTTTTTGCCGGTTATCTTGCCGGTGAAAGGGTTACGGATTTTTGATAGGATGCGCATAAGAACTCCTGAGAGAGTAAGTCCTTACAATATATGCGGGGGTGGGCATGTACTAGCACCGGGAGATTTTTTCTGATAGCTTCGAGAGCGCGGCAAGAAGGCATGTATCAGCGATTAGAAACAGCTTTGATAAGTCGCCTGAGACACTGAGCACAACAGCCGCGATTACAATAAACAGAGCAATCAGACAAATTTTAGGGTAAAAGTGTTTTCCTTCTTCATTGCGCAGTTTTTCTTTATGGGCGCCTCGTATTATTTCTGCCTGAGACAGGCATAAGATAAACCAGGAAACATAGGCGGGAGGTGCCATGCAGCTCAATCCCAGTATAAGAATAAAGGTAAAACATGAGAAAAGATAACATGCCCCGTAGCTTTTCAGGTGAAAGCCGCCCAGAAAAGACCTTAGTGGAATAAATACTGCAAAAAACAGGATGCCTTCGATGATTTTTCCCCACAAACAGCATATTATCATGCTTGTTATAAAAGAAAACCCTGTTTCCAGCATCATTTGTATACCATATTGGTAAATATGGCGGTCGGATTCTTTTATATAATTTTTTTTCAGTAAAAGTTTGGTAAGGCGAACAGATATTTTTTCCATCATCTTTTAAACCTATAACAATTCTGCGGGGAAAACGGCATCATGTAGAAATCAGGAGCCATCCTGTAAGTTTTCCGGCGGGTAGAGAAGTACGGATACCTTAAAAAGGTTATTATCGTCATCGATCTGCAGCTGTCCTCCGTATTTTTCCGCACTGAGCCTGACGGAGGTTAGTCCTATACCGTGACTTGCGGCATCGGGCTTGCCGGTAATGATTTCGCCGAATGTATTCTTTTTTATGGTCCCGATATAGGGATTTTGTACTATGATAAGAAGAGCGCCTTTAGTCTGCAAGACGGATATCCTTATATAACGTTGTTCCCCAGGAAGCAGCTGTAATGCATCTATGGCATTGTCAATAAGATTTCCCAGGATGATGCAGAGATCTGCGCTGTCAAAAGAAAGCTGTTCGGGAACAAGTATTTGACATTCCATCCTGATGCCCTCTTTTCGGGCAAGAGAATATTTATAGTTAATAAGAGAATCAATCACGAGATTACCGCTGGTGGATATTTCGTTCCGGTATATCCGATTCTGTTCCAGTAAATGTTCTATTTTGGCTTTGGCATCTTCAACATTGCCGGCTTGAAGGGCAGTTTTTAAATCCAGCAGGTAGCTGTTGATATCATGTCTTATTCTCCTGGTGTCCTGATAAGCGGATTCTCTTTCTGCCGCCTGTTTATTGCATAAATTCAGCTGCTGTTCATATGTGAGATTGCGTTGTTCCATTTCCATATAACTTCTAAGCCGGTCATAGACATCAAAAGTGATATAATTTATAAGGATCATTAAAAGAGTTGTTATGGTAAAGAAGGCAGTATTATCATTGTGAAGTGTAAGGAAGTAGGTATTATGTATAATATAGAAAGTAGCGAGGGGGATAAAAAACAGCCGTACCCAGTGGTGGAGAGGAATATCCGAAAAAGAAGCGGATTTCCGGAAACGCTTTAAGGCCTGAATAATTACATACACAGCCAGCTTTGAGACGACACTGCCCACTGTGAAAAAGTAGGAGGAATCTTCTATGGCGGTGAGACAGAGCAAATTGCTCACAATAACTTATGTAAGCATCCAAAGAGCATAGAGGATACCGGAAAGGAACAGGGCGCCCCTGCGGGTAATAAGATAGGAAGTTTTATAGATCAGAGATACGAATATAATATTGCCGCCAAGGACCACAAGAGGATAGACGGCGCCTGATGCCATTACCCAGTATTGAAAAAGAATATAAAGTATCCATGCCGGATATTTTTTGTTATCAGGTGATTTTTTATCATGGTAAAAAGATTCAGGGTATGCATTCACGATACGGACGGAGAATAATACCATGAGTATATTAAGCAGACTGTGATCGTTTATCATCTTATCTCTCCAAATCTGCCAAAGAGCAGAACTGAATCTGTACATTTTTCCGATGGTCTTCACTGATCTTAAGTTTTTTTCCGTTGCTCATCAGAACAGTAGTGTAGGACATATATTCAATATGGTCAAAATTTATGAGATAGGACTGGTGGATTCGGATAAAGGTGTTATGATCGGAGAGGCCTTTTTCAATATCATTTATCTTCAAATAAAATTTATGGTGAATTTAGATTATCTCTTTAGAAGTTCTTATATGTCGGTATA
>OFHA01000886.1_pt1 | contig 23610 bp, 22 predicted proteins | sample 1521891 | NCBI WGS metagenome assembly OFHA01 (sample SAMEA3504089, study PRJEB24116) | mouse gut metagenome | biome: mouse gut; feature: mouse-associated habitat; material: faeces | place: Denmark | collected 2011
CGCCAAATATCCGCGCAAGCGCGGCTGCTTGGCTCATTGCTCGCGGGAATGAACATTTATATCGTTTATCTATTTACAGAACCGGAAACAGTAAAAGTAAAACAATTGTCTGAATATTCACATTAGCTGCTTGATAATCATACCTCGAATTGCCGGAATCCTGTCATGGCAAGGGTTTCCGCCTTTACAGGATTTTGACAAGTCGATAAAACCAAAATTGCAGTCTGGACAATTTACCCAGATGATATGACACTCCCTATAAAACTTACACACTTTACTTGACAAACCCACACTTTACTTGGCAAACCCCTGATATTAGTTTCTTGCATCTGTTTATAATCTCATTTCTTTAATCAGAATCCCCAGATTACTTCCTACTTTGTTTTCCAGCAAAACTACATCCTCACAAAATTTTTCTTCATTCTCAATAGCTTTCCCAATACGCTTTACAATCTCCTCTGCCTTATATGAACTTTTTCCATATCCCAGCCAAATCTTGCGCAGCTCCTGTTCTGCATATCTCCTTTTAGCAGTCACCTTTGGATTTTCCAACAGCTTATCTATCTCCAACTCAAATACTTCATCAAAATGCAGCAATAACCAAAATTCAAAACAAGGATTTGTAATATATAATCCAAATTTCTTTTCCGCACATTTATGAACCACATATTCATATTGGTTATTATTGGGTGTGGAAACAAAGCTTCCTCTATCCCTATCTACAATTAGGCAAATTTTATCAAAACCTTCTGCATATGTAATTCCACCATCCTTTATTATATTCGAAATGTCTGAAATTACGTGCACTAACTCGTATTCTTTTTCCAATATCCCTAATATCACACTACATGCATATTCTATATCTTCAACCTCTGACGCAAGAGTTTTATGTAAATCCTTCTCACAAATCCTACCCATTGTTTCCCATATGCTTTTGGCCTGTATCCTACTGGATGTAATTACTTTTACATCATAAAAATAATCCATAATTCGATTTAATAAGGTTTCATAGGACATGCTCTTTGTCCTACTTTCTTCCAAATTTTCTATTACCCTATCTAATATTTTTTTAGGATTGCTCCATCCTTCCTCACTATAACTCCTTATCACAGGAACAAGTTCAATTAATGGATTGATGCCAATCTCATTACGCATATTAACAACTGCATCAAAATAAAGAGCTTCCGTATCGGAACCTTCGTATACGAGAAAATATTTTTTTAAAGTTCTATCTGAAGAAAATACTTGTGTGCGTTCTGCAAATGTCCTACTCTCCCTCATACACATTATCCCTCCCTAATTGGAAATACTGTGCTAAAAACAGGGACACCGCCATAACGCCCCTCCAAATACGCTTTGTCTATTTTTTGGTCAAATCTAGCATTATACTCTTCCAAGGAATAAATATCACTTTCACCCGATTTCCGTTTATTTACAAACCAAATTTCATCCCGGCGTAACAGATCAAAATCCATGAGCCTTGACTCATGTGTCGTAACAATTAACTGAATGTGTTTTTGCTCTGCCAATTTAAGAAATGTGTCCACAAATTTATATGTTAGGCTCGGATGTAAACATCTGTCTAACTCATCAATTACATATGTTTTTCCTTCTCCAGACAAAAGCACTTCTAACAAATCTAAGACCCTTACTGTACCGTCTGACTCCTCTGACAAGTCAAAAAGTATATTCTTTTTTCCATGTGAAAATTTAATTGTTTTGCATATAACGTTTTCTTCCTTATCTATCCTTAATATAAAAAAGTCACGGTTGCTTCTCATTATAATCCCCAAGCCATCTGTTTCCTCATTTTTCATATCAGTTACTTTTTTTTCAATACCAGCAAGCAAATCCTCTTGTACTCTTTTTGGCAAATATCCCAATACCTTTTCAACAGGCACTTCTACCATCTGAAAATCTGTGATCCCTGTTCCAAATGCCGCTATAATTCTGCAAATTTCTTCAACATTTTCAGTTTCAGCCAAATAAGAATAGTCCGAAATTGGCCTGTCTGGATAATTAATATCTAAACTATTTTGCATCCACATATAAACATTTTGAAATACTGCCGCCTGTGCAAATTGCTGATATAATGTTTTCTTATTTTGGTTCATTACAGACAACAATAACGCACTGGTATCCTCCTGAATATCCTCTGCATAAACATCTAACTTTTCTGCCAATCCTTTCACATTGACTTGCCCGCCAAATTCATATGTTCCGTTCATTATATCCCTAGTAAAAATCACTTTTTCTCTGTTATCAGATGTAAGTTCTATCAACCACTCAGATACAATTTTCCCTTTATTTAAAATCACTTCAAATCCATAAGCATAATATTTATTTTCCAACATAAGCTCTAACTCAAAGTAACTTTCTTTCTCTTTATTCTCTCCTATTACTTTACAATATTTATCCGTATACCCTTCTGGCAAACCAAATAGTACAACTTGTTTCATAAATTCTAATGCTTTCACTAAATTTGACTTTCCAGAAGCATTTGCCCCATAAACTGCAGCAAATTTTAACAATTTAATTTTATCATCTGAATAGATATGTTCTTTTTTATTTCTCACTTTTCCAGCTATCATAGAAAATTCTTCTGATTTTCCATCTTCTCTTTCCGAAAACGAAAGAAAATTTTTAATATTAAAACGGATAAGCATTAACGGCACCTCCCTGCTACTGACAAATATATGCGATTATTTCTTGTTTGTCAATTATATTTTTATATTTTTCAATGTATTTCTGGATTATAATGTGATTTTTCCACTTAATTATCTATTCATAATCTATGAAAAAATTTACAAAAGCAGTACAGCAAACTGAACAGGGGGCATAGCCGTCCCTGCCCTCATTCCCATCTGAAAGTCTGGGGTACAAGACAATAATTTTGCTGTACTGTTTCATGGCATTTCCTCTGTTTCGTCAATGTATTTTTCCTTATCCATTCTATTTTCCATTTAAGCATAGTGGTATTTCTTCCGGTTTCTTAAAAGGAATGTAACGGTAACTGCCAAGGCCAGAAGTTCCGCCGCCCCAATTGCCAGCCAAATGCCGTCTATGCCGAGGAATACAGGCAGCAGGATAATCATGGCGATTTGGAACAGCAGTGTCCGCAGGAAGGAAATCGTGGCGGAAATCACCCCGTTCCCCAAGGCGGTAAAAAAGGCAGAGCCAAACACATTGATGCCCATTGCTGCGAAAGCCAGGGCATACAGGCGGAACCCATGGCAAGTCATGGCGAAAAGCTCCGCATCGTAGTTGGCGAAAATGGCTACAAGGGGCGCTGTCAGGAGTTCTGCCAGCATAGTCAGCAAAATCCCGGCGCCGCCCATTAGGACAAGGCTTTTTGCCAGCAGGTTTTTCAGTTCCTTGTGGTTGCCCGCGCCGTAATGGTAGCCGACCACGGGGCTGCTGCCAATAGCGTACCCCAAATAAATCGCCATAAAGGCAAAGTTCACATACATAATAATCCCATAAGCCGCAATCCCATTTTCCCCCGCCAGCTTCATAAGCTGGAAATTGTACAGGATATTTATAATGGATGCGGAAAGGTTCGTCACCATTTCGGACGAGCCATTCCCAAATGTCTTTAAGATGACCTGCTTTTCCAGCTTTGTCCTGGTAAGCCTTAACAGGCTGTCATTTTCCCGGGCAAAATAAAAGAGCGGGATAATTCCGCCTACGGCCTGCCCAATGCCTGTAGCTAACGCTGCACCCGCCAGCCCCCAGCGGAATACTGCAATAAACAGATAATCCAGCACAATATTTGTAATCCCTGCGGCTATGGACATTTTCAGGCTCAGGCCCGGTTTTTCCGCCGTAACAAAAAAGCTCTGGAACACATTCTGCAGCACAAAAGGCGTCAATGCCGCAAACAGGAGCCTGCTGTAGAGCACGCTGTATTCCAATAACTCCCCGCCTGCCCCCAGGGCAATGGAAATAGGCCTTGCAAATACAAGCCCTGCCACCGTCAGGGCAAGGCTTAAGCCAATAGAAAAATACACCAGCATGGAAAAATACTGGTTCGCCTTCTCCCGTTTCCCTTCCCCTAATGTCTTAGACACTACCGCGCTTCCGCCTGTCCCTATCATAATCCCTACCGTCCCAAATGCCATGCACACTGGAAATACCAGGTTCAATGCCGCAAAGGGCGTCTTCCCTACATAATTTAACACAAAAAAACCATCCACAATGCTGTAGAAGGAAGTGCAGATCATCATTAAAACAGGGGACATCTCCTCAAAGGCAGATTTCTCCATTTCCATGACTGGGAAAATCTTTTTTTCTATCAGGCTTTTCCCTTCCTGGGTAAGAAAAACGCCTTTTTCCCTCCCCCTGCCAGATTCCAAGGTAAGGAACCCTTGGGCTTTCAGGTTCTGGATGGAAGAATTGACGGTCTGCCTGCTTAAGGAACACCATGCTGCAATGTCTTTCTGCAGGCATCCTTCCCCCAGTTCCGCAATGGTATACAGAATGATAAATCCGCTGTCGGACATGCCAAGCCGGACAGCCAGCCCGTGGTAAATCTGGTCCATTTCCCGGTACAGGCGGTTAAACGCTTCTAAATTTTTCCCTTGTTCATACTTCGTCATAGCCACCATTCCTTTCACTTTGGTACAAATAGCGATGGACAATCCAGTTCATCCCTTATAATCCGAAATCGGATAATTGATAGTATAATCCGACTTCGGATTTATGTCAAGGTTTTTTGTCAATATTCCCATTTTATCTCTTGCATTTTCCCATCCTGCGTTTTAGAATGGTGTTATGAAAAGCTTAACAAACACAATGAAAAAAGCCGTAATCGAAATGCTAATCTTAAAATTACTGTCAGAATCTGATATGTACGGCAGGCAAAAATCTTGGTTTCACACGCCCCCTCTTTTACTTTACAGGACTTTCCAGATGCTTATCAGCCGGGCATATTCCAGACAGCTATTGTTCATTTCCTGTGTATAAATAGTTGATATACTTTACAGCATTGCCGGTTCGGGGAGAATTGCCGACCACGCCAAGATATATGTCATCGTGAAACCCTGCCTGCTTCAATAACCCCTTTTGTGAAACAATAAGGCCCATTGGGTATTCTTCCGTTACCGCCTGATAAGGCAGGGAGCTGTCTGCGAGTAAATCTTCGGAGTTGTCTTCCAATATGGATGTGTTGGTAACGAGGTATGGTTTTAGTGCGTCAAAGGTATCTGGAGATAAATCCCGAAGTAAATGCTCCAGATTGCACAGGTACCCGTTTTGCGAGAATGCGTCAAATGACTCCTTGTCCATCAAAACTACATCGAGCTGTTCGCTGTCGATAGCAGCAAGGATTTTTATGCGGGAGGCATAAGTGTATTCATGATGCGGATTGTTTGGGTCACTAGTCAGGTATAGCCCGGTGTATAACTGCACCTTTTTTTGGGAAATATTTTCATCCATAAACTCCAGAAAATCTTCGCTTAGCTGAAGATTTAACGGTTCGCTGGAAGATATATTAATAAGGCCGGCATAGAGCACAGGATCTTTCCTGGTAAAGCGCCCATAAGCGGTATAGCCGATGATATATAGGAAAATGAAACAAACTATCATTGGGAATTTGTAATAATCCCAGATGTACTGTAGCTTCTGTTTTCCGTGGAGCCGCTTCCATTGTTCCTTTTTTGCGGTTATAGTTTCATTGGGTTTCATAAGCAAATTTCCGTGGGCTTAAAAAGTTCCCAGCATCCTTTCGTTTGGAAGTTACTGCGGTTCAGAAGCAGATTTTTGGTTAGATTCTGTTTTTTCCTGACAAAGCAGCAGGATATTGGACAGCAGGCATGAGCAGAGCAATGCGCACAGGCCTTCCCCAAAAATGATAGCCGGGGTAAAAAAGCGGACTACAACCAGCAGCATTGCAAAATAAATGGCAGCCATTGATATGGTGCAGAACAAAAACCGGATGCCCATAAACAGCGCATTTTTAAACATTGCGCTAATTGTATTTTCAAATCTTGCCATAAGAGGGAAAATATACATGAGGACAATGGCATAGGCAGCCGCGGCAATAATAAGGAACGCAGTACAAAGGGTCCAGAAAGCATTTTCGTACCGCATGTGGTATACGACATACCCGTCCACGCCAAGGATAATTCCCATACATAGAAGAATCATCCAGACGATGGTGCTCTGCTTTAGGTTTACCCTGAAAGAATGGAAGAAAGCTTTCGTGATGTTGCCTTCATCATTCTTGGCTATCTTCAATGTGACATAAAAAAGCGCGGTGGTTGACGCCCCGATTGTTACAATGGGGATGCAGCAAATAAACCATAGGATATTCAGATAAACACTGTAAACGACTTTGTTGATAAGCTGCATAAGCGGTCCGTCCAGATTGAATAAATTTCTCATAGTGGTTCCTCCTTGTTTGTGTAAGCTGCCTCCCCTGGGCGCCTATGTGGTATATGGCAGGTACGGCATGGTTTACTGCTTCTGATTAATTTTCTGTAGATTCCCTGTAAATCAGGTTAGTTTCCGTGTGCACGGTACAATAATTCAAAGAAGGCTCATTGATACGGGACATCAGCAGGTTTATGGCATAGTATCCCATGATTTGGCTATGTATATGGATAGAAGTAAGCGCAGGCGTAACAATTTTTGCATCCGGCGAATCATCAAATCCGCACAAATAGACATCCTGCGGAACGGAATACCCCAGTTTCTTCAGTACCTGCATAGCATCAATCGCCACAAAGTCATTGGCGCACAGGAATACGTCTGGCATATGCTTTAATTTTTGCAGACATTCTGTCAGATAATCCTGATAAGCTGCGGGGTCTAGGTCACGGCCTTCCGGCGGATTCCCTGTGATGCAGTACGCATCGGGGCAGGGGAGCCCTGACAGGTACAAGGCCTGCCGATAAGCAGTGTAGCGTTCAAAAAAGGACTGGCAATGCAGATGTTTGCCGATGAATCCGATATTTGTCTTTCCGCGCCGTATCATTTCCTGAATGAACAGATAGATGTTGGACTGATTATCCATGAGTAGGATATCTGCTTCTAAAGGCTCTTTGAAACAAGGCGCTGGAGCGTCTATCAGTAAAACGGGGAGACCCAGATTGCAAATCATTTTGTCGTAGTTATAATCAAACATCTCAATGCAGATAATACCGGCGGTCCGCTCTATGGAAAAGGACGCAGGAAGCGTCAGGGAATTGATTTCTTCCGAAAGAATCCGATGCATGGTAAGCGTGTATCCCAGCCCTGAAAGCTCTTTCTGGAATTTATCCAGCATAACTGTTGCAAAATGGGAATTTCCCAGTAAATTCGTGATAAATAAGGCAATCTCGGCATTTTCTTTCGGCGCTGAAAGGGTAAGTACCGGCATGCCTGAATCCACTACTTTTACATATGAAAATTGCTTATACCCCATCTCTGCTGCTTTCTTCAATACTTTTTCCCGGGTTGCATCTGCCAGTATTCCGGTATTGTTGATGGCCTTGGAAACAGTATTGCGGGAAATGCCCAGTTCTTCTGCGATATCCTGAATAGTAACTCGTGTCTTCATATATGCCTCCTTTATGCCTCCTTGTCGTTAATTCTATAATAAAAGTAACGTACCTAAATGCTGTTATGGTTTATTTTACATTCTGTGATTCTAATTACTATTATAATGTGCAAATGATTATGTGTCAAATGTAAAAATTAAAAAAATGAAATAATTTATGGGTTAAGTTTTGCTTAAGGGCATTTTTCCAAGGCGTTTTGTACAGAAAAGTAAAAAAACAAAAAAAATAATTGGGCAAATGAACCATCAAGTGTTGACTAAATGTAAAATTAATGGTATAAATGTAATATACAAATCTCAACACAAAATTTTACAAATGCACAAATTTTAGCGTATGGAAGGGGGATAGTAAGGAATAGGAGTAGGCAAATGCAAAAATGGAGGGATTTGGAAGAAAGGAGGAAATTATGAGAACAACTACAAAAACTGTTTCAAGTGGAAAACAGGGCAACACAGGCGCCGGATTGCATAACACGCTGTTATACATAAAGCAGCACTGGCAGCTTTATCTGATTTTCTTAATGCCGGCATTATTGCTGACACTGATTTTTAAGTATGCGCCTATGAGCGGTATCCTGATCGCATTTCAGGATTATAATCCCTTTAAAGGGGTCTTTGGCAGCGAGTGGGTAGGGCTAAAGCATTTCACAAGGTTTTTGTCTTCGCCTGATTTTATGGGTTATTTGGCAAATACATTAAAGCTGAGTGTATACAGCCTGTTGTGGGGATTCCCAGTTCCGATTATTTTGGCTCTTTTGCTGAACAGGATCCAGAGCACGGGTATTAAGAAAAAAATACAGCTGATACTTTATCTGCCGAACTTTGTATCGGTCATCGTACTTTGTGGTATCGTGCGTATCTTCCTCTCTGTGACCGGCCCGGTAAACCTTTTGTTGGGAAGTGACATCAACTTTATGACAATGCCGGAGGCATTCCGCTCTATCTATATTATCAGCGGTATCTGGCAAGGGGCAGGGTGGGCTTCTATTATGTACACCGCTTCTTTATCCAATGCCAGCCAAGAGCTGAGGGAAGCCGCAGTCATGGACGGAGCAAATATCCTGCAGCAAATCCGGGTAGTAGAGTGGCCTGCAATCAAGGATATGGTAGTGCTCCAGTTTATCCTGCAGGCAGGCAATATCATGAGTATCGGATTTGAGAAGGCATATGCGCTACAGACAGACCTGAACCTTCCGTCTTCTGAAATCATTGCTACCTATGTATACCGAAAGGGCTTGATTGATGGGGATTACAGCTTTTCAACGGCGGTGGGCCTTTTCAATACGGTGATTAACGTGATTCTCCTGCTTGTTGTGAATAAGATTGTAGCAAAGATGAATGACGGACAGGGATTATAAGGAGGTGCATACGGGATGAAGAAGAAAAGCGTATTTTCAAGATATTCAACGCAGGATAAGCTCCTGCTGATAATTGGGTATGTGCTACTTGGGTTATTTGTAATTGCAATCGTCGTACCGCTAATCTACATTGTCGTGGCGTCCTTCATGGATCCTATTACGCTGCAGAACAAAGGGATTACATTTGATTTTAACAAATGGACGACGACAGCTTATGAACGTGTTATGACAAATGCCCAGATTTGGATTGGATTTAAAAATGCGATTATCTATTCTATATTGTTTACCGTCGTGTCCGTAGCAGTTACCTTGCTGGCGGCTTATCCGTTGTCTAGGGCAGATTTTAAGGGAAAAGGATTTTTCAATATTATCTTCATGATTACGATGTTCTTTGGCGGCGGCCTGATTCCTACATATTTGGTCGTAAGTAACTTGGGGCTTGTGGATAGTATGTGGGCGGTAATACTTCCCGGGGCGTTCAGTGTCTGGAATATGACGATTGCAAGGACGTATTACAGGGGAATTCCCCAGGAGCTTCGTGAGGCGGCAGATGTAGACGGCGCAAGCGAGCTGACATTCTTTTTTAAGATTCTGCTTCCGGTATGTACGCCTGTGATTGCAGTGCTTACCTTATGGCAGTTCGTTGGCATGTGGAACAGCTACTTTGACGCAATGATTTACTTGAATGATTCTGCAAGGCAGCCGCTGCAGCTTGTGCTCCGTTCTATCCTGATTCAGAACCAGCCGGAATCCGGCATGATTGCAGATATGCAGAGTACGGCGGCACGTGCGCAGTTAGCAGAACTCCTGAAATATGCAACCATTATTATCTCCAGTTTACCGCTTCTGATTATGTATCCGTTCTTCCAAAAATATTTTGACAGCGGTATCATGGCTGGCGCCGTAAAAGGCTAAGCAGGAACGTAAGAAGGAGGCACAGTATGAGATTTAGATATGGAAAGCGAATCATAGCGGCGGCATTAGTGGCCTGTATGGCAGGTTCCCTTGCCGGCTGCGGTGGAAAGAAGGAAATCAATGACGGCACATTCCGTCCGGTAGACGAGGCGGAGCTTCAGTTCCCGCTGAAGGAGAAACAAACGCTGACTGGCATGATTAGTTATCCTGCCAATACAGAGTCTGACCCGAATAACAGGACAATCTTTAAGCGGCTTGAGGAACAGACAAATGTTGAGATTGACTGGACGGCTATTCAGGCGGACCAATGGGCGGATAAGATTTCCCTGAACATGTCTGACCCGAATAAATTGACGGATTTTATTTTTACTGCTGGATTTACAGACAGTAATCTGCTAAGATATGGTGAGTACGGCGCAATCATCCCGCTGGAGGAGTATATTGACGCCTATATGCCGAACTTGAAAGCTATTTTTGACAAATATCCAGAATACCGGGTTATGAGTACGGATGTAAATGGGCATATTTGGTCGCTGCCCTGGATTGAACAGCTTGGTTCTGGAAAAAAGGCAATCCAGACGATTGATAATATGAGCTTTATCAACAAGAAGTGGCTGGATTTCCTGAATCTGGAAATACCGGAAACGGTTGATGAATTTGAAGAAGTTCTGATTCAGTTCCGGGACCATGCATCTGAGCTTCAGGAAGAGTTTGGGATTGACGGGAGCATTATCCCAATGTCCTGTATTGTAAACGACGGCGGCCAAGATCCTGCAATCCTGATAAATGGCTTTGGGGAAGGGTATGGCGATGCAGATAAGGGCAGGCATATTGCAGTTACTGACGACCAGAAGGTAATCTGCAGCGCAACGCAGGAAGGGTATAAGGCAGGAATTGAGTGGCTGCATAAGCTGTACGAGGAGAAGCTGATTGACCCGGAAGCATTTACGCAGGAGTGGTCTACCTATGTATCCAAGGGGAAATCCGGACGTTACGGGGTCTGCTTTAGCTGGGATGTAGGGAATATTGACAACTTGAAAGACTGGGTTCCCCTTCCGGTACTGACGGCAGATACAAGGAACCTGACCCCGCAGAACGGTTCTTATACCAGCGGATATGACCGCGGGCGCTGCGTCGTTACTTCAGTCGCTGAGAACCCGGCGCTGGTATGCGCATGGCTTGACCAGATGTACGCGCCGATGCAGTCCCCTCAGAATAACTGGGGAACCTATGGGGAAGATGATGATTTTGATATCTTTGAAATGGGCAAGAATGACAAGGGTGAGGATATGCTAAAGCATGCGCCTTTGGGAGATGCTTCCCCAGTAGAAGTAAGGGAGGCAGAAGCGGTAGGCGGACCCCTTGCTGTGCTGGATGAATATTATGGCGTATATGTAACTTGCCCAGATGATGCGAAGTACCGCCTTGACTGGATAGAAGAATACTATACGCCGGATATGCACACCGAAAATGTATATCCCAATATTTTCATGAGCCGTGATGATACGGAGAAGCTTTCGAACCTGCAGGCAGATATTTCAAAAGCCATCAATGCGAAGAAAGCAGACTGGATTATGAATGGGTTTACAGATGCAGATTGGGAAGATTATCTGGAGGATCTAGAGGCATATGGCTTAAGTGAATATCTGGAACTGTTCCAAGTCTATCTGGATAAGTACAACGCAGAAACGGCGGAAAATTAAACGGTTCAGTAACATGCCAGGCCGTATTTTCAGTAATATGGATGAAAATACGGCCTGTGTATATTTATTTTGGAAAGGAAGATATGAATTATGACAAGTCAGACATTACGTGAAGCGCGAAAATACGAAGAGGCTTTCGGAAAATTAATAAAAGAAGATGAACGTCCGGATTTCCATCTATCTCCACGTACAGGCTGGATGAATGACCCAAATGGGTTTTCCTATTATAAAGGGCAGTACCATATGTTTTATCAGTATTATCCCTACGAATCCAAATGGGGGCCGATGCATTGGGGCCATGCGGTGAGCGATGATTTGCTGCACTGGGAATACCGCCCGGCGGCATTGGCGCCAGACGAGGCTTATGACAGGGACGGATGCTTTTCCGGGAGCGCCGTAGAACTTCCGGATGGAAGGCATCTGCTGATGTATACAGGCGTGGTGAAGGAGCATCTGGGAAATGACGATTATCAGGAAGTGCAGACACAGTGCGTTGCGGTAGGCGATGGGACAGATTATGAAAAATATGGGCAGAACCCTGTGCTGGATGGAAAAGATTTGCCAGAAGGCGCAAGCAGAGTTGACTTCCGCGACCCGAAAATGTGGAAAAAATCAGACGGAACTTATGCCTGTGTGGTAGGGAACCGTCCTGCGGATGGAAGCGGGCAGATCCTTTTGTATACCAGCGCAGATGGCTTTCACTGGGAGTTCCAGAGTGTCTTAGCGTCCAACAACAACCGATTTGGAAAGATGTGGGAATGTCCAGATATCTTTGAATTGGATGGAACATGGGTGCTGCTTACCAGCCCGCAGGATATGCTCCCGGAAGGGTTTGAATACCATAATGGAAATGGGACGCTCTGCCTGCTGGGTGATTTTGAGGAAGAAGCGGGCGCCTTTCATGAAACACATAATCAGTCCATTGACTATGGCATTGATTTTTACGCGCCTCAGACCGTGCTGACGCCAGATGGGCGGAGGGTCATGATTGGATGGATGCAGAACTGGGATTCCTGCAGTATCCGTTCACCGGAAGCGCCGTGGCTTGGGCAGATGAGCCTGCCAAGAGAATTGTCCATCAAGGACGGAAGGCTCTATCAGAAGCCAATCCGGGAATTGGATAAACTGCGGTGCAATAAAGTGGCCCATATGGGCGTAGAAGTTTCAGGCATTGTTAAGCTTGACGGAATCAAAGGGAGAAGAGTTGATATGGAGCTTACGCTCCGGCCCGGCGATGCGCAACACCTATACCATAAGTTTGCTGTCCGGTTTGCCCAGAATGACAAATATTATACTGCTTTGAGTTTCCGTCCCAAGGAGTCTATCCTGAAGGTAGACAGGAAGTTTTCTGGTTCCAGAAGGGCAATCATCCACCAGCGCCGCAGCCTGGTAAATTCTGTGGATGGGGAACTGAAGCTGAGGATGATCTTAGACCGCTATAGCGTAGAAATATTTGTAAATGACGGTGAACAGGTGATGACAGCGACTATGTACACGGAGCAGGAGGCAGAGGGCATTTCGTTTTTTGCAGATGGGATTGTGAATATTGATGTAGTAAAATACGATTTGGCAATAGATTAGCAGGATGTGTTTTTATGAAAGCTTTCTTATTTGTTACAAAAATACGGATACAGTCGGCTCTGGCTTACCGGTTCAATGTTATCTCCACCATACTAATCCAGTGTTTGCTCATGTTTGCTATGGCATGTTTTTGGAATGCTGCTTATGGCGGGACGGAATCTGTGTCGGGAGTCAGGGAGCAGGACATGCTCACCTATACCATGGTATCCGTCATTATGGGGAACCTGCTGACCATGGGCGTGGAAGGGCGGATTGAGAGCAGCGTTAAGTCTGGCAGCGTGGCGCTTGATATGTTAAAGCCTGTGAATATCTATGGCATCTATCTGGCAGAGGATTTGGGTGATATGGCTGTCGCGCTTTTTCAGATTGCAGTTCCGCTGCTTATGATTGGCACTGCGATGTTTGGATTCCCGGCGCCGGCATCTGCTGGCTGCTTTCTATTCTTTCTCGTAAGCTTTTCTATCGGTTATTTGATTAACTGGATATTAGCTGCGCTCTTAGGGATGTGCGCCTTCAAGGTAATCAGCATGGGGCCTGTAAGGAATGTGAAGGGGTTTATTATGAAGCTGCTCTCTGGCAGCGTCATCCCTCTTTGGTTCTTTCCGGAAAGATTCCGGACGGTTCTGGAGTTTTTGCCTTTTGTAAATATCTACCAGCTTCCTCTTGGGATTTACATTGGACAGTATACATTGGAGGAGATGGTACGGCGCACAGCTCTTCAAATGTTCTGGTGTGCGGCGCTGTGGCTGATATTTCAATCTGTGCAAAAAAAAGCTGCTGCGGCTGTCTTGATACAAGGAGGTTGATTTATGATAAAAATAATCAAATATCATGTTTCAGTGGCGGCTGCGCTGATAAGGGAATCCATCCTATCGCGGATGGAATATCCATTTATGCTGATCGGGCACGTACTTGCCAACTGTATCCAATGGGTGGTAGGATTTGCGACTATCAAGTTCGTGGTGGATTCCTTCGGAAGCATAGGAGGATGGGGATATGAGAGCTTGGCATTTCTGTATGGAATGTCCGTCTTAAGCCACGGGCTTGCAGTGGTACTCTTCATCCAGACATGGTACATGGCGCACTGCGTAGTTGAGGGGGAATATGACATGTTTTTATTGCGGCCTATGGGAGTGCTTTTCCAGTTTTTGTTTGAGGATTTTAACTTAATCGGCATTACCGACATGATTCCCGGGCTGATGGTATTCTTTTATGGCTGTTCGAAGGTACATATGACGGTAAGCTTCACGAATGTCTGTATGATTCTGTTTACCCTGATTGGGGGAACGCTGATTCGGGGCGCAGTCTGGATATTTTGCGGTTCGTTGTCTTTCTGGACGAAGAGTACGGCGAATTTTACCGACATGGTCGGGGCTCTCTTTGAGCGGGTGTCTATGTACCCTCTTACAATATATCCGAAATGGGCGCAAATATTGTTTACCTTCTTCCTGCCTTTGGCATGGATTACCTTTTATCCCGTAAAGGGAATTTTGGGAATGGAGGGAAGCGTCATCCCGGCGCCTATGGCAGCTATCAGCCTGGCAGTGGGCGTGGTTATGTTTGCGCTAAGCTGCGGCCTATTCCGCATTGGGATGTACAGATATGAAAGTGCAGGAAGCTAATGCTGCCATAATCACTCTGGGATAAACCATGGTTGCCGATGCCACATTGCTTTGCTCCAGGCGGCATAAGATGGCGCTATAATATTTTGTAGAAAACAGGAGGATATTCCATGGACATTATCAAAGTCAGCCATTTAGTGAAAGAATATAAAAAAATAAAAAAAGAGATGGGGCTGAAAGGGGCGGTGAAAAATCTTTTCGTACAGGATGCGGAATATGTCAGGGCAGTGGATGATATCTCCTTTGAGATTGAAAAAGGGGATATTGTAGCCTATATCGGCCCCAATGGCGCTGGAAAGAGCACCACGGTGAAAATGCTCTCCGGCATTATGCGGCCTACCAGTGGTGAGATACTGATTAATGGTATTTCGCCGCAGAAGGAACGCAAGCGGGTGGTAAAGAATCTTGGCGTTGTATTTGGGCAGCGCAGCCAACTGAATTGGAATCTGCGCTTAGGTGAAACGTTTGAACTGCTGAAGCGTATTTATCAAATTGATGGTGCGCTCTATGAAAAGAACATAAAGATGTTAGATGAAATTTTCCAGTTCCGTGAGTTCATAGATACCCCGGTGCGCCAGCTTTCCTTAGGGCAGCGGATGCGGGGCGATTTGGCTGCTGCTATGCTCCATTCCCCTGAAATTCTCTTTCTTGACGAGCCCACCATAGGCCTTGACGTGGAAGCAAAATATTCCGTCCGGAAATTTATTAAGGAAATCAATGCACGCAGTAAGACGACAATCATTCTTACAACCCATGATTTGGGTGATGTCCAAGAACTTTGCAGGCGGCTTATCATTATCAATGATGGAAAGATTATAGAGGACGGCTCGCTGGATGAGCTGGTGGACAGGATTGCCCCATACCGGCAACTAGTGATTGATTTTTACCATCCCATTACTGTTGGGCATCCAAAGGCAGAGTTGGTTTCTGTGGAGGAAGCCAGGGCCGTCTATAAATTTAGGAAAGACGAAATCACGGCTGCCCAGTTGATTGAGGATATTTCCCATACTGCGCCTATCAAAGAAGTGGGGCTTCGGGAGGCGAAGATTGATGACATTATAAGGACGGCCTACCGGGGCAGCGCTCAACTATGATGATATTGTGTGTGCCCTGAAAACATTTCGGATGTGGTATCATCAAATAATCATAGGAAACCAGAGGGGGGACTATCCCCATATTTCGCCGTTGAGTTATGAAACAGGCAGCAACCAGAAGGGATGGAAGGATGGTTTCCGGCCTAAAATAGCACTTGAATTCCGGCTCTGAGGAAGCACTTGTGTATGACAGCATGAAGTGCGTGGGGCAAGAGGAAGGATACCTGAAGGTGTGCGGCAGGCTGGATCTGGTCCTTGAGGTGTCCCAAGGCATTGCCACGGTATTAGGCGGCATACTGGCGGAATATTCCTATTTTTGGTGCTATGGCGCCTGCCTTGTGATTGCGCTGCTGGCCCTGCTGCCTGTCCTGCTTATGGCAGAAGCGCCAAGCGGGGAGCCGGCTGTGCCAGTGAGTGAAAGGCAGGAAATGGGCGCTTCAAAGGAAGGGCAGGAGCGTACAGGATGCGGAAAAAAACAAGGCGCCATTTATTTTGGAACATGCAAGGAAACGGCCAGGGATGTGGTTCGGCAGCATTTTAGGGTTAGCGGCCAAATCCTGCTGGCAGTGGGAGGGGCGTCCTGCTTAGGCGCGGCCTTCAGCGAACGGTTTTTCCGGAACTGGGAGCCGAAAACAGTGACGGCTGCGGCGGTTGCCATTGCATCAGCCCTCATCTTCTATGGGTTCCAAAATATGCCGCTTTCTGCAGCGGCTTTTACGGCAGCAGGATTTTTTAATTCTGTGCTGTTCCCCATAAAGTCGGATGCGCTAAACCAGTTGATCCCATCTGGGCAGCGGGCAACGCTAATTTCGGTGGACAGCATGTTTTTTCCGTGGCAATGATTGTGCTGTTCCCTGCATATTTGGTCATTTTCCAAGGAGGTTTTCAAAAATGCGAATGGCTTTGTTCCTGTCCATAATTGATAATCTGCCTTTCCTGTGCTAAAATGTAAGTAAAATAGCAGGAGGAATGGTATGCCAAAAATTATGATAATCGAGGATGACCCAGCCATTCGGGAAGAGTTGGCGCTGCTCCTGGAAAACGAGGGGTATACAACTCTGGTAATTAAGAGGTTTACAGATATACCCGCGCAAGCAGCGCAGGAACACCCACACCTTATCCTTTTGGATATTGGACTTCCGGGTAAAGATGGTTTCTCTCTGTGTGCCGCATTGCGGAAGGCCGTTCCTGCGCCAGTAATTTTTGTTACCAGCCGGGATGCTGGTGCGGATGAAGTACGGGCGCTGAGCCTGGGCGGGGACGACTACATCACCAAGCCATACAGTGTTCCCGTTCTGCTGGCCCGGATCAAGGCGGTTCTGCGCCGGAGCGGCGGCGGACCGGAACAGGCTGATTTACTGGAGGCTGGTGAACTGCGATTGAGCCTGGCAAAAGGGGTTGTGTCGTCCAGCGGAAAAGCCGTAGAACTCAGCCGGAATGAACTGCAAATTTTGGCTTGCCTGATGGTTCATACCGGGCAGATTGTTTCTCGGGCCGATCTGATTGAGGCCCTGTGGGACAACCAGATTTACATTGATGACAACACCCTCAGCGTGAATATGACCCGGCTGCGGGGAAAGCTGGCGGAGATCGGTCTGCCAGACGCCATCAAGACCCGGCGAGGAATGGGGTATCAACTATGACCCTGCGGGAATTTTTGTCGGACCGACTGAAGCGTATCGCACTCCAAGTGATTTGCGCCGGACTGGCAACGCTGTTCCTTTTCGCCACAGGAACACAGCCAGGAGTTCTGGTGATTTTGCTGATTGTGTTTCTTCTGGTCTTCCTGACGGTGAATATATTTGATTTCTTTCAGCAGCGCGCCCGTCTCCTGGAATTGAAATCTATTCTGGATGGTCTGGACCGTAAATACCTGTTTACGGAGTGCGTTCCGCAGCCAAAAGGGCTTTTTGAACGGCGGCTCTTTGACCTGACCCGCCTGGCTGGCCGCGATATGACTGGTGCGGTATCTGACGCCCAGGCATCCCAAAGGGAGTACCGGGAGTATGTGGAACGCTGGGTGCATGAGATCAAGGCCCCTATCACCGCCGCCCGCCTCATTTGTCGGGAGTTGGACGGGGGAACCCGCCGGAAACTCACAGTGGAACTCAGTCAGATCGAGGCTCATGTAGAGCGGGCATTATTCTACGCCCGTGCGGAGAACCCGGAGCAAGACTGCCTGTTCCGGCAGATAGAGCTTGAAAAAATCGCAGCTCACGCGATTGAGAACCACCGTTCCCTATTGATCCAAAACGATATTCGGGTAGAGATGGAAAATATGAACTGTGCCGTCTATACCGACGAAAAATGGGCAGTCTTTATTCTGGGTCAACTGCTCCAAAACGCTGCCCGCTATCGGGGACCGAAACCGGTCATCACCCTTTCAGCCAAGCCTCTTGGGAGACAGGCCCAGCTTATTGTTCACGACAACGGCATCGGTATCCCGGCGCATGAACTTCCCCGTGTGTTTGAGCGTGGCTTTACCGGCAGCAATGGACGGATTCGAGGCGGCTCTACCGGCATAGGTCTGTATCTGTGCAGGAAGCTGGCGGTTTTCCTGGAATTGGAACTGCGCATGGATTCACAGGAGGGGGCTGGAACTACAGTAACGCTGACTTTTCCCGCAAAGGAAAACCTTACAAAATTGTAAGGTAAATCAATATGACTTCGATACAACGGCCTTCGCTTTTGGTGTACTATAGAGCCATAAGCAAAGGAGGCAAACGATATGCTGCAAGTACAAAACATTGAAAAATATTACGGAAGCAAAAACAATGTCACGCAAGCCTTGGATCGAGTAAGCTTCGATGTGGAGGCCGGGGAATTCCTGGCCATCATGGGTGCGTCAGGGAGCGGAAAAACCACTCTGCTCAACTGCATCTCCACCATTGATACCATCAGCGCTGGAAAGATTCTCCTGGACGGGGTGAATGTAGCCGACTTGTCCGAAACCGAACTGGCCAAGTTCCGTCGGGAACGGCTGGGTTTTGTCTTCCAGGACTTTAACCTGCTGGACACCCTCACCATCGAGGAAAACATCGGCCTGGCTCTCTCCCTGAATCACCAGGACCCTGGAACGGTCCAGAGCCGGGTCCGGGATATCGCCCAGAAGCTGGGCATCACCGACATCCTGCCCAAGTTTCCCTATCAAGTGTCCGGGGGCCAGAAGCAGCGCACCGCTGTCGCCCGGGCTATGGTGGCCGGACAATCCCTGCTGCTGGCCGACGAACCTACTGGGGCGTTAGATTCCAGAGCCTCCAAGAACCTGCTGGAGATCATGACCGCCATGAATCGGGATATGGGGGCTACGATCCTCATGGTCACCCACGACGCTTACAGTGCCAGCTACGCCAAGCGGGTGCTGTTCCTCAAGGACGGGCGGGTATTCAATGAGCTGTTGCGTGGAGAACGGGGGCGGCCCGTATTCTACCATGAAATTCTGGACGTTCTTGCCGCGTTGGGAGGTGATGTCAGTGACGTTATTTAAGCTGTCCGCCCGCAACGCAAAGCGTCAGACAAAGGACTATCTGGTCTACTTTGTCACGGTGATCATGGCCGCCGCCCTGCTGTATTCCTTCAACGGGCTGGTGTTTTCTCAGGAGATCAGTACCCTGTCCAACAGTATCTCAACGCTTCCCCTGATGATCGTGCTGGCCAGTGTGGTAGTGGTGTGTGTCTTTGGATGGCTGGTGTCCTACGCCACCAGATTCATGCTCCTGCGCCGGGGCCGGGAGTTGGGGACCTACCTGCTTATTGGACTGGAGAATAGACAGGTGGCCCGGCTGTTCTTTTTGGAAAATCTGGCCGTGGGCGGCTGCGCCCTGGCGCTGGGCGCCGTTCTGGGCGGACTGCTCTACCAGGCGTTTCGCGCCATTGTGCTGACCCTGTTCGGCTTGCCCTACACCTTCTCGTTTGGCTTTTCCCTCCCCGCGCTGGGGCTGACGGTCCTCTATTTTGTCTTGATCTACCTCCTTGCCCTTCGCCGCAGCCGCAGATATATCCGCAAGGCCAAGATCCACAACCTGATCTATGTTGACCGGGCTAACGAAGGAATGGTCTTTCAAACGGGAACCGTGCGCCGCTGGATTTTCTCCGTTTCCATTGTGCTGGGTGTGGCCGGGACCTGTCTGCTGATGGCGGGAGGGTCCATCTTTGGCATCATCGGGGCGGGATGCGTCATTGTATCCCTGTTCGGCTTCTTCCTCAGCTTTGCCTCCGGCATACCCGCCTTTTTCGACAAGCGGCCAGCCCGGAAATACCAGGGGCAAAACCTGTTGGTGTTTCGGGGCCTTACCGCCAAGCTGGCCACTATGGGAACGCTCATGGCCGTAATTTCCCTGATTTTCACCGCTACTTTGATCTCTGTGGGATCGGGGATGGTGTTCCGGGGACTTTTCGCGGGCCGGGCGGCGGAAAACGCCTGCTTCGATCTGTATATTGGTGTTGACGGCAGCGAACCCCTCAGCCAGGATTATCTGGATTATATCCAAGCCAACATCCCCGTGGAGCAGGATCTGTACTACTGCGTCTACCAAGCAGAGGACAGCCGGGTTATGGACTATGTGGAGAGCATGGGAGAGGACTACTACCCCTATTCGGATCGGGATTACGTGCTGAGCTACAGTGACTATGCTGCTCTCCGTTCCATAGCTGGATACCCGCCAATGGAATTAAAGCCGGGGGAATATCTGATCCACTGTATGTCCTATCTGGAAAAACATCTGGCCGGCTATACCCAGCCTATTTCTTTAGGTGACACCAGTTTGGCCCTTGGCGGGGTCCACACGGAGCACCTGCTGCAAAACTACGACACAAGCAACGGGGCGGGGTATATCCTTGTGGTACCAGACGAGGCGGCAGAGGGGCTTTTGGTGCTTCATCACGCCTATGCGGCTAAGACGGTTCAGCCGGTGACGGAGGATCAATGTGATGACCTGTATTCCATCCACTACAGGTTGGAGGAGCAGAATCCGGAACGAAGCTATGACGAAATTCACACCAAAGCCACGGAAAATGCAGACGCGGCAGGTTGGACCGCCACCACCGCATTCCCCCTCTTCTTCCTGGCTCTGTCCCTCAGCATGACTGCCGCTACGATCCTCACCATCCAGCAGCTCAGCGAGACAACACGGTATGGGCAGCAGTTCCGGCTTCTGCAAAAGCTGGGTATGGACCGGCGGGAGATGGCAAGGACCCTGCGGAAGCAGTTTGCCATTTACTACGCCCTACCCGCTGTTCCCCCGGTGCTGATCGGCGTGCCGGTTATCCTCCGCTTTGCACACGCTCCTGAGCCAGGGGTGATGGTGGGAATGAACAGCCCTGGGATTATCGTAGCAATTTCGCTGGGGATTTTCTTTCTGATCTATGCCATTTATATTCTGCTGGCCTATACCAGCTTAAAGCGGAATGTCCTGCCAGCATAGCAAGATTGCAGCGGCAAACAATGTCTTATCGGTCTGGTTTCTTTCCGATTATAGCATGTGCATGAGTTGCACTAACATGTGGCGGAATGCTTATTATGGTTATCTTGGTTTTTATGACGGCGTTTTTCATGGCAGGGCTTGCTTATGGGATAAGCCTGCTCCTGCCTAACGAGGTTATCTATGAAACGGCTATGAATGCTATTGTACCGCCCGTATTTTTCCTTAGCACAGCCCTTTTTCCGTCAGACGGTACCAGTGGACGGGATGCCGTGGGCTTTCTACAATATAAAAATAAAAAGGTATGAAGGAAAATCAAAAAGTACAAAGGCAAAATCAGATTGTATCAAAGACTGCATATAAATAGATGATGGAATATCCGGCACCAGGTTCTGCCGCCAGGGTTTTAACTGCCTGCTTTCCAGGGTGAGAAGTGGGGAAATAAACTGCATTATTGTGAAGGATTTTTCCAGGTTTGGGAGGGATCATATTGAAGTAGGGAATTATCTGGAAAAGATATTCCCTTTTTTAGGTGTACGCTTTATTTCTATTAATGATGGTTACGACAGCTTTGACAAAGCATGCGGGGAAAAAAAGCTGGCGGTAATTTTAAAGAATCTGGTAAATGAATATGTGTCCAGGGATACATCTGTAAAAGTTACGGCCAGCTATAGATTGAAACAGGAAAGAGGGGAATACGACGGCGGCTGTGCGCCCTATGGTTATGTTTTTGCAGATGAAAGAAAAACCTGTTTTGCCATAGACCACCAACCGGCCGGGGTGGTCAGGGATATTTTTACTTGGGTTTTACAGGGAGATTCCATAACAGCGATTGTAAAGCGGTTAACGGAAAAAAAAATCAATCCGCCCAGAGCGTACCAGAGTACCGGGAACTTTCAGAGACAGGAGAAGGGTCGGAGTTACTGGAACGAGAGCTGCGTCAAGGGCATTCTGGGAAATACCGTATATACTGGGCATATGGCTTTGCATAAATGGAAGGCTCCCAGGGGGGAGGGAACCCATTCTTATTCCCTGGGCCGGGAACAGTGGAAGATAACCCCAAATACCCACAGCCCCATAGTGCCAGAGGAAGATTTTTTGCTTGTGCAGGAAATTTTAAAGGCAAGGAAAGAACAGTATGGGAGGGAAAAGGAGAAAGATGAGGGAGTCATACGGCAGGAGAATCTGCTGAGGGGGAAAGTATTTTGTGGGGACTGCCTTTCACCAGCTTCCCGTATGGGAACAAATTATGAGAGAAAAAGAGCCGGGGAGATGGAAAAAATCCGCGTTTACCGTTATCGCTGCCGCACTTACAGGGAAAAGGGGGAGTGTACAGCCAAATCTATTGGGGAAAAGGAGCTGGAAGCCTTGGCCTACCAGGCAGTAACAGGCTTCCTCTGCCTGGACAGACAGGCAGAAGAACAGCTTTATCGCCTGTCCGCCATATTTTTCCAAAAATTGCTGGCGGGCCTGGAAAGGGAGAAGCGCATGGAACAAGAGCAAATCCAACGGGAAAAAAACAGAAAAATTTGCCTGTACCAGGAATATGCCCGAAAAAAACACATCTCGGGCGGCGGGGAGGAGGAATGGTATTTCAGGGAAAAGGAAAAAAGCGGGCAGAAAATCCGATGCCATGAAAAACGGGTGAGGGAGCTGGAAGAAAAAACAGTTTACTTTCAACAGGCGGAAAAAGAGCAGAAAGAGGCACTGGGACGCCTGCTTTTTTGGGAAGAAGGCAATGACAGAAAAGCGTTTTATAAGCCGGCCTTTGGGATGGTGGATAGGATTTTTTTGTATGAAGGAAAAAGGATAGAGATTGTATTGAATTTTCAGGAGTAAATGAATAAACAAGCAGAAAGAGGTTCTGGAATTCATAAAATGGTATGCAAAGGGATAGAAACAAATATATTGTTATAAGGAAGAGACACAGAGGAAAGGAGATTTTCACGTAAAGTGGGGCTCCTTTCTTTTTTAAGGGGATGTTGGAAATGAAAGAAATGTCGGTTGCCCTTTACCTGCGCCTTTCCAGGGAGGACGAAAAGCATACGAAAGAGGGTATGGCCAGGGAGGAGAGCAACAGTATTGGCAACCAGAGGAAGCTTCTTCTGGGTTTTCTGGAAGGGAAGGGGGAGTTTGCGGGATACCAGGTTGTCCAGTATGTGGATGATGGCTATTCTGGGGTTAGTTTTCAGCGGCCGGGCTTTTGCCAGATGATCAGGGAAATCAAAAATGGCAGGATACAGTGTGTGGTTGTTAAGGATGATTGTGTTATTTTAGAACTAAACTCAGAAAGCCCTGAAAACACGGGACTTTGTGATGTTAGTTCTGTTTTTTGACCCAAAACAGAGGATAACAAAAGCGCAGGGCGGCGCAAGGA
>OFHA01000888.1_pt1 | contig 23587 bp, 21 predicted proteins | sample 1521891 | NCBI WGS metagenome assembly OFHA01 (sample SAMEA3504089, study PRJEB24116) | mouse gut metagenome | biome: mouse gut; feature: mouse-associated habitat; material: faeces | place: Denmark | collected 2011
CTTATATTGAGCCCCTGAATGTGAAACGGCTGGAGCAGATCATTGCCAAGGAGCGGCCGGACGCAATTCTTCCCAACCTGGGCGGGCAGTCCGGTTTAAACCTCTGCTCCGAACTGGCAAGCGCGGGCGTGCTGGACAAGTACAATGTGAAAGTGATCGGTGTGCAGGTGGACGCCATCGAACGGGGAGAGGACCGCGTAGAATTTAAAAAGACCATGAACAAGCTGGGGATCGAGATGGCCCGCAGTGAGGTGGCCTACTCTGTGGAGGAGGCACTGGTCATTGCCGACAGACTGGGCTATCCGGTGGTACTGCGCCCGGCCTATACCATGGGCGGCGCAGGCGGCGGTCTGGTGTACAATGTGGAGGAACTGCGGACAGTCTGCTCCCGGGGCCTGCAGGCTTCCCTGGTGGGACAGGTGCTGGTGGAGGAATCCATTCTGGGCTGGGAAGAGTTGGAACTGGAAGTGGTGCGGGACGCCAGAGGCAATATGATCACCGTCTGCTTTATCGAGAACATTGATCCTCTGGGGGTACATACCGGAGACTCTTTCTGCTCTGCCCCCATGCTGACCATTTCCCCGGAATTGCAGGCCCGGCTTCAGGAGCAGGCCTACAAGATTGTGAACGAGGTGGAGGTAATCGGCGGCACCAATGTGCAGTTTGCCCATGATCCCGTCAGCGACCGTATCGTGGTTATCGAGATCAATCCCAGGACTTCCCGCTCTTCGGCTTTGGCCAGTAAGGCCACGGGATTCCCCATTGCCCTGGTGTCCGCCATGTTGGCGGCGGGTCTGACCCTGGACGAGATTCCCTGCGGCGTGTGCGGCACATTGGACAAGTATGTACCCGGCGGGGATTATGTGGTAATCAAGTTTGCCCGGTGGGCCTTTGAGAAATTTAAGGACAGTGAGGATAAACTGGGCACCCAGATGCGGGCCGTGGGCGAAGTTATGAGCATTGGCAAAACCTATAAGGAGGCGTTTCAGAAAGCCATCCGCAGTCTGGAAATCGGACGTTACGGCCTGGGCTTTGCCAAGGATTTCCACGAGAAAAGCAAAGAGGAATTGCTGAAGCTGCTGGTATATCCCACCAGCGAGAGGCAGTTTATCATGTATGAGGCTCTGAGAAAAGGAGCCACGGTCGAAGAACTGTTCAAACTTACCAAAATCAAACATTACTTTATTGAGCAGATGAAGGAACTGGTGGAGGAAGAGGAAGCGCTGCTGGCCATGAAGGGCAGCGTGCCGGAGAAGGCCGTGCTGGAACATGCCAAGAAGAACGGTTTTGCAGACCGTTATCTGAGCAGGCTTTTGGAGGTGCCGGAGGAGGAAATCCGCAGGACCCGCATAGGTTATGGCATCACAGAGAGTTGGGAGCCGGTGCATGTGTTCGGCACCCAGAACAATGCCTACTATTATTCCACCTACAATGCGCCGGATAAAACGGTATCTTCCGATAAAAAGAAAATTATGATCCTGGGCGGCGGCCCTAACCGCATCGGCCAGGGGATCGAGTTTGACTACTGCTGCGTGCATGCGGCATTTGCCCTGAAGGAACTGGGTTTTGAGACCATTATTGTGAACTGCAACCCGGAGACTGTGTCCACGGATTATGACACCTCGGACAAGCTGTATTTTGAGCCTTTGACGCTGGAGGATGTGCTGAGCATCTATGAGAAGGAGCAGCCGGTGGGTGTCATCGCCCAATTCGGCGGACAGACCCCCCTGAATCTGGCGGCGGATCTGAAAAAGAACGGTGTGCGGATATTGGGCACTTCCCCGGAGGTCATCGACATGGCTGAGGACAGAGACTTGTTCCGGGGCATGATGGAGAAGCTGGAGATCCCCATGCCGGAGGCCGGGATGGCGGTAGATGTGTCGGAGGCTTTGGAAATCGCCGACAGAATCGGCTATCCCGTTATGGTGCGCCCTTCCTATGTGCTGGGAGGCCGGGGGATGGAGGTGGTCAGCGAGCCGGAGAGCCTGAAGCAGTATATGGCGGCGGCTGTGGGCGTGACCCCGGACCGTCCCATCCTGATTGACAGATTTCTGCGCCATGCTACGGAGTGCGAGGCGGATGCCATTGCGGACGGTGCGTATGCCTATGTGCCTGCGGTGATGGAGCATATCGAACTGGCGGGAGTACATTCCGGTGACTCGGCCTGTATCCTGCCCTCCAAAAACATTTCTGCAGAATTGGTGGCCACCATCAGAGACTATACCCGCAGGATCGCTCAGGAGATGGGAGTATGCGGTCTGATGAACATGCAGTATGCCATTGAGGACGGCAAGGTATATGTGCTGGAGGCCAACCCCAGGGCGTCCCGCACCGTGCCTCTGGTTTCCAAAGTCTGTGGCATACAGATGGTGAAGCTGGCCACCCGGATCATGACCCGGGAATTGACGGGCGAGTCCTCTCCCATCGAGGGAATGAAAGAAGTAAAGCCCGTATATTACGGGGTAAAAGAGGCGGTGTTCCCCTTCAATATGTTCCAGGAAGTGGATCCGGTGCTGGGGCCTGAGATGCGTTCCACCGGAGAGGTGCTGGGACTTGCCACCAATGTGGGGGAGGCCTTCTTCAAGGCCCAGGAAGCTACCCAGACCAAGCTGCCCACCTCGGGTACAGTACTGTTTTCCGTCAGCAGCAAGGACAAGCCTGAAGTGGTGGAGATTGCGGGTATCTTTGCGGAATGCGGTTTCAACATCCTGGCCACCGGAACCACCTATGAACTGCTGATCAAGAACGGTATTGCGGCGAAGCATATCAACAAGATGCAGGAGGGCAGGCCCAATATTGTGGACGAGGTGATGAACGGCAAGATTCAGCTGATCGTGAACACTCCGGCCACCAAGGAAGAGAAGCGGTTTGACGACAGCTATATCCGCAAGACAGCCATTAAGGCTAGAGTACCTTATATGACTACAATGGCGGCGGCCAAGGCCACGGCCGAGGGTATCCGCACAGTGATCAAGGAGGGCGAAATCGGTGTAATGTCCCTGCAGGAGATCCACAGGGCGATTCAGTAATAATATCACAGGCATAAGAATTGCCATGGGAGTCCGGCAAAGGCGCGGGGGTTTCCGTGGCAATTATGCTGTGCGTTTGGGAACGGTGAAAAATATCGGCCCTGCGCGGCTGCATGGGAGTTTGGGGAGCGCAGATAGAGGGAGAATGAGATGGAACTGTGGGACGCATATAACGAGGCAGGAGAAAAGCTGGGATTTGACCTGGTCCGGGGACAGAAAATTCCGGACGGAGTATACCATCTGGTCTGTGAGGTGGTAGTGCGGGGAACGGACGGGGATTTTTTACTGATGCAGCGTTCCTGGGAAAAGGAAGTATCTCCCGGTAATTGGGAGATCGGCGCAGGGGGCAGTGCCCTGAAGGGAGAGGATGCCCTTACCGGGGCCTGCCGTGAACTGCGGGAAGAGACAGGCATTGAGGCAGCAGGGGAATTGCGGGAACTATACCGTGTCGTATGCAGGGAACATCACGCCATATACCAGGGCTATCTGCTGGTGACGGACTGGCCCAAGGAGAGAATTGTGCTGCAGGAGGGGGAGACGATCGCCTGCAGATGGCTGCCGCTGGAGGCATTTTTGGACTTTTATGATCGGAGTCTTTCCATCGGCTCCCAGAAAGGAAGGCTTAAGGCCTTTGTTGAAGGAATCCGCCGGCTTTGAGACAAGGGCGGATCTTCTTGATATGCTGCACCGACAGCACCTGGATGCATAAAATGAAAATAGGAATATGGTCAGGTGCAGAGAGGTGAATCGGAAATGTATAATGAATGTAATAGATCCTGCTGCTGTCGCTGCTGTCAGGGCCCTGCCGGGCCGCAGGGAGAGCCTGGTTTGCAAGGTCCTGCGGGACAGAAGGGAGAAACAGGCCCTCAGGGTCCGGCGGGACCGAGAGGAGAGATGGGGCCGCAGGGAGAAGCAGGCCCCCAGGGCCCGGCGGGACCGAGAGGAGAGATGGGGCCGCAGGGAGAAATAGGTCCGCAAGGCCCGGCAGGACCACAAGGAGAAACGGGCGCACAGGGAGAAGCAGGACCGAGAGGAGAAGCAGGCCCTCAGGGCCCGGCGGGACCGAGAGGAGAAACAGGCCCAAGGGGAGATATGGGCCCGCAGGGAGAAGCAGGCCCCCGGGGGGAGCCCGGCCCCATTGGCCCGGGGATTCAGCCGGTATATTTTAACGCGGTTATGCAGGGAGGATTCCAGACGGTTGCTCCCGAAGATAACGTTCGATTTCTGCTCGCGTTTCAGTCCGGCGATTTTTCATTTACCCCGAATACCTCGGAGATCACCGTCAATACAGAGGGAATCTACAGAATAGACTATACCCTGTTGATTCGTCCTGCCGCAGGACTGGAAAATATTGCCTATGCAGTTGCCATCAACGGCGTGGAAAATCCTCTGTCGTTTTTCGGAATATACTCGGACGATGCGGTCAACACGGAACGCGCCGAACTGACGGGTATGTTTATCACATCCATTACCGCCGGATCAACCGTGGTACTGCGCAACAAGTCGTCCAGTGCAGACTATCTGGCAGGAACGGGAATTGACAACCAGGCAGTCAACCATGCCGCCATTTTACTGCAGCGGATTGCCTGACGGTTCGGGGCCCGTGGTCATATCGCAAAGAGCCGTCCTACATGAAAAAACGGGCGGCTTTTTTGAAAGCATTTTAATCAGTTCACAATTCCCATACGTTTTATGTTATACTATGCTATATGAATTTGTATCCCATTGTTTTTCCGCAGCAGGGTTTGCAATATCCAATGGGAACAATTTATACCGGGGAAAGCTCAGGGGAAACCATACTTACGGCATATTTATTGTTTTGAAGGGTTAGAGTCTATAATGGAAAGGGGCTTTGATAAAATGAATACAGATCATGAATTGCTTAAGAATCTGGATAAACTGCATACAACCGAATTAGGTGTAGAACGTATTAAAAGAAATCTGTCATTAGATACGGATGATGTGGTTGACTGGTGTAAGACTCAAATCAATTCTGCCGATGCAGTAATAATACGGAAGGGGAAAAATTGGTATGTGAATGTGGACCATTATATACTGACGGTAAATGCCTATAGTTATACGATTATTACGGCACATTCCGGATCAGGCAATAAAGTTGATAATTGCATGGGCCAAATGACATATGAAAAAAACAGTGGCGGAAAGTAATGCTAACATATTTTTTCGATCAAGTGAAAAACACATAAAGGCCAGACAGGGGGGAACGGTCAGACCCAACAGCACAACCGAATTTGCCATGCCTCTGTAATACATGATCCAGCTGGCAAAATAGAGCAGGCAGCAAATCAACACGGCAGCAATCAGAAACGTGAATCCCAGCGGTTTCCGCCCTCTGTTTTGACAGGCGCAAAGGGCAATAACCATCAGTACCTGAAAGACGGAACCGATTGCGTCAAGTGTCCCGGTAACAGAATCTGTCCTCAAGAGATCATTGGGGGCAGGAACCGCAAACCAGATGAAATTGGGAACCATAATACCCAGAAACAAAAGCAGCCCCCAGATATCAAAACCCAATTTATATTTTCCAGGCATCCATGTGCCCCCTCTCTCATAAAATTTCCGAATTAAACGCGGATATAACGGCAGTTTAAAGTTTGCATTTCCTGTTACTTTAAAAATTTATACCATATGAGGTAAGTTATGTCAAAAAAAAAGTATCATTATGATAATCATGGAGGGCCGGTTTTCCGCCAATGGAAATGTAAAACGGAAGTGCCCGATTGGAACAGGGAGGAAAGAATATGACGGCGGATACTTTTTACCCTATTCTAATGGTTCACGGAATGGGCTTTCGCGACCGCAGAAGGCTGTGCTACTGGGGCAGGATTCCCGGGGTTCTTGAGGAAAACGGTGCAAGAGTCTGTTTCGGCGGCCAGGACGGCGGCGGCTCGGTGGAAAGCAACGCAGCGCAGCTTAGGTCAAGACTTAACCAGGTGCTTGCGGAAACGGGTGCGGAAAAGGTCAATATAATCGCCCACTCAAAAGGGGGACTTGAGGCGAGATATCTGATCTCGTCAATGGGCTGCGGCGGAAAAGTCGCTTCGCTGACAACGCTTTCTACGCCTCATAATGGTTCACTGACCGTGGATAAACTTATGAGAATCCCCATTCCCGTGGTGAAATTCGGCTGCAAAGCCGCTGATCTGTGGTTCAGGCTGATGGGAGATAAAAGTCCCGATACTTTTAGCGCGATCAATATGTTCAAAACCACATCAGCGGAAAAGTTTAACATCGAAAATCCCGATGATCCCCAGGTATATTATCAGAGTTTCGGATTTGTGATGAAGGGTTTTACTTCTGATATTGCAATGTGTTTACCGTGGCTTGTAGTACATGCGGTTGAAGGCGATAACGATGGCCTGCTGGCTCCGCGGGCAGTAACATGGACGAATTTTATGGGCGTTTACAAAGGTGGCGGCAGACGGGGAATATCCCACTGTGATGAGGTCGATCTGCGCCGCCGCCGCATGGATGTCAGCGGCGAAGGGGATATCACGGACTTTTATCTGCATATTGTATCCGACTTGAAAAAGAAAGGATTTTAAAAGTGATATGAGTACAAAGGGTATTTCACAGGAAAGATATGGGCATTTTGAGGAGATTCAGATACAGCTAAGGGATATACTTGGTGAGTTATATGACGCGTCGCGTCTGGAACAGGGAGATATTCTGGTAATCGGCTGCTCTACCAGCGAGGTGGCAGGGGGACGTATCGGCACTTATTCCAGTCAGGAGATCGGGGAATGCCTGTTTCGGACAGCCCATCTTTTTTGCAGGGAAAGAGGAATTTACCTGGCCTGCCAGTGCTGTGAACATCTGAATCGGAGTCTGATTATTGAGAAAGCCTGTATGAAAGAACATCGTCTGGCCAGAGTCAATGCGGTACCGCAGCTAAAGGCAGGAGGCGCTTTTGCCACGGCCGCATACCGCCATATGCAGGAACCTGTGGCGGTGGAAGGGATTGTGGCCCAGGCGGGGGTGGATATCGGAGATACTTTGATCGGTATGCACCTTGCGCCGGTGGCGGTGCCGGTTCGTACCAGGCAGAGGAGGATCGGACAGGCCCATGTGGTCTGTGCCCGTACCCGGGCCAAATATGTGGGGGGAAGCCGGGCAGCATATGACGACTTCCTGTAATGGGATAGAAAAACTGGCGGAACATTTTGAGTATCCAGAAGGGCCATTGGCCGGGATATCGATTCTTTGTGCAGGGCCGGAATTTCGATCTGTACCAGGCAGGGAATAAACGGCGGTATCTCTATCATGGAGAACTACCGGCTGGAGAGGACACTGCTGTCCGGCCGGGAGATGCGGGAGATTCTGGAAGGGCTCCGGGGACTGGACAGTGTGAGTGGGAGGGACTATATCTGGATTGATTTGTCCTCCTGGTACAAGGGCTCCCTGGCCTCGAAGATAGAAAGGATCCAATCGGCCATAGAGGGCAGACGGCTGTTGGAATTCCGATATTACGCGCCGGGACTACCGTCTCTTTAAATTGAACCGTATGGACCATGTGGCGGTGTCCGGGCAGGGATTTTCAGAAAGGAAGATTTCCCGGCCGGACTTTTCAGATGAAAAGATATTTCCAGGTGGTATTCATGTAAAAGTTCTCTTTTCTCCGGAGGTTAAATGGCGTCTGATCGAGAGTTTTGGGCCGCATTGCTTTGCGGAGCGGGAGGATGGCCTGCTGCTGTTTGAGGAGGAATACACTAATGAGGATCACCTTCTGTCATGGTTGCTGGGATTTGGGGACAGGGCCAGGGTGCTGGAGCCGGAGTCCGTCAGGACTGCGATTCTTGGCGCGGCGGAAAACATGGTCCGACTATATGGCACCGGGCAGGAAGAGGAACAGACACCTTAAACAAATATTAAAGTTTGGGCTATATTCATGCAGCGGATTTTCCTGTATAATAAAGCAAAAAGGCAGTATTGGTACAGATATGTGTCGAGGGTATTTGCCCGGGCTGCATACATATAATATTGCCTGTAAAAGTAATTCGACAGGAGAAGACCATGTATCATATACTGCTGTGTGACGATGAGAAAGATATTGTGAATGCGCTGGAGATTTATCTGAACCAGCCGGATTATTGTTTCCATAAAGCATATGACGGGCAGGAAGCGCTGGAAATAGCCGGCCGGCAGGAATTGCAGCTGATTCTGATGGATGTGATGATGCCCCGGATGGATGGACTGGAAGCCATGAACCGTATCCGGCAGTTTTCCAATGTACCCGTTATTTTGCTCACAGCCAAGGGAGAGGATTTGGATAAAATATTAGGGCTGAATGCAGGGGCGGACGATTATATTACCAAGCCATTTAATCCCATGGAGGTCTGCGCCAGAGTCCGTTCCCAACTGCGGCGGTATATACAATTGGGCAGTGGTTCCCGGAAAGGCGGAATGCTGAGGATCGGAGGCATCCAGCTTGACGACACAGGCAAGACGGTTTTTCTGGACGGGGAGGAGATCAATCTCACCCCCACGGAATACGAGATCCTGAAACTGCTGATGGCGCATCCGGGTCAGGTCTTTTCCCCGGCGGAGATTTATCAGCAGGTGTGGAAGGACCAGCCCATCGGCAGCGAGGGCACGGTGGCGGTGCATATCCGGCATCTGCGGGAAAAGCTGGAGATTAATCCCGCGGATCCCCGTTATCTGAAGGTGGTCTGGGGACAGGGCTACAAAATGGAAGGGGGCATCAGTATATGAGAATGAACACGGTTTCAAAGTGTTTCCTGTACCTGGTAATGGTGTCTTTGATAGGGGTATCCGTATTCTGTCTGTCCGCCGGCATCTGCTGTACGCGCCTGGAGGATTTCAGACGGCAGGACGTCAATCGGATACTTGCACTGGAAAATCTGGCCCGGACCCATGCCGAAAACATCATGAATATTTATTTATCCCAGGGTATGGAGCAGGTAAATGTTTACGCAGAGGATGAAAATGTAAACTATATTATTCACAAGGTATCCGGCAGGCGTGTGGGAGGAAATTACAGGACTGAGGAAGGAGAACAGATTCTCAGACTGGAAGGCAGGACACTGGAGTATACCTTTCAGTTCCCGGAAGAGGGAAATGAGGAACCTTCGGGTTATCTGGTCAGGATTGCCTATCTGCATACAGACCAGATACATAATGTCTGTATTGATCTGGAGGGCCTGCCCCAGGATCTGCGGGTATGGGCCAGAGGATTTTACGTGTCGGCAGTGGTTGCGCTGGTTCTGGCCGGGGGCATTCTGCGTTCTTTTATCATGGCTGTGGGGCAGGGATTGGAAAAACGCGGGAAGCAGGGAAAAAGGATGTCCGGAAAACCATGGAAGGTGTTTTTACTCTGGGGGAGTATGGCGTTGCTGCTGTGGCTGTGGGAGTGCAGGCTGCCGCAGATATGGGAGATTCCCCTCAACTGGGAGGAGGGATCTGAGCACGTTAAGGCACTGCTGGGTCAGAGCATCCGAGACTGGACGTTTTGCGGACTGTTATGGGGGATTCTGGCCACTGGTTTTGCACTGCACCTGACCCGATACAGGAGGATCGGACATATCGGACAGAGGGGCCTGCTTATGAAGGTGTGCAGAAAGCCCAGGGAGGCGCTGGAGCAGTTGTCCTGGCCCAGGAAGGCTGTGCTTATCCTGATACTGGTCTGCGGGCTGGAGGCGGCCCTGCTGGGGGTGGCCCAGTACCGGGTGATGCAGGGGAAGGGCCTGGAAGCCCTGAGGACATGGCTGACTGCAGGAGGCGGCGCTTTTCTGGTCTGGGGGCTGTGGATTCTGGAAAAATCGGTTTTGGTGCCCCTGGTACTGCGGACGGCCAGAGGGATGGAACGGCTTCGAACTTCCGGCAGGGAACTGGCCAAAGGGAACCTGGGCTACCAGATTCCATTGGAGGGTATAAAGGGGGAAGCTCTGCGGTTTGGCAGGGATTTAAATGCCATATCTCAGGTGGTGGCGGATGCGGTGGAAGATCGGATGAAGAGCGAACACCTGAAGACGGAATTGATTACCAATGTTTCCCATGATATCAAGACGCCCCTGACTTCCATTATTAACTATGCAGACCTGATCGGCCGGGAACCTTCGGATAATGAGAAGATTACGGAGTATGCCCAGGTGCTGCACAGACAGTCCACCAGGCTGAAAAAGCTGATTGAAGACCTGATGGAGGTGTCCAAGGCAGCCACCGGCAATCTGGAGGTACATTTGGAGCGCTGCCAGGCGGGCGTGCTGCTCAGCCAGGCAATGGGAGAATTCGAACAGAGACTGCAGGAGAGAGAGATTGACCTGATTATTCGGCAGGGACAGGAGCCTGTATGGATCATGGCGGACACCCGGATGTTGTGGAGAATACTGGACAATCTGATGACGAATATCTGTAAATACGCCCAGAGCGGCACCCGGGTGTATCTGAATCTGGAGACCCATGAAGGGCAGGCCGTCCTGGTTTTTAAAAATATATCCAGTCATCCTCTGGAAATGGATGCCGAAGAACTGATGGAACGTTTTGTGCGGGGAGATAAGTCCAGGCACACCGAGGGCAGCGGCCTGGGATTGGCCATTGCCAGAAGTCTGACGGAACTGCAGGGAGGGAGCATGCAGCTTACCACAGACGGAGATCTGTTCAAAGTGACGCTGGCCTTTCCGATGGCGCAGGAAGATGAAGGCAGGATAGAGATTGCGGAAGCGGCAAATTTGCAGGCGCGTAATGATTAAAGTTGGGAAAAACGGCATACACTAAGCTAAAACAGTATCTTGTGGTAACCCCACAAAAGGAGGAGATTATGCAGGCAGAAACCTATCCCTTTGTAGTGCAGCCGCTACCCTACGACTATGACGCGTTGACCCCGATTTTAGATGAAAAGACGCTGCACTTTCACCACGACAAGCATTACAAGACATATGTGGATAACCTGAACAGCGCGCTGGCAGACTATCCTGAGTTGCAGAAGAAAAGCCTGAAGGAACTGCTGATGAGTCTGGACAGCCTTCCGGCGGCGGCCCAGACCCCGATCCGCAACAATGGAGGCGGTGTGTTCAACCATGAACTGTATTTTGGAACCATGCGCCAGCCCATGGGCCAGATGCCGGAAGGTGCGTTGGCGGATGCCATCAACAGGGATTTCGGCAGCTATAACCAGTGGAAGGAGCAGATGAAGCAGGCGGCAATGTCCCAGTTCGGCTCCGGGTGGGCCTGGCTGGTTACGGATAAGGACGGCAGACTTTCCATCCTGCAGACCCCCAACCAGAATGTGCCGGATATGTCAGAGGTGACGCCCATATTACTGGTGGACGTGTGGGAACATGCCTATTACCTGCAGTACCAGAATCTGCGCGCGGCCTATCTGGAGGGCTGGTTTAACCTGATCCACTGGAAGAAAGTGCAGTGTTTATACGAAGAAGCCGTCAAGACGGGCGCAAAACACTGAACCGGTAAGAGGTATTTATCATGAACCAAAGAAATTACCAGCGGGAGCTGGACCATATACTGTCAGGGCTGACCAGGGGGGAGAAGCGGCTGTTTCTGCACAGTTGCTGCGCCCCCTGCAGCAGCTATGTGCTGGAATACCTGAGTGGGTATTTTCAGGTCACGGTATTTTATTATAACCCCAATATTTCCTTTGAGGAGGAATACAGGCATCGGCTGGCGGAGCAAAAACATCTGATCGCCTGTTTCAATCGGGAGGGCATTGGCTTCCCCATTCAGGTGATGGAGGGCGAATACCTGCCCGAGCGGTTCTTCGGTATGGCCAGGGGCTTGGAAGACTGTCCGGAGGGAGGGGAGCGCTGTGAAGGATGCTTCCGGCTGCGGCTGGAGGAGACGGCCCGGCAGGCGCAGGCGGCGGAAGCGGATTACTTTGCCACCACTCTGTCCATCAGCCCCTTAAAAAACGCGCCGCTGCTCAATCGGTTGGGGGAGGAGCTGGCGGCTACATATGGCGTGCCCTGGCTGCCTTCGGATTTTAAGAAGAAAAACGGATATAAGAGATCGGTGGAATTGTCCGCAAAGTATGAACTGTACCGCCAGGACTACTGCGGCTGCGTGTTTTCCAGACGGGCCGGGAAGTGAAACTTCCCTATTTCCTGTATTTTGAAATTTCCTGTTGCCACGCAGAGAAAAAAAGGCTATAATGGGCCCATAATTTTGTGTGGCGAGGAGAGCGTGCTTATGAAAAAGTGGTTGGATATCATATCTGAGGAGATGCAGGCGGCTTTTGAGGCGGCCGGATACGGGGAGGCGGAGGCGGGAAGCCGGTTGGGACGCGTGACATTGTCCAACCGTCCGGACCTGTGTGAATACCAATGTAACGGAGCCATGGCAGGAGCCAAGAAGTTCAGGAAGGCGCCCCTTGCGATTGCAGGCGAGGTGGCGGAAAAGCTGCGGGACAGCAGGGTGTTCTCCCAGGCAGAGGCGGTGGCCCCTGGCTTTTTAAATTTGAAAATCTCGGGAGAATATCTGCGGGAGTACCTGGAGGAGATGCGCAGAGCGGAGAAATTTGGTCTGGAAGAGCCGTCCAAGCCCCGGAAAATCATGATAGATTACGGCGGGGCCAATGTGGCCAAGCCTTTGCATGTAGGACACCTGCGCTCGGCCGTTATCGGCGAGAGTATCAAGCGGATCTGCCGGTACGCCGGCCATGAGGTCATCGGGGATGCCCACCTGGGGGACTGGGGACTGCAAATGGGCCTGGTGACCCTGGGAATCCAGGAGCGTCAGCCGGAACTGGTGTATTTTGATGACAGCTATGAGGGGGAGTATCCTTCCGAACCGCCCTTCACCATATCCGAACTGGAGGAAATCTACCCGGCCTCCAGCCAGAAATCCAAGGAGGACCCGTCGTACAAGGCCCGGGCCATGGAAGCTACCTACAAGCTGCAGACCGGCGTAAGGGGCTATCGCGCCCTGTGGCAGCATATTATGAATGTGTCCGTGGCAGACTTAAAGAAAGTGTACGGCAGTCTGAATGTGGAATTTGACCTGTGGAAGGGTGAAAGTGATGTGCGCGACCTGATCCCGGAGATGGTGCAGGACATGAAGGATAACGGCTATGCCTATATCAGCGAGGGTGCCCTGGTGGTGGATGTGAAGGAAGAGACGGACACCAAAGAGGTACCGCCCTGCATGATTCTGAAGTCTGACGGCGCGGCCCTGTATAATACATCGGATCTTGCTACGATTCTGGAACGTATGCGCCTGTATCATCCGGATCAGATCATTTATCTTACGGACAAGCGTCAGGATCTGTACTTTGACCAGATCTTCCGCTGTGCCCGGAAAACCGGCCTGGTGGAACCCGAAACCCAGCTCAGATGGATCGGCTTCGGCACTGTCAACGGCAAGGACGGCAAGCCCTTCAAAACCAGGGACGGCGGTGTGATGCGTCTGGAGGTTCTGATCCAGGAAACCAAGGAGGAGATGCTGCGCAAGATCCGGGAAGGCCGGGAGATGAGCGAGGAGGAGGCCAGGGAAGTGGCGGATATGGTGGCTATCTCGGCTTTGCTATACGGAGATCTGTCCAACCAGGCATCCAAGGACTATATCTTTGACATGGACCGCTTTACCTCCTTTGAAGGTGATACCGGCCCCTATATCCTGTATACCATTGTGCGGATCAAGTCCATCCTTTCCAAGTATGTGGAGCAGGGCGGCAGCCTGGACCGGGAGGAAGAACTGGAGTTGCTGGCGGCGGCAGGAGAGGCCCAGAAACAGTTGATGATGCAGTTGTCCGGCTTTAACGCCATGATGGAGAGCGCCAGTGAGGAGGCGGCTCCTCATAAGGTATGTGCTTTTATCTACGACCTGGCTAATGCATTCAATCATTTCTACCACGAAACCAAGATCCTGGCGGAGGAAGATCAGGCGCAGAAGGAGAGCCTGGTGGCGCTGCTGCTTCTGACCCGGGATGTGCTGGAAACCTGTATCCAGGTGCTGGGTTTTGAGGCTCCGGAGAAAATGTAGGCCAAATTTGTAAAATTGTGGTTGACAAACTTGTCTGTCCATAGTATACTAATCAAGTCGGTTGCAAGTGCAGCCGGCTTGAGGAATCTTAGCTCAGCTGGGAGAGCATCTGCCTTACAAGCAGAGGGTCATAGGTTCGAGCCCTATAGGTTCCATTTTGGCGAGATAGCTCAGTTGGCTAGAGCACACGGTTCATACCCGTGGTGTCGAGGGTTCGAATCCCCCTCTCGCTATTTTTAGAAGTCTGGGAAGTCTTGATTAATCGGGATGTCCAGGCTTTTTGTTTTTGAGGTGATTTTAATCTTAATTATTCACAAATCTTTTATCAGTTTTTGAGTCTGCACGAAACTTGGGATGGTCTCATTTTCCCCTTTCAAAATAGCTTTCATATTAAATACTCTGCAAACATATATATTTCTTTTCGCTATATTACGTACTTTTATGTACAATGCAATATCCTTTAATAAATCAAACAGCATCACATACCAAAGCACCTTGTCAATTCAATAGACTTTACACTCAAAATGTGATATACTCTTTTTGCTGGGAGGTACAAGCACATGACAGATAGTGAAAAACTTAACAAATTATTAGAAACCGTAGTTCAAATGCAGGGCCGCTTTGATAAGATGGACGAACGTCTCGATAAGATGGACGAACGTTTTGATAAGATGGATAACCGCTTAGAAGTGATGGAGGTCAGGCAAAACAAAATGCATGAGCAGCTGACAGAGTTACAGCTTTCACAGAAACTTTTTGAACTGAACACCAATAAAAAGCTGGCCAGATTGCAAGATGGCTTGGACACGGTGGAAGAAATTCTCAAGATGAATGAATTAATACCGCAATAATTTAGATACAGGGATAACCTATTGACGGAATAACATATATCACAAAGTAGAGTGTGAAGCCTATTGAGTTGTCAATGGCTTTGCACTTTTTTGTTTATGAGGGATTCAGTTATGGGAAAGTATTTCAACATGTGCTGAGCGGGGAATCGCATCTGATGATGTGGTATTTAAAATTGGGCTTTTGATACAAATTGAAAAAAATATTGTCTGTTGGTATAAATGATGTAAATTTGATTCAGCCTACTGAAGAGATAGACTTAAACCTGACGAAATGAGGAAGTTTATGGAAAATGCATTCAGAGAAGGTGAGGTAAAAACGACAGGAACAGATACGATAAACTGAAGCTGCCGGGGAGCGTATCCCCGGCGATTCAATTCTGCACCTGAGTAATGTGAATCTTATCCAAAGATCAATACCCAACTCTTCATCCAGCGAAGGAAGGTGTCTACATACTTGATGGACACGGTGTGTCCCGACAGCACCGGGTAGAACAGCGCAAACAGGGCAATGGCAGCGGCGGCATAGAGCCCCAGGGCCAGGTAGAATCTTTTTTCCGGCAGCAGATCTTTTACGGTGAGTGCCGCATACAGAATCATCAGCACCACGAAGGGCACGCTGGGAAAATAGTGGTAGATAAAGGTACATCTGTCCACGAACATCCAGGGCAGATACTGAGCCAGGTAGGCGATACACAGAAACAGGGCGATGCGGTCCTTTTTCCGGAATACCAGATAAAGCATATAGGCAAAGGCGGGAATGCCCACCCACCACACCAGCGGGTTGCCAAAGGCGCTGATTCCTTCTCTGGCAGTGTCGCCGATGATACCGGAGTAATAGAAGATGGGCCGGATCATGGTGGGCCACTCATACCAGTGGGAGGAGTAATAGTGGGTGTCCTGCAGATTGGCATGGTAACTAAACATGTATTTCTGGTTAGCCAGCATTTTTTCCCACAGTCCCGTCTCCCAACCCACGAAGGGAATGTAGGACAGCAGATAGATCAGTCCGGGAATCAGCACGAAAAACAGCATGCAAAAGACAATGGTCTTAAGGGCATTGCCCCGGAAAGTGGCGATGATCCTGGAGTAGAGGAGTCCGTTGGGGCCCCCGGAGGGCTTCTTCAGAGCAAGACGGTACTCCCGGTATCTGCGATACAATGTAAGAAAGAATATCACTGCCAGTCCCGCTCCGGCATACATGCCGGTCCACTTGCAGGCAATGCCCAGTCCCATGGAGATGCCGCAGGCACCCAGGGGGAGGAAGGTTTTCCACAGCGGGGTGTCGTAAAAACTCATCCGACTGTAACGGTACATAAAATAGTACATCAACAGGATAAAGAAAGTCACAAACACGTCAATGGTGGCCAGTCTGGTCTGGGCAAAATGCATGAAGTCGAAGGCGAACAACACACAGGCAAAGCCTGCCGCCAGGCGGTCCCTGCTGATATTGCGGGCCAACAGGTAGATCACCGGCAGCATCAGTATCCCCAGCAGAGTTCCCATGAATCTCCAGCCGAAAGGGTTCATGCCGAAGAAAACAATGCCCAGGGACAGAATCACCTTGCCCAGAGGCGGATGAGTGGTCTCATAGGTGGGCAGGCCGTGCAGGAACTCATAGGCTGTCCGTGCATGGTAGATTTCGTCAAAGTAAGTACTGTTGCGGAAGCTGATGCCGTCTGCGGGGAAGGTATCGTTCTCGTCAAACAATTTCTGATAATCCGGTGCGTTTACAGGCATAAAGCTGTTCCCCGCGGCGTCCGCCAGGGCCAGTTCCATTACCGAAGCCTTGTCGGAATTGCAGGTCAGACGCAGATAATGACAATTCTCCGGCAGTTCCATGCGGCCCCAGGCGAAAACGCTGGTCATGGTGAGCTGTCCTCCGCCGCCCGCCGGCTGCCAGGCATCTTCCGGGACCGTTTTGTACTCCAGGGAGAAATTCCGGTTCTCGTAATTTCCCAGATACCAGTACAGGTAAGAGGCGGCCTGCTCTCCGCCGGTGTACAATTCCACCGTGTCGCCCTGCCGCAGCATGGCGTCTGACTGGGGTGCTTTCAGACTTCCCAGATCCCAGAACGCCACCAGGCTGTACACTGCCATAACAGTAAAGAGAAGGATGGCATCCTGGACCAGGAAGGGCATTTTTTCCTGACTGGGGGCAGGATCATAGGTGAAATGTGCAGGTGCGGACTTCTTTCTGCGCCATTTCAGCCGGAAGGGGAGAAGGAAGGTGAAGGAGGACTCCCGGTCGGACACCTGCCGGATGTCGTAGCGCAGCAGCATATAATAGAAGGAGAGACCGCAGATGACCATACATGCGGACACGGTCAGGATCAGCGGAGCTTTTCCGTCATAGTTGGCAGGATCATAAAAATACAGTATGTAAGCGGTGTTATACAGGTGGATTACGGTAAATCCGAAATAAACCTCCAGAAATTCCTTGAGGGGGCGCAGCGCGTAGGCAAACAGGAGCAGCGCCAGTGCCGGGTACAGATAGCGCTCGTGCATGCGGATCGAGAACAGAAACATGGAGACGATCAGGAAACCGGCGGTGGTGAAGTACCGGCTTTCCTTGTTTTGTGCCCGGAAAAACAGCAGAGCCGAGAGCAGCACAATCAGGATGATGATGATGACGCCCCAGGTCTGATAGCTGAAAAACAGCAGTCTCGTGTCCTGGGAAACCCAGTTCAGACCAAAGAATCCCCACAGGTTGAAGGCATTTACCGCAATATAGGGATAAGAGCCCAGGGTAGCGGTATATTGCATGAATACCAGATCCAGGCCGAAGGGCATGCAGGCCAGTACCATGAAACAGATCACGGCCAGGCCGGAGAACAGATTGTGGAAGAAGTTCCTCCAACTGAAATCGTACAGAATAACCCGGTCCACGATGCCGTAGAGCAGCACGGGGGCAAATACCAGGGTCTGGGGCTTAAGGAGCACGCCCACGCCGAACACGATATAGGCGGCAGTCATTCGGTTTTCCGTCAAAAACCAGCACATCAGCAGTACGGCCAGGGTGAACACGGAGTCCACCTGCCCCCAGATGGAGGAGTTCAGGAGGATGGCCGGGTTCAGCAGATATAATCCTGCCAGCATCACCACTTGCTGGGAAGGCAATTTTTTGGAAGCCACCTTGTAAAAGAACAGGGCGGTGGCCATGTCACAGAATATGGCGGGCAGCTTTAACAGGAGCAGGCAGGGTGCGGACAGGTACGGAACTTTAAATACGGAAAAAATAGCCCCGATCACATACAGCACATACACGAATCCGGGAGGATAGTCGGCAAATACGCCGGAGGCATAAAAATTTCGGATGCCCCCCTCATAGGCCAGATTGGCCCAACTGGCGAAGCAGGCCGTGTCGGAGGCAAAACCCCTGGAACTCCCGGCAAAGATGCAGCGGAGCAAAAAAGCACCCGCCAGCAGAACCAGGAATACAATCCTGGGATCATAGGAGGGCTTCTTGTCCATCTGGTAGATAAAAAAATACATCATGCCCAAAAAAAGGACGGAAATCAAGTGAATTGGAAGCATATGGTAATTTCCTTTCCTGAATGATACCCATGGGGCCGGCGCGCGGGCCACATGAGTCATTTTACTGAATGCCAAAGTATATGGACAATTATAACAAATACTTTCCCCGATATCAAATACAAGATGACAGATTTGTAAAAATGTGATACACTGTTTTATAATAAAGAAGCTGACGGAAAGGGGGAGATGCCTTTGAAAAAGCAAACTCTGAAGATCCTGCAATATGTGGCAGGCATCCTGTTCTTGACCGCGGCTGTGGGCTTTTCCGGCTACAAGTTGGTGACGTCCATCATATCCGACAGACGGGCAGAGGAAGAGCACCAGCGTTTGCTGGACGCGGCGGTGGCAGAGAACGCTCAACTCCCCTCTGCCGTTACCACGGGGGTGGATGAGAATGGTGAGGCAGTAGAGATTTTGCCGCCCCAGTACCCGCCCCTGGCTATTGACATGGAAATGCTGAAGGGAATGAACGATGATTTCCGGGGCTGGCTCTATTTCCCGGCGGTGGAGGTCAGCTATCCTGTGGTGCAGGGGGAGGACAACAACTATTACCTGAAGCATTCCTTTGAGGGCGGGAAGAGCAACTCTGGCAGTATATTCATGGATTGCGGCGCGGCCCCGGACTGGAGCGACAGGAACACTTTTGTATTCGGCCACAATATGAGGGACGGCAGTATGTTCGGCGCTTTTAAAGAACTGGTAGACGATCCTTCTCTGCTGGACGCCAATCCCCGCTTTTTTCTCTATACGGAGGACCTGGTTTACACTTACGAGGTTTTTTCCTATTATATGACAAAATCAGACAGCAACAGATACATGGTGTTTACATCGGATGAAAACTATGACAAGTATACCGGCTGGGCAGTGGAGAATTCCAACTATGGATTTGATGTGGATCTCTCAGGGCGCCCCAACATTGTGTCCCTGTCCACCTGTTACGGCTCGGCAGGAACTTCCAGGAGGGTTTTGATCCATGGAGTGTTGACTTTGACAGAGCCATATGGTATAAAGTAGTTAATCAATTTGTAATAATTTTGAACCTTTTTACCAAAAAAAGGAGTCTTATTATGTAAAGGAATGGATAAATTGCATTCCGCAGGCAGTGATCAGGGTTTTATAGAGGGTAAAAAACATGAAAATTTTAGGAATGAGGGAGAAGGTAAGCAAATTTGTTGTGGTGACCATGGCTTCAGCCCTGGTGATAAGCAGCATGTTTACGGACCACGGGTTTTCCACCCATGCAAATGAAAATGCGGACCCCAACGTACCTGAACTGGAAAGTGTTACCGGCGGCGATTTTGTGGTGAATGTGGCAGAACCGATTCCGTTGTATAACTTTGCCCCGCCCACAGATAATTTTGCCAGGCCTGATTTGAATAATCCCTTCCTGTTTTCCGTATATACGAATCAAATGACAAGAAGCGACCATGTGGAAGGCAATGTGGCCATCGGTGTGCTGCCCGGCAGCCTCAATATATATGGGGGCAATGCCTCTGTGGGTTCCGGCGGGGGGAGTTATATCGGTGATTTGTCCGACGGCAGCTTCAGCTGTACGGCAAACGGGACGTCCTACATTGTGATTCCGGAGATAAACCCGCTGGCGGGTACGGCCAACAGGCTGGAAGTAGCTGTGGGGCAGGGTTACAATCTGCTTAAGATCGACAGCAACAATCAGGAAACCGGAAGATTCTGCACGGGCAATCTTCTGGGAGGATTTTCCTACCAAAATGATATAATGAGTACCATAGCAAATGTCATTAATTCGAAAGCGGCCTGGGCTGACGAGTTATATCAACTGCCGGATATGGACACGGACAACGCATATGTCCTGAACCTCACGGCCGAGGAATTGAATGCCGGATTTACCCAGGGCGAGAATTATGAAGCCAGGATTATTGCGGCGGCAGAAGCCGGCGGTAAGACGGTAATTGTGAATATTGTAAGCGGCGGAGAAGTTTCCGTACCCCAGATGAATATCAACAGTGCCGGTGACAAGACAGAGTATGCCTCCTGGGCCGGCAGGGTGCTCTGGAATTTTGGCAATGCCAGCAAAGTGAATACGGCAAGGATATTCGGATTTATCCTGGCTCCCAGGGCGACTGTGGTTAATGGAAATAATATTATCGGCGGCGTGACGGCCGGTAATTTTGAACAGTATGGTGAAGTACATCAGATTAATTGGAGCGGCGTAATACCTGCGCCGCCGGTGCCGACGGAATCGCCTATACCTGTACCGACTACAACACCTGGGCCCACAGTAACTCCTGGCCCCGCAGAAACCCCGGATCCTACGGTGACGCCGAGTCCCAGTGAAACCCCCGGCCCCGGTGTACCCCCCGGTCCTACGGTAACCCCAGGTCCCAGTGAAACCCCCGGGCCCGGCGTACCGCCCGGTCCTACGGCAACCCCAGGTCCCAGTGAAACCCCCGGCCCCGGCGTACCGCCTGGTCCTACGGCAACCCCTGGTCCCGGTGAGACACCCAACCCTACGGTAACTCCTGGTCCTGGTGAAACTCCTGGCCCCGGTGTACCGCCCGATCCTACGGCAACTCCTGGTCCTGGTGAACCCTCTGAGCCTACAGTAACCCCTGGCCCCGGTGATCCGCCAGGCCCTACAGAAACACCCGGTCCTTCTGATACAACGCCGCCTCCTGCGGTAACACAGCCGCCCCAGGTGACGCAGCCTCCTCAGGTGACTGAGCCTCCGGTAATCCTGGATGATCCGCCTGGATCGGAGTTGGATACAATAGTGACGCCCGTCCCTCCCGTTACACCGTCCGATCCTGAAGTACAGGGCCGTCGGAGAACGCGCACGGTGCGTATTGATGATGATGAGATCCCTCTGTCTGATGCCATGGTATTGGGAAGCAGAAGACGTCCCCAGACCGGAGATGAGTCCGATGCATGGGCGATGATGTTCCTGGCGTCTCTCGCGGCTCTAATCGCATGGATTTTGAAAGGATTAAAAAGATAAGATATAAAAGGAGTCAGGCATTATGAAAAAGAAATTGACAGCAATTATATTGGCTGGAGCCATGGGAATCAGCATGATGGCATGTGGGGCGGCAGCACCTCAGATATCTGCCGCCACCCGTGAGATTCCGCCTGTTGATGAGATCACCTATATTGACGATGAGGCGATTGCTCTGGCAGGTTCCATTAAATCTGCGGAAATGACGGAGGCAGAGCAGCTGAGAGCCGATGAACTTCGTGTTATGGCGGTGTCCGCTTTTGATCTGGTGAATGCGGAACGCGCTGCCAGAGGGCTTACGGCTTTCACATGGGATGTCAATTTGGAACTGTGCGCCCAGATTCGGGCTACGGAGATTGTGGGAAGTTTTTCCCATACCAGGCCCAATAATATGGATTTCTATACCGTGAACAGTGACTTGATGTGGGCGGAAAATCTGGCAAAAGGTTATGCCGATGCTGCCAGTCTGGTGGCTGGATGGATGGCATCGCCCACCCACGCCGCCAATATTCTTGACGGGGAATTGGCCACCTGCAGCATAGCGGTATATGAGGCCGACGGTACGCTGTATTTTGCTCAGGAATTCGGTTATTAATCAGCGATAATCCTGAATTATATAAAAACTGGGGATACTAAAGTATCTCCAGTTTTTATATGGAAAGGCTTCAGATATGCCGACAATAACCTTTCCTGACGGTGCTGTGTGCCGATGCTCTCTTTTACATGGGGCATAAGCAGTGAAGCGAGCACAGCCCTGCGGGAGGTCAGACAGGAGATTTTTATAGATGCTGATACCTTGGGGACGCCCATGATATTGGGCAGATGGGAGTTGGAAGAACATGAGAATAGGAACGGGATATGATGTTCACCGATTGGTGGAGGACAGAGAGTTGATTTTGGGCGGAGTAAAGCTCCCCTATGAAAAGGGACTGCTGGGACATTCGGATGCGGACGTGCTGCTGCATGCCATAATGGACGCCCTCCTGGGGGCGGCGGCGCTGGGGGATATCGGGAAACATTTTCCCGACAGCGATCCGGCCTATAAAGGCATATCATCGCTGGAGCTTTTGGGGAAAGTGGGGGAAATGTTGGAACAGCAGAGTTTTCTCATAGAGAATATTGACGCTACCATTATTGCCCAGGCTCCTAAAATGCGGCCTTATATGGAGGACATGCGGAAAAATATTGCCGGTGCCCTGGGCCTTGCTCCGGAACAGGTGAATGTGAAAGCCACCACAGAGGAGGGCTTGGGATTTACAGGCAATGGTGAAGGGATCTCTGCCCAGGCCGTCTGCCTGCTGACCAGTCCGTTCAACCTGGCGCTGGAGGCCGGTTCCCCTCCCAAATGCAAGGGATGCGGAGGATGCCCCAGAGAGTAAGCCTTAATTAGAAAAAACAGTTGACAAATCCTGCCTTTTTGCATATGCTGAATAGTAAGAAGAAAAGGCGATAGGCGGATAAATTCGTCTCAGTGGATGAGTTTATTCGCCTTTATAATGAGTATATCTGCCTTCATTATGGAAAGGAAAGCCCTGTCTGCAAAGGCGGGCAGGGGGGAGTTGATGAGGGTGGATTTGCTGGCGGTGTCCACGTTTCCGGTTACATTGTCGATATACTGCAAAACGCTCTGGCGGCGCTTTTTGCCGCTGCTTCTGAAATAGGCGTACAGCGCCACCGTGGCCCCGCCCTCCGCCAGGGCCAGCAGGGGGTTCACCGCCAGGGCCAGCAGACAGAACAGAGCCATGCACAGAAAATACAGCTTTAAATTGGGCTCCAGCATACGGGAGAGTTTTTTGTTGTTCATGGTGAAGCTCCTAAATACACAAATACAATGGATATATCAGTATACCAGTTTTGTCCGGAATAAGCAACCGTCAAAACCGGGGAAACCGTAATTTCATGATGCCGCCGGGAATTTCACGGCTTGCCGGCGCGGGTCTGTGCTATACTGCTTTCATTGACCGGCTCCCGGCAGATGCGATGCCGGTGTTTCCGGCTGTGAATCCGGTTCTCACTTTATAAAACCCAGGAGGCATATCCATGCTGTTATCCGCGGAGCATCTCACCATCGACTTCGGCAGCCGCCGTCTGCTGGATGATGTGAATTTCTATCTGAACGAGGGGGACAAGACCGGGATCATCGGCATCAACGGCACCGGCAAGTCCACCTTTTTGAAGGTTCTGGCCGGCGGTCTTGAGCCGGACGCCGGGACCGTCGCCCGGAATCC